>ERZ1034897.1268-NODE-1268-length-10062-cov-32.687918_pt1 | contig 10062 bp, 16 predicted proteins | sample MGYA00520629_ERZ1034897 | MGnify/ENA primary metagenome ERZ1034897 (study PRJEB33766, sample SAMN09781789) | gut metagenome | biome: gut microbiome | host: Homo sapiens | place: Madagascar | study: EMG produced TPA metagenomics assembly of the PRJNA485056 data... | reverse complement strand
AAACAATCAAACAAAAAATATTATATTTGCAACAGATGTTGACTTTGACATACAAATCAAGAAAATATGGGGATTAGATAAAATTAGTAATAATATTATACATGATGAAATTTTAACTAACTCCCGTATTCAGAAACGTAAGACAAAAATATGTCCAATTTGTAAAAATAAGCAAATAAAATTAACAAGTAAAACATGTAGAGAATGTTATTTAAAATCATTTAAATAAAAATATTAGGAACATATACACTACAATATAAGCCGTGTGTGCTGGGTTCAAGTCCCAGATTTCCTATTCAATATAAAATAAGTATAAGTGAACCATATAAAATATTCATATATTATTCGCTCCTGTTTTTACATACAATCTATTTGGTTCATTAAATTCTATTTTATATTTAGACGATTTCTGCAAATTCGAGAAATAATTATAGTTAGACTGATAATCTAATCGATAAAAAACATCGTCTAGTAATGGCTTTATAGCGTAATGGAAGCGCAATAATCTAGTAATGAGGATCTGGTTCGAATCCAGATGAAGCCAGCAGTACATATTACTGTAATTCTTTTTATAATTAAATACACCTCCATTAGGCGCTTACAGCAATTTTACAAGCATATAATTTGGGATTATAAAAGCAGACAATGTGCCTAGAACATGGAAGACGTAGGGAAGTGGCCAAACCCAACAGAGAATAGTGGTTAGCTACTTAATCGCTTACAGCAAAGTTAATTGTAAAACAGGCAAGTTTTCGTGAGTTCGAATCTCACCGTCTTCCAAACCTAGTCAGATAGTTTCAATTGGAAAAACACTGCTTAAATTAAATGTGATTAGCTGCTTAATCACTAACAGCAATATTCTTATGATGGACAAGGCAGAGCTATAGGTTCGAATCCTATTCTGGCGTTTTAGACGGATACAGCAATTTAATGGATAAGACTTTTAATCTTAATACCAAGCCGTCTAGTATATGAGGAATATAGCTCAGATGGTAGAGCATCGGACAATACAAAAAGAGTCTAGTTATAGACTTGAACAGCAAATTATAAAACTCTGACTGTCGTTGGTTCGAATCCAACTATTCCTCATTAGGTGCAATTACAGCAAAATAAAAGCGTATAATTTGGGATTATAATAGCAAAAAACTGCACCTAGTTTGTCAAGTGGGTAGCTCAGCTGGTTAGAGCACGATAATAAGATAATGTGTCGAGTACTTTAGTGACACTTACAGCAATTTTTCTTTTTGCATTTTAAGCACGATGTCGTAGGTTCGAGTCCTGCCCCACTTGTTTTAGATGATAACAGCAATTTACGAAAATATAAACACATTTATTAAACAAGTATAAAAAAATCATAAAAATCATCTAGTGATTATAAGACAGTTACAGCAACAATATTATATAAAAGACTTAAAATCTAAAGCAAAACTGTCTTGGAATCAAAGTAACTTTACAACAATTTTGGTTCAAAGGAGAATAAATCTATGTTTATGAACGACTTAAAAGAAACGTTAAATGAAGATTTTAATGAATCTATCACCGAAAATAATGCCATTGGTTATAGAACGACAGGAAAAGAACTATTGGATATGAACTTCATGGTATCTTCGATGAGAAAAATGAGTGATAAACAAATTATTGATAAATTTGTAAAAGCTTTCTATGAAAATAAATTGTATGCAATTAAATGGTTGTATTACGTAAGGGATGCTCGTGAGGGCGTTGGAGAGAGAAGATTGTTCAGAGTTTGTATGGAATATCTTGCAAAGAATCATACAGACATTGCAAAAGCCATGATCCCTTTGACAGCTGAATATGGTCGTTGGGATGACTTATTATCTTTACTTGATACAGAATTATCTGACAATGTTATTAAATTATTTGGTGATCAGCTTACTGAAGATATGAAAAACTTGAAATCAAATAAACCTATTTCATTATTAGGTAAATGGATGCCTAGCTGCAATGCATCATCTAGAAAAACTAGAAAACTGGGTGCAGAGATTGCAGAAAAGCTTGGTATTTCTGAAAGAAAATATAGAAAAATGCTTTCTGCCATCAGAAAATATCTTGACGTTGTAGAAGTTAAAATGGCTGCAGGACAATGGGATCAGATTGATTATTCAAAAGTTTCGTCAAGAGCTAACTTAATTTACAATAACGCTTTTCTGAGACATGATGAAGAACGTAGACGTAAATACCTTGAAAGCTTGCAAAAAGGTGAAACTAAGATTAATGCCGGTGTATTATTTCCACATGATATTGTACATAAGTATTGTAACTTAAATTATTGGCGTATCAATATTAAAAATTATGATACAGCACTTGAAGAGATGTGGAAGGCATTACCAGATTATGTAAATGGTGCTGGTAATACAATTTGTGTTGCTGATGGGTCTGGAAGTATGTACACAAGAGTAGGTGGTACAAATGTAATGGCGATTGAAGTAGCAAATGCTTTAGCAATTTATTTTTCCGAAAGATGTTCTGGACAGTTTAAGGATAATTATATAACCTTTAGTATGAATCCGAAACTTGTTAGTTTTAGTAATGCTAAATCTTTAAAAGAGAAAATAGAAGTTGCTTTAAAACATACCGAATGTGCTAATACGAATATTGAAGCCGTATTTGATTTGATTCTTAAAACAGCAATTAGAAAAAATATGACACAGGATGAATTACCGCAGAATATATTGATTTTATCGGACATGGAGTTCGATAGCTGCGCTAGAACATCTTCTAACAGATGGAATGAAACTCCAAATCAGAAGTTATTTAAAGTATTTGAAGAAAGATATGCTGAACATGGTTATAAACTTCCAAGATTAGTATTTTGGAATATCTGTAGTAGAACAGGAACAATTCCCGTAAAAGAGAATGATTTGGGTGTAGCACTTGTAAGTGGTTTCAGTCCAGCAGTTGTCAAAATGGTTCTTAGTAATAGTACAGATCCACTTGAATGTTTACTTGAACAGTTAAATTCTGAGAGATATCAGCCGGTAGAAGATGCAATTAAAGAATTAGTTGCTTAATATTTTAGACACTAACAGCAAACAAGTGATTCAATTTGGTTTAATAGAATTTTTATGAATTGATGTGTCTAGTAAATGATACGTAAATAGTTATGCGTCAGTAAAGTTGGTTGCTGACGCATTTTTAAAAATAGGAGAAGTAAATGGTTTTTTGTAGTGATGATAGAAAAGAATTAATTGTGACATGTAAATGTGGATGCCAGGATTCGATTCATATAAAAGTAGATAAAGAAAGTCCAGACTATTATTGCTTGGTTACTTATATGAATGGTAATTGGAGCAGAGATCAAGGAGATAAAATTCATAGAACAATTGGAAGAAAACTTAAGAAAATCTGGAGTATTATTCGCAATAAAGATTACTATTATTCAGATATTATTATGAGAAAGTCAGATTTCAAGATATTAAAAAATTATATTAATGAGATTGAGTAGATGCACATGTTACAAATTTTAGAATTGTTTGGTGGTATTGGAAGTCCAAGAGTAGCACTTCGCAATTTAGGTATTCCAGTAAAAGCCATTGACTATGTTGAAATTGATGCAAAGGCTGTAAGAAGTTATAATGCAATGTTCGCATCGGAACTTCCTTATAAAACACAATCAGTTATTGGTTATAATTTACAACCAGATATCCTTATACATGGGAGTCCATGTCAGACGTTCAGTATAGCTGGTCATCAAGGTGGATTAACAAAAGAAAACGGTCGTATAAATAGAGGTGCCGGGGCTGATGAAGGATCTGGTTCGCAGTCATCTCTTATGTGGGAAACAGTTAATATTATAAAACAAATGGGTGAATGGAAACCTAAAATTGTCATTTGGGAAAATGTAAAGAATATAACAAGCAAATATATGATACATAATTTTGTTAAATATCTTAACGTAATGGAAGAAATGGGATATACAAATTCATATGAATGCCTAGATGCAAGAGATTTTGGAATCCCACAAGCGAGAGAAAGGGTATTTACAATTTCCTGTTTAAATGGCACAAAATTTAATTTTAAAACTTTGAAACATACTAAAATGAGACCTTTACAAAATTTTTTAGAAGATAATGTTTCTGAAAGATATTTAGTAACGCAGCCAAGTATTCTTTCTACCATCGGCAATACAAAAACGATCAAGAGAGCAACCGTAATTAAAGATTATGTATATACAATTACAGAACGTCAAGATAGATGCCCGGCACAAATTATTGATGTTGGAAATGGCAAGTATAGATTTTTAACAGAATTAGAATGTTGGAGATTATTTGGATATTCAGATGATGACTATTATGCTGCGGAAGCTGCTAATCCAAAACGTAAGAATGCAATCGTGAATAGAACTTTGTATCGACAAGCTGGTAATAGCATAGTTGTCCCAATATTTGAATCTATATTTGAACAGTGTTTAAATATATTAAATTATAATAAAGCAACAGTAGAGGAATAATAATTAAATGAAAATTTTCAATTTTGGATTACATCTATTATCCATTGGAAATTTACATGTCGCTAAAGTAGGAGGTAAAAATGAATTGGATTAAATGTAGCGACAAACTTCCAGAAGATGACGAAAGATTTACAAATAGGAAAGCAATAGATGTATTAGTTACTACATCATACAAAAGAGTAAGAAAAGTGCAACGAATATACGATAAATATTCAGGTATGTGGCATTGGAGTGGAAAAGCTAATTTACCAATTGCTTGGATGTATATGCCGGAACCTTATAAAGGAGAGTAATCATGAGTAGCTGGACTTACATAAACGGTACTATTACAGTAGAACCATTAGGACGAACGCAAGCTGAAAAAAGATATATTCTCGAAACAGTTTTAAATCATTTACCTCGTGTTACAGGATCTGAGGGAGATATGGACGTATATATCATTCAAAAGAATGGTTATAATAGTTATCTATCGAACGATGAATTTGGAGAAAGAACCAATAATTTAGTAGATAGATATGGCAATAAATCTTTTGATAGAGGGTGGATGAGAGTTCAGGATGAATATATCTTAGTCGTCAATGCTGCATTACGAGACAGAGAATTTTATCAGACGTATAGAGAATTCATAAAGTGGCTTGTAAGGCTCTGCAAACGAGTGATGTGTGAAGATGTCCTTGTTGAGATAAAGGGTTATAACAAATCAACAGTAATCAAAGATAGAAATATTCAAAATAAAGCGTATTCCTGGAAGAGTGTATTCGATAGTTTGTTTGAGGATCCAAGTTGGTGTAGAGACGGCGATGAGCCAAATTGGACGGAATTTATGATGTTTGAAAAGGCAAAAGATTCAGATTACCCAATGATGTTAGCCTATAAATATTTTGATGATGAAGAGAACGACAAAGAAGTTGAGAGAAGAAAAGCATGGAGGCAAACGAGTAAATGAGTTCAACAAAAGATAATATATATTTCGATACAGATGAAAGAATATTTTATTTATCAGATGATGTTGATAATGAATCTGTTGGTAAATTAGTATGGGGTATTTTATATCAGATTCGAAAAGATGATGAAAAAGACGAAAAGGAAAAAGAATATAAACGTGATCCAATTAGGTTATATATTAATTCCTATGGCGGAAATGTCTATGATATGTGGGGACTGATTGATATTATTCTTAATAGTAAAACACCAATTTACACATACTGCACTGGATATGCCATGAGTGGAGCATTTAAAATTTTCTTAGCAGGACATAAAAGATATTGTTATAAACATTCAACATTTATGTATCATCAGATGAATTGTTGGCGAAGTGGCAAATATCAGGATTTAGTAGAAGACAGAGAAGAAATGGATTGGTTAAATAAAAAAATCGAAGAGTATGTAATTAATAGAACTAATCTTACTGAATATGATATCAAGGATATTCGTGAAAAGAAAAAAGATTTCTATATTCATTCTGACAAAGCAATCAATTTTGGAATTGTAGACGAGGTTTTATAAGATAAGGTGGTTTTTACTATGAGTAGTATTTCTGTTGGCGAATTAAGATATATCCTCAGTATGTATCCAGATGATTATGAAGTTATCATGGAAATCACCACAAAGTACGATGTTGAGGCAGGCACGAGTATTGCTTTTATTAATGGAATAGAAGTGAATGATGAATTTAAAGAAATTAGGTTGATGAATTAAATGAAGATAAAAAGATTATTATTTGCAGTGATTATATCAATACTTATTTTATCTGGATGTGCTAAATGTATTAGTACAAAATCAAAATTTATTGATGTTACTGTTGTAGATGAATATTATCGAAGTATGTATCAAACACCTATTTTTAGTGGTGGTAAATTCGTTGGGTTTATGACGCATCCAGCAGAATATCGAATAACAGTAGAATACGATGGTGTAAGATACGGAATTGGCGGAGAATCAACCTATAGAAGATATTCAAATCGTATAGGTGATACTGTAACCGGAATATTAGAAACCAAAACATATGACGATGGATCAGTGACACATGACATTATTGAATTGGAGTAGATTATGAAGATTGATTTAATTAAATTAAAATTCGATAGAACAACATCATATAAATATAAGCCGTTTAAATATTGTTGTGATGAGATTCAGAATAATGAAGGGATTATATTAACAAACGAAGATATAACCTCATGGAAATATATGGATGAAGAGAATAATTTTATTCCACAGTTTTGTGTTTCTGTATCAGAAGTTATTGGTTCATTGGATGATGAATTCGAGCGAACAGATAATTATCCAATTCAATTTTGTCCTCATTGCGGAGAGAAGATTGAAATTAATGTAGTCGATGAGGTTGATGTGTCTGAGAAATTCAAAAAATTGTCCATACAATGTGATGAACTGCGGAAGAAATGCAATAAGACAGATAGTAAGAAAAAAGAATCTGAGATGTTAAATCAGTTTTATGAACTAGATAAACAAGTCAATGGTTATTATTGGTTAGGTGAATGGGATGAAAATAAGTATAGATAATCCAAATAGAGATTTTTTCTTACATACCTTGAAAAATATTATAAAAACAGAAGATGGATTTATCCTTAAAAAATGTTGTGAAGAATTAAATGACGAAGAAATTATTCCGATAGATGAAAACTCTCTATTTGATTATTCGAAACATAACTGCAACATTTGTATTCATCATGATGTACGAGATTCTTGTTTGATACGAAATAAACTAGAAAATCTTCCATCGAATCATTTTGTGTATAGTAACACTGTAAACAGATGTGATGCCTATGAACCGATTCAGGAATTTACCATTATAAAATCTAAAGAAGAAATGATTCTGTTTATTGAAAAGACAGAGAACTTCTTTGGATGTCCAGAGGATTATGAAAATTATTATGGGTTTGAACGAATCTGGGACGAAGAAGGAGATGGCAGCGTTCTTGAGACAACTAGAGAATATTACGATAGAGGTGGCGATTTTACAAACATTCCTGATAAGTTCCCGTGCGTAATATATTTTGGAATAATCGATGATGATTGTGTAAGAAGTGATCATTTAAAATGGATTTATATTGGAAAATAAGATTATGGATAGATTAAGAGATATTGGAACTATATCTGGAAAATATAGAGATTTAGAACATGAGATCAGAAGACTATTAAAAAATAAATATGATGTATATATTCAAGAAAAACAAAATTTTACAATAAATCCATATCATTGGAGTAATAATAAGCGAAGAATGCATGGTTTCTGTACATTAAGAGGAAATGCAAATAAATTTCGTTTAAAAAAATTTCCATCGTTTAGAATAAATGATTGTATTTTCGATTTTGTTACAGATGTAATGGATGAGTGTATTAAAAATGAAATTTTAAAATCGTTAAACTATTTTGTTGGAATAAATGATATCACTTTAGGAGATAAAGATTTTGTTTGGAATTATAAACAGGAGAAAGAATATTGAGTTATAGGAGGCAAACATATGGGTGATGTAAAATGTTCTTATGGAGAAATAGTGCGTGAATTAGATAGACTTGCTACAAATTCTGAAAAAATTGATGAAACAACACCAATTAATCAAATCGAGAAAAGAATAAAAGGCTATGAACATAATTCTAAATTTTATTTCAATTGTGGTCTAGCATGTGGAAATGTAATGAATGATATTCTTTCTAATGAGGGAACGGATTCATTTAATGCAGCACTTGGAGGTTTTTTGATGTTTAAAGATTTAGTGGAGTTAAAAGATTGATATGAAAGTAATTGAACTAATCAATAGGTTAAACGAAATTGGTTATGATGAAAATACTGAATTGACGTTTAGTTGTACAGATGGCGGTTCTGGAGAATATTACAATATTCCATTTGAAGAAATCTCTTATGGAGAAGATCTCACAAGTGAACCTTATAGTAATGATGTGATTGATATTGAAGTAAATGTAGATGCTGCGGAAGAATATATAAAAGCTAAATCAAATGATCGTGTATATAACATGGTTGATCATTTAAGAGAAATTCTAAATGGATATGACCCATACTAAATGAAAAGCGAGAGTATATTATCTATATATAGTATGCAAACATAATTTACTCGCTATATATAGATATGAAAGCATAATGAAATTCCGATTCCAATTGGAGGTGATGTAATGAGTTGTTCAAGAGCGGGTGAAAGTTGTAATGAGTTTGCCTGTGGAGGTTTTATTGATGAAAAATGTAATTGTAAATCAAGTAATTTTAAAACAATCAACACCGTGCAGGATTTAATAGATGAACTGAGGAAATTCCCGATTGATATGGAAGTCAGAGATTATGACTTTGAAAAATTTGAGAATGTTGAAATCAAGACGTGGCAGCATACAAATTACCCTTATAATCTACCAGATAAAGATTATGTGTGTCTATTTTAGGAGGAAATTGTGAAACAAATAAAATGTAAAAAATGTGGAAATGATTCATATTTCACTCAAGTCAAAAGTAATAATATGGGCGCCTACTGTTCTAAATGTGGAGCATGGATAAAATGGTTAAGCAAAGAAGAAAGAAACTTAGAGGAACTTACAGTTTCAAAAATTAGTTCTATAAGACGCACAACAGAGATAGAAAAAGAATTAGTCAATGATCATGTTCAAAATATATCAAAACTAACAAGTGTAAAGTTTAATGATGCAACGATTATTGAACGATTAGAGCGTTTTGTAGATGCTCTTGATGAGGCGATTGATTCTGTTTATGAACATCCTACATGTAAACATGATCAGATTATTTATAACAACACATACGCATATGCATTAGAAAATTGTAAAATATCCATTCAAAATATAATAAATGGTAGAGAATATAACGATTAAGGAGCTGAACAATAATGAAATGTGCATATTGTGAATATTCTGTTCCAGTAAAAAATAGTCCATGCTTCAACTGTACATTCAGTGGGAATGATTCTAAACGGACAGATAAGTGTGATGAGGCTTTACAATTCATGTGGCAATACTGCAAGATGCGATCAAGTTGGAAGAAGGAGAATTAAATTATGACAAATTCAGTACAAAGAAAAGAGATTAATTTATATGATGTAATTAAAAAATCATTTCCTGAAGTCCTTATAAAAGACCTAACAGAAAATGAACGAATATGCCCTGTTTGTAATGGTCTTGGCATGAGAATTGAAGACAATATTTATGGAATCAAAGGCGACAATTCTGAAGTTGGCAAAAAACATCGTTTCCCGTATAGACATCAAGCTCTTTCATTTTGTGGAAGCTGTTTCAATGGTGTACAAAGATTATGCCCTTATTGTGGGGAGCCTTACAAAAATCAAGGTTATCTGCATTGTGATTGTGATGGACAAAAAAAAGCTGATGAAGAAAAGAGAATAGAAGAATGGAATAAGAAAATTGCAAATGCAAATCCAGTTGAAGAAAAAGATGTAAACACAATGTTATATTGTGAAGAGTTCAATAAGTATTACGAAACCACAGAAGATTTCTTTGATGATTATTCTGCAAATTATACCAATGAAGAAATATATATCAAACCAGAAAGGTTATGGGTTACTTCAGTTGAAGAGATTTCTATTGATGCCGGT
>ERZ1034897.1267-NODE-1267-length-10063-cov-6.046363_pt1 | contig 10063 bp, 2 predicted proteins | sample MGYA00520629_ERZ1034897 | MGnify/ENA primary metagenome ERZ1034897 (study PRJEB33766, sample SAMN09781789) | gut metagenome | biome: gut microbiome | host: Homo sapiens | place: Madagascar | study: EMG produced TPA metagenomics assembly of the PRJNA485056 data... | reverse complement strand
AATCAGCTTTGTGTGCAGCTATTTTGCCAAGAAGAATTTTTGCACCGATTAGAGCGTTCCGATTATGCAGAAAATCTTGTGCTAAAAGGTGGACTCTTTCTCTATACGCTCACCGGATTTGATAGTCGTGTAACCATGGACATTGATTTTCTGCTCCGACAGATGCCGAATACACCGCAGCAGCTGAAAATGATCCTCGAAGAGATCATTTCTGTTTCGACAGGCAATGATTTCATCACATTTGAGATCAAAAGCGTTGAGCTAATCTCATTGGAAAAGAAATATGCTGGCATCAGTGCGCTCATCATCGCCCATATCAAGAATACAAGGACGCCGTTCAAGATCGATTTTGGCGTGGGTGACATCATTATCCCAGGGCAGGAAAAACGCATGCTACCAACACAGTTGGACGATTTTTCTGCGCCTGTTGTCAACACCTACTCGCTGGAAACGACTGTTGCAGAAAAGCTTGATGCCATCCTGGATCTCATGCAGCTTTCCAGCAGAATGAAGGATTACTACGATTTGTATTACATCGCCAGCAAATTTGACTTTGATGGTAGCGTTTTAGTCGAAGCAATGCGGAAGACGTTTGCCAATCGTGGTCGTTCATTTACGCTGGTGCAATTTGAAGAAATGCTTGAGTTCGATCTAGATCCAGGTTTCCAAAAGAAATGGCAGCAGTTTGTAAAGAAGAAAAAAATTGAGGCAGACGACTATTCAACGGTCATGCAGGTGATTAAGGAATTTCTCGAGATGCCGTATAAGGCAGCAGTGCTGAAATCGACATTTGCTATGCTATGGAAAGCCGATGAACGACAATGGAAATAGTAAGGAAAAGGTTGAAAATGAAGCGATGCGTTAAATACATGTGAAACATCACTTATATGTTTCTCCATTCTTAAAAAAGAAGACCTCTTCAGCGGCGACTATGCTGAAGAGGTCTTCTTAGCTTTCGGGGACGAAAACAGCTGAACAGGGATCCCGAAAGCGTATGTGTCTCACAAAGAAGCCCAAAATGAAGAAATTCGATCTGGTTATGGGAATCAGACAGAGCGAATACAGGAGCATAGGCTTCTTTTCCTCTGGGGATTAATGAGGTATTTGAGACAGATGTATTATACCAGATGACTTAACAATTTTAAAGAATTATTCTCGAAGATATTTTTTCTTAAATAAGATAAGAGGTGGTGCAAATTGTACACCCTATATAGCCTCAAGTATGATGGCCCTGTACATCCTACCTGCCAGAAAGTGCTATCTGTACACTCTTTCTACATGCACAAAGCAATCCATCGCCTCTATCGATAACAATGGTGCAAATTGTACACCCAAAAATCGCAAGCAAACAAAACAAATCGTTTTCTGCTTTTCTTCTACAAAATTACTCAATTTTCTGCAGGCTAAATAATAAGATAAGTGAATATATATGCTGCAAAACACAAATGTTTTTATACTGAATTTTCTTAAAGGAAATATCATATCAATTATATTCTTATCATATGATAATGCAAAGGAACCCCCAATAACATATAATTATGATAACTGTCCAGGGAGAAGAGAGCGTATTAATGCCTATACCAAAAAGGAGAAACCAATGAATATACAAGAATTTTACCGGGATGTCATGCACGTTTCAGACGACCGGATACTTCAAGAACTTGAATCGTATTCACAATCATTTACCGTAGGAAAAGGAGATATTGTTATTCGTCAGGGCGAAAAACAAGAAGATTTCCTTTTCTTGGTTTCTGGCATTTTCAGAGGATACTATTTAGACGCAGCAGGAAAAGATGTCACAGATTGCTTTGGATTCAAAAAGGGGACTCCTTGTATGTCCGTAGCAGTTAATAATGGGATATCTCCGATAAATATTGAGGCTGTTACACCTTGCATTTTCTTAAAAATATCTAGCGCTAAACTCATGCCTTTGATAGATAGTAATCCTTTGCTCCTGAAGATCTACAACAGCATTCTTCAAGAAGCAATGCAGGTCCATTGGGATCTCAAGATCACAGTAACACAGCGAAATGCTACGCAGCGCTATCAATGGTTTATAGAGAATTACGCGAGCATAATTTATCATGTCAACAACAAGGATATTGCTTCTTACCTTGGCATGACACCGGTTACACTTAGTCGAATCAGGAAAACAATGCGAGATCAAAAATAGGGAGGGATTACGGATAAAGAAAACGAAAAAGAATATACGAGTAGATAAGCAACTTGGAAAGAACGGTTTGGAGGGAAACGACATGAAAAGAAAGCTCGTTAGCTTTGTGCTTGTTGGCAGTATAGTGACTAGTCTCATGCCGGCGACTGCCTTAGCTGGAACAGAAAATTCGGAGGGTATCATTGCTTATAGTGAGCCTATAAGTGTAAGTACCGCTGATGAATTACAACAACAAATTACTGCGGCTTCTTCAGGACCGGTTACTATTCAATTAACTTCTGAAATCACCTTAGATCAGGGTATTGAAATCCCTTCCGGAGTCAATATTACACTTGATCTTAATGGCAAGTCTATATCGGTGCCGGCTCAAAAAGTTGGGATAACTGTTTCAGGAACTCTGACTTTATTAGACGGCTCTGCCGAAAAAACAGGTGCTGTCTCAGCGGCAGAAGGTAGCTCTTCTGAGGTTATTCTTGTGAAAAATAGTGGGAAATTTACCATGAATAATGGAGAAATCTCAGGTTCTAATACAGGGATAAAAACAGAAGATGGAAGTACAGTTGAAATATTAAGTGGTACTGTTTCAACAACAGATACAAATACAGGAAGAGCGATCAGATTAAGTGGTGTTCCATCACAATTGGTACTTGGTTCTGAAGGTGTTTCTGAAGGACCAACCATCCAAAGTATCGGAACGGTTGCTAATAAAGAATATACGATCCAGTTTATTAAAGGCTCTGTTGGTGCCATTATTGGCGCAGATACAGTGAAGATTTCTGAGAGTTCTACTTTTACAGAGGGATTTGTCTTCCAATCTGACATTGGTAAATTCCTTCCAGAAGGATATCAATGTGTTGCAGAAGCAGATCATTATGTTGTTGTTAAAGGTGAATTAAACGAAACAACTGCTGCAGCAAGCGTTACCTCTAATGGGCAAACGACCTATTATCTGTCAGCCGCAACAGCAGCAACAGAGTTGAAAAACGGAGATACTTTGACACTGCATCGCGATTATTCAGGTGTAGCAGCTTCTGGTGAGGGTGCATTAAAGATCAATCAGTCAAATATTACGCTTGATCTTAATGGTCACAATATTACTGGAACCGGTAACGCAGAATCTGGCTCAGCAATTTACGTTAGCGTTGCGAATGAAGCGGCATCCACTTTTACGCTCAAGAATTCAGTAGAAGGAACAACCAGCACCCTGCAAGGGCCTATTCCTCTCAGCGTAAATGGAACAATGGGCTTTGGCTATGTTGATGTGAAAATAGAAGGGCCAGGGGCCATCAGCAACATCAGCACGCTTGGCAAAGATACAATAGTTCTAAGTGGGAAAGCACGCCTGCCTTATTCAGATGCGGCTGCTGCCATGATCAATAACGGCGGCTTTAGTGCAATTGTGGATGGACAGCAATATATTTACACTTCAGCGGGAGATGCGATTGCAGCCAGCGATAATGATACCGCCACTCTTCTCAACGATTATAGCGGTACATTGTCTCTGAGTATCGGTGTGATCCCTGATACAAGTGCAATTATAGATCTCAATGGTCACACATACAAACAGACCAGCAATGCAGATGATCATGCAGCACTGAGACTGACGAATACTAATGAAGGATATGAAGCCGAAAGTATCGTTTTAGAAGTTAAAAACGGGGAACTTGTAAGTGCAGGAGATGGTGTACAGATCTTAGGAGATAACATTACGCTTATCCTGGATAATGTAGATATTTCAGCAGAAGGCGCATATGGAATCTGTACAAACGGTAGTAATCAACTGGATAATCTTTTGATAAGAAATGCTTCATTGATCAATGTACTGAATGGGATTGGCATCTATTGGCCTTCAGGCGCAGGTTCTATGGATAATTCGTATATAACAGCACATACCGGTCTTCAGATCTGCGGTGGCAATTTTTCCATTGATTCAGGTGATATTGATGAAGGAGAAACACCTTCTACGATTACAGCTACAGGAACGCCAATAGAAAAAGATGGTACTGATGGCGGTATCCTTGATGGCGCAGCAATTTCTATCATTGATCGTGAAGGATATCCGGATATTACAACTGTTGCCGTGCATGAGGCAACGATAATTGCAGCTGAAGGTAATCAAGCGGTTAAAGCGTACACTTATAATGACACCACAAAAGAAGTTGGTGAGTTTGTTAACGATGAGAATATTGGTACTAATGTTATGATCAGTACCGGAAATTACTCGACGCTGGTTCCGCATGATTTGTTAACGATGAATGTTGAAGCGGAAATATACAGTCCGTATGATGCGGTTACACCGTACAGTTATTATCGCTTGATGAAAGATGCTAAAGCAGCCGCAGGGCCAAAGGATATCATTGTAGATACGCTAAATGGCAACATTGATCCAAAAGCTCGATTTGATGTGACAGTAAATTATTCCGACGGTTCTACAGCAGTGGCTAGTGTTAGCAAAGGGGCAGCGATGCTGCCGCCAACACAGACGAGAGAAGGTTATACTTTCCTGGGGTGGTCAGATGGCACGACCACGTATGACAGTGGTGAGTGGATCACAGTAAATGGAGCAATGACATTAACAGTCCAATGGGAAGAAGACGTTGATGACCCATCCGACGAACCTTCTACGTCATCCCAACCATCGACTCCTTCTCAACCATCTGAGCCTGAACAACCAGCACCGGATGTAACGACAGATGAAGGTACTTCGACCACTACGACAACTGCGAAGCCAGCCGTCACATCCAGTGGCACTACTGCATCTGCAACGGTTAGCGAAGCAATGGGCGAAGCGATCATTGAGCAGGCAACTGAAAACGAAAGCAATACAGTGGTGATCGCACCTGATATGGATTACGATATCACTGAAGCTGAAGTAGTTGTTCCTGCCGAAACAGTTGAAGCCCTTGGTGACGATACGGATGCTGACCTTGTTATCGATACGCCTGTTGGCACAGTAACCTTGCCGAACAGCGGACTTAGCGCTCTTGCAAAAGACACAGATGACATTACCGTATCTCTCAAAGCAGATGGTGACATGGTGGAATTTGTAATCGCAGATGATACTGGTGCTGTTGCAACTGTCAATGGCGGTGTGAAGCTCGTGGTTCCAGCAGATACCAAGGCTGGCACAGTAGCAGTCATTGTTAACGAAGATGGTACGCGCGAAGTTGTACGCAAGTCTGTAGCAAGCGATGATAATATGATCATCCCGCTTGATGGCTCTGCAACCATTGAGATCATAGACAACAGCAAAGATTTCGTTGATGTAGCAGAAAACTCCTGGTATGGCGATGCAGTCGCCTTTGCATCCAGTCATGAGCTTTTCAACGGTACCAGCGCAACAGAATTTAGCCCAGACGCTGGCATGACCCGTGGCATGCTTGCAGCAGTTCTGAGCAATCTTGAACGTGGCGATGGTTCCGACCTAGACGCAGCGTTCGACGACGTAGCTGACGATGCCTGGTATGCAGAAGCAATTGCCTGGGCAGCTGAAAACGGTATTGTAAATGGTATTTGCAATGGAATGTTTGGACCAGAAGAACTCATTACTCGCGAACAGATGGCAGCCATGCTTTACAACTACGCCGACATGCTTGGCGTTGATACCAGCGCTCGTGCTAATCTCAATGCTTACAGTGATGCAGATAGCGTAAGCAGCTGGGCGAATGAAGTCATGAGCTGGGCAAATGCTACCGGCATTATTGGCGGCACAACAACAACCACATTGGATCCTCAAGGCACTGCTACTCGTGCTCAGGTAGCAGCTATGTTGGAACGTTTTGTGCTGCTGATTGCTGAATAAATGTAAAAACCATAATAAAGTAATTTTCATAAAGAAAGGGGCTACCATACAAACAGACCAATGACTTGTATGATAGCCCCTGATTTATATAGCAAGAAATAGAAAGGAGAGACTACAATGAGAAAAGCGAGAAAGATAGTAAGCATCATCGTAACGCTGTGCTTTTTGCTGATGCTGGTACCAGCAGGTGCTTTTGCAGCACCAAAGGACACAGAAACACCATTCGACGATGTACAAACCACAGATTGGTTTTATGACACAGTGCAATATGTATACGACGAAGGATTGATGGCTGGGACAGGAGACCGTATCTTCTCACCACAGCAGACAACGACGCGTGGGATGATCGTCACCATCCTCCATCGTATGGCTGGAAGTCCCGAAGCAGAAACACAGGATTTCACCGATGTAGATCCAGACGCTTGGTATGCACCAGCTATTAATTGGTCTATAGAAAGCGGTGTCGGCGCAGGATACGGCGGCGGACTTTTCGGTCCAGACGACGCGATCACTCGTGAGCAGATGGCAAGTTTCCTCTACCGCTATGCTGAGCTGAAAAGCTACGACGTTTCCGCTGTAGGCGATCTGGAGGATTTCGCCGATGCCAGCGCAGTAAGTGACTGGGCAGAAGACGTTATGAGTTGGGCAGTAGGTGCAAACCTCTTTGCCGGACGCGACAACAACCAGCTTGCGCCACAAGGCCTCACCACCCGTGCCGAAGCAGCGACCATCCTAATGCGTTACTGCGAGAATATCGTTGGCACCAGTGCAGATGATCCGTCGGATGAGCCAAGCGATGACCCTTCTGACGAACCAGATAGCCCTGGCATAGATGATCCATCAGGAGACGACAAACCATCCGTAGATCCTACGCCGGATGATCCAGACGAACCATCCACAAATCCAGATAATCCATCTACTGAACCTGAAGATCCAGAAGAACCTGGCGACGATGGTGAGCCAGGAAAGATTACTTATACCGCGCCAACGATGGAGAATATTGAAAACGGTACGCTTGAATACAATGATCAGAGTTTTGACGCACAGTATGTAAATAATCAACTTATAGTTGTGTTTAAAGATGATACATCACAGCAAGATATTGAAGATGTAACAGAAGAATATGGTGCGACTATTGTTGGAGTAATCGAAACTCTTGGAATGTATCAATGGCAATTTTCTGATGGCAAAACATTGGAACAGCTCAATACTCTCTTAGCTCAGCTAAAAGAGCTACCATCTATTAAAGATGCGTATCTTAATACTATCGTTGAAATAGAAACCCAAAGTAGCTGGTATTACCCGATGGATAAATGGAATATACAAGTATCTGATGATCCAGATGCAGCAGTTTGGGATGAACTGCATCCTGATGGTAATAATTGGGGTGTAGAGGCTATAAATGCTCCTTCCGCGTGGCAGATGTTAATTAATAAATATGGAAGCATCGATGCAATACCGAGCATTCATGCGGGAATCATTGATTCATATGTGGATATGAAACATCCTGATTTAGATGTTAATACAGTATATTGGTATCAAAATGGATTTAATATTTTCAAAGAAGATCAAACATATAACACTGTAGCAGAAAATGCTGCAGCTGTAGCAGATGATGAACCTAAAAAATATGAAAATCTTGTTCATGGCACACATGTCATGGGAATATTAGGCGCCACTATCAACAACAACACCTTCGATCCAAATGATGAAGCTTTGGGAGATGGCGGTATTAACGGTGTTGCATTAAATGCAGAGTTATATGCAGCTAGTATTGGAGATGATGTGCTCAATAAAACTTATAATAGTTTTGGCTCTGCCAGTGCGTTAGCAAATTTAATTGAAAACAGTGGCTGTAAGGTGATTAATTATTCCATGGGTTCTACTAATACCCTACTTGCACTATTTGAAAGCCAGTTTGTAAGTGATGTCTTAAAAGGATTCCTGGTCAAAGGGAAAGACTTTGTGATTGTGACAGCTGCTTGCAATGAGCCGGAGAATGATGCAGAATTTGGAAGCTATTTTAACTGTATTACAGATGAAAAAGTAAAATCACGCATAATCGTTGTCGGCAATGCTGAACAAAGTGGAAGCGGATTTTCTCTTAATGAAGGTCAAAGTGGTGGTGACAGAGTTGATGTTTTAGCGCCAGGTACGAATATTTATAGTACCGTATCACCAAACGCTAAGCATAGTTCAAATAATCATTACCGACTTCTTGAAGGAACATCCATGGCAGCGCCTCATGTATCTGGAACAGCAGCTTTGGTATGGGCTGCAGATCCTAATTTAAAAGGTGATAAAGTTAAACAAATTATTGTTGACAGTGCAAATATATATGTAGACGGAGCTATACAACAATCTATGGTTAATGCCGCCTATGCAGTTGCCATGGCTTTAGGAGAAGAATATGTAGTAACTGGATCTTGCGGTGAAAATATGTCGTGGGCTCTAGACGTTGACGGAAATCTCGCTATTAAAGGGAGCGGGGACATGGCCTGGGATACGAGCCTTACTCCGTGGTATCGGTATCGTGAGGACATAAAAACGATCACAATTGGTGACGGAATTAACTCGATATGTGATGATGCTTTCTTAGGTTGTAGATTTACTACTGAAGTAACTCTTGGAAGGGATATTCAATCTATCGGTAGTCAGGCATTTATGGGACTGTTAGATCTCAAGAAAATCACTATCCCAGAAAACGTTACCAGTATCGGAGAAAAAGCGATTGGTTACAAGAACACAGAATCGAAAGAAGATAACTTTCTGATTTATGGATATTCAGATTCTGCAGCTGAACGATACGCAGATCAGAATGATATCCTCTTCAGTGATCTTGAATCCGGTGGCGAATTGAATCCGCCAGATGAATCTGATGATCCTAACAATCCAGAAACAGGTGATTCAGTATTTGCAGGTGGCAGTGGAACGGAAGAGGATCCGTATCAAGTAGCTACTGCAGAACAGCTAAATGCCGTGAGAGATAATCCAAACGCGTATTATATACAAGTAAAAGATATATCGTTAGAAGAGTATAGCCATTGGAATCCGATTGAAGACTTTTATGGAGGATATGATGGCAATAATAAGGTAATATCAGATTTAACCATCACTAAGATGTCAAACCCCGGCAATACTCATTATAGTGCAATAGGCTTATTTGAGACAGCTAGGGGGGCAGAAATCAAAAACATTAATTTAACAAATGTAGATATTAGGGTCGAAGCATGGACAAGCACTATGTTGCTTGATGTAGGTGCAATAGTGGGAAATTTTGGTGGTAAAGTGACTATTGAAAATTGTCATGTAAAATCCGGATCGATATATTATTTGGTCGATACGACGTTACCAAAAAACACCTCAGTATATATTGGAGGAGTGGCAGGACAAATTTATGGCGTATATAATTGTAGTAATAATGCAAATATAACGATAGAACTTCCAGATGCATTAAAAGATGAAAGCACAGATTCAGGGCGTAATGTGGTCTGTGGTGGAATTGCTGGTAGTATAAGTGGGCTGGGTGATGGAGCAAAATACTGTATCAATAATGGAGAAATTAATGCTGATATCTTTTATTACGGAATATGGTGTGGTGGTATTACTGGCGCTTCTCATGACGTTCCAATTGATTACTGTATAAATAACGGAGATATTTACGTAGAATCGCAAGAACTCAGTAAACAGGAGGAATGTTCTTTAGGTGGTATTGCAGGAATTCAGGTTAATAATAAACTTAGCAATTGCATCAATTATGGTGTTACCAATGCTGAAATTTCGGAACCAAGCAAAAATTCGTCAATTTATTCTGGTGGTATAATAGGGTCGGCTGATAACCTTAGTTCTTGCTTTAATTTAGCAGAAACAATGGATATTAATGTTTGCGTTGATAGTACAATAGAAACCAATATGGAAAATATAAAAAGAATATCCGGCGAGTTAGATGATTCGTCTCTTTGTACTGAAGCGTACTCCGTCGATACATTACTCAATGGGCAAAAAGCAACCACGGAATGTACATCAACAGAACGTAACGGTCAAACCCTCTCCGAAGAAGAAATGAACAACAAAATCCAATACATCTT
>ERZ1034897.1266-NODE-1266-length-10064-cov-5.455590_pt1 | contig 10064 bp, 7 predicted proteins | sample MGYA00520629_ERZ1034897 | MGnify/ENA primary metagenome ERZ1034897 (study PRJEB33766, sample SAMN09781789) | gut metagenome | biome: gut microbiome | host: Homo sapiens | place: Madagascar | study: EMG produced TPA metagenomics assembly of the PRJNA485056 data... | reverse complement strand
GATCTCATAGTAATCGCACGGATGCGCAACGAGTCCTGTGACGCTGTCTTTGGCGATCATGCTCATGCGCAGATGGGCGCAGAAGACAAACGCATTGTCGTCCAACAGGACCTGCTGCATTTCCACAGCGAGCGCGCTGCGTGCCTCTGTGTCAAATGTCTGCGAAAGGGCTGCCGCCAGCGTTTCCAGCTGTGCGCTGTGATAAGCGCCGTCGTTGTTCGACGAACTGTCGAGACAATGGTACGCAAAAAAATACTCTGGATCGCCAGTCGGCGCTGTGACCATGGCGCTGGCGTAAATGTCCCAGGCGCTGCGGTCGGCGCGGATGCGATTGTGATCCGGCGTGCTCTGGATCTCGACGTCAAAGCCGATGGCGCCCAGCGTCGCCTGAGCAGATTCAGCGAGCAACGGCAGCTCCTGTCGGCTCGGGTAGGTGAGCCAGCGCAGCACGAGGCGCTGCCCATCTTTTTCGCGCACACCGTCGCCATCGTTGTCGATCCAGCCAGCGCTTTCAAGCAGCGCAGCAGCGGTGACTGGATCATAGCTTTCTGCCTGAACAGCATCGCCGCCAAAGCTGAAATTCGCCGGAAACGCGCCTGCAGCAACCTCGCCGTTGCCAACCATCAGCGCCTCCGCAAAACCCTCCTTATCAATGCCGAGGGAAATTGCCTGGTGCACAGCTGGATCGCTGGTGATCGGGCTGTCGAAATTCATCGCCGCGAAAAACGTGCGGCTTGTGGCGCAGCTTGTGAAACGATAGTCGTCGTTTTCAAACAGCGGATAGCTGACATACGGCATGCCGTAGGCAGCGTCGATCTCGCCAGATCGCAGCGCCATGGTCAGCGTATCGCCGTCGGAAATGGTGCGCACGGTGATGTGATCGAGCTTGGGCGTGCCGTTCCAGTAATCGCTGTTGGGCGCAAGCTCCAGCCGACTGTCTGTGACGAGGGCCACCGCCTTGTAAGGACCAGTGCCAACGACGACGCCATCCTCGCCGACGCCAGCGTCCATATCAATGATACAGGCATAGGGATCGGCGAGAAAATTTGGCAGCGCCGGCACGGGAATCCCTGTGCGGATCGTGAGCGTCTGTCCCACCGCTGAGATCGCAGCGATGTGCAGATCGCCAGCGGCACGCGAATGCGTCTGCACGAGCGCGTCGAGACATTCCTTCGCCGCCTGCGCATCGAGGATGCGTCCGCTCGAAAAGCGAATGCCTTCGCGCAGCGTGATGCGCCAGGTCAGCGCATTCTCCTGCGCGATCGTTTCCGCCAGCCAGGGCTCCAGCTGCATCTCGTCCGTGAAACGAAGCAGCGTTTCGCCAACGCCGTAGCGAATGCAGGCCCAGCCGCTGTTATCGCGGTGCGGATTGATGTCCGGCTCGCCATTTTCAGCGTTGAAGGTGGTATCACCAAAAACGAAGGTCTTGCCTTGCGTCTGCTGCGTCGCCTCCTCTTCCGCTGCACAGCCGCAAATGCCGAGCGCCAGCGCAAACAGCGCCAGCAGCAAAATTAAATAGAGCTTTTTCATCGCAGACTCCCCCTGTCGCGTGGATCGAGCGCATCACGCAGCGCATCGCCAAAAAGATTGAACAGCGCCACAGCGACAAAAATGCCGATCCCCGGCGTCAGCACCACCCAGGGATACACCCAGAGCAGGCTGCGCCCTGCGCTCATCATGCTGCCCCATTCCGCCGTCGGCGGCTCAGCGCCGAGACCGAGAAACGAGAGCGCCGCAAGCTCCATCATCATCGTGCCGATGTCAAGCACCGCTGTGACAAGGATCTGCCCGCCAATATTTGGCAGAATATGCCGCCACACAAGGCCAGCTGTTGTATTTCCTGCAAGCTGAGCCGCGGCGATAAAATCTGCGCAAAGCAGCGTCCGCGTTTGGCTGCGCGCAAGGCGGGCGTATTTCGGCCAGCTCACCGCAGCCAGCGCCAGCACTGCGCCCCAGATGCCGCCATCGATCACCGCCGCAAGCGCCAGCGCGAAAACGATTCCCGGAAAAGCCAGACAAACGTCTGCAATGCGCATGAAAAGCGCGTCGATCACGCCGCCGCAGATCGCGCAGAGCACACCGACCAGCGTGCCGCAAAAAGCGATCACCGCCACCAGCACCAGCGCCGAAAAAATGCTCGTCTGCGCGCCGATGATCACCCGCGAGAGCAGATCGCGGCCAAAGCGGTCCGTGCCAAAGGGATGTGCCCAGCTCGGCGCTTCCAGCGCATGCGCGAGATCCTGCGCGTAGGGATCGTAGGGACAGAGCTGCGCCGCAAACACCGTCGCCACAAGCAGCGTCCCCACCAGCGCCGCAAAGAAAACGAGCCGCTTTTGGCTGCGCGCTGGTCGCGAAAATTCAGCGCTCATCGCTCGCACCTCCTTCGCGCAGCCGTGGATCCAGCACAGGCTGCAGCAGATCTGTGAGCAAATTAATGAGCACATAGATCAGCGCCATCCACGCCACATAAGCCTGGATCATCGGATAATCGCGCATGCTCACCGCGTCCACCGCCAATTTTCCGACGCCATCCCACATGAAGATCGTTTCAACAACCGCCGTGCCGCCCAGCAAGCTGCCGCAAGACAGCGCCAGCAGCGTCACGATCGTCGACAGCGCCGCGCGCAGCACGCTTTTTACCAGCGTCGTGCGAAAAGGAATGCCCCGCGCTCTGGCGCCGAGCACATACGCCTTGCTCAGCTCCTCCAGCACTGCCGCGCGCACCTGGCGCAGATATTTCGCCGACATCGCGATCGCCAGCGTCAGCGTCGGCAGCACCGCGCTCGCCAAGCTTGTTCCCTCAGCGATCACCGGAAAGAGCGGGATGCGGATGGAAAACAGCATCATCAGCACCAGCGCCACGAAAAAATTTGGCAGACTGTTGCCGACAAAGCTCGCTGCGCGGATAATAAAATCCGTTGCACGATTTTGCCGCACAGCAGCGAGAATCCCCAGCGGAATCGAGATCACCAGCGTCAGCAGCATCGACATCGCCGCAAGCAGCAGCGTCGCCGGCAGCTTCGACAGAAACGTCGCGAACACATCCTCGCCAGACACATAGCTCACGCCCAGATCTCCGCGCAGAAATCCTTCCAGCCAGATCAAATACTGCACCAGAAACGGCTTATCCAGCCCCAGCCTCGCGCGCTCAGCGGCGAGCGCTTCCGCAGACAGCTGCACCCCCGACGCATCCACGCGCGCCAGCACCGCGTCACCGCCGGCGAGATGCATCAGCGCAAAAGAAAGAAAGGTGATCCCGAACAAGATCGGAACCAGCGCCAGCAGGCGCTGAATGATAAGTCTTCGCATGTTGCCTCCTTTCATCGTCGTGAACGATCGTCGCTTTCTCGCGCAAAAAAAAGTCTGCTGCAGGTCTTCTGACTCTTGCAACAGACTTCTGTCTGAATGTCGTTTATAAAAATCTTCGTCCGTGTGGACCGGAGAATTCATTCCCCGCGCGTCTGCTTCAGCAGCGCCATGAGATTATTCTAACACAATGTCAAAACATACGAAAGCCCCATTTTCATCACGCGTCGGCTCAGAGCTTCTTTTCCAGCTTCACCATCTGATAGATCGCCACACCTTCGACAAAAAGAAAGGCAGCGATGAGCATCAACAGCACCACCAGCTCCACCTGCATCAGGCCGAAGCAGATGATCAGCGCCGCGAACAGATAGCTCATCACATCATAGGCGCGCGCCTTTGCAGCGTTGGCAATGAAAATGCGCCGCTCATCCGTGCGCTCCACCTCCAGCTCGAACGCCAGCTCCGGATTTCCCCGCAGCGCCCGCGCCCGCAGAAGCTCGCCAGCGCCCCAGCCAAATGCTCCGCAGCCGATGCCCATGAAGTAATACGGCAACACCTCCATCACCCCTTCGTCAGCAGGGAAAAATTTCAACAGCACAAATCCTGCGATCACCAGCGCAATGCCGCCGATCGTGAACACAATGGATTTTCTTTTTCTCCCAGTGGTCATGGTTCTTCCTCCTCCTCGTAAATGAAAATCTCTTCGATCGTTAGTCCAAAATAGCGAGCAATCTTGAACGCCAGCAGGATCGACGGATTGTAACGCCCCTTCTCCAGGGAGCTGATCGTCTGGCGCGACACCGAAAGCGCGCGCGCCAACTCCTCCTGGCGCAAACCACGCGCCTTGCGAATCTCTTCCAATCGATTTTTCACTGACGTTCACCTCCCGCGAAAATGTAAAGCACGCTTTCCATTTATGGGTTCAGTATACCAACCACCGGCGAAAATGTCAAGCGCGCTTTCCATTTCTGACAATTTTTCGCAAAATGAAATGCAATGTGCTATACTAAAACAAACGAACCATTCTCAACATCGAAAGGAGTGTTGGACCATGTCCATGCTTGGCGCTATCATAACCCCTCATCCACCGGTGCTGCTGCCGGAAGTCGGCGGCGGCCGCGAGCGCGAGATCGCCGCCACCGACCGCGCCATGCGCACCGCTGCAGAAACCGTCGCTGCCTGGCAGCCGGATGTGATCATCATCAGCTCGCCGCACACGATCCTCTATCGCGATTATTTCCACATCGCACCTGGAGACGGCGCAGTCGGCGACATGGGCCGCTTTGGCGCGCCAGAGGTGCGCATCCACGCCAGCTACGACACACTGCTGCGCGAAGAGATCATCCGCCGCGCTGAAGCGGAAGGGATCCACGCCGGCACATTGGGCCAGCGCGATTCCGAACTGGATCACGGCGTGCTGATCCCGCTCTACTATCTGCGCAAGGCCGACGTGCGTTGTCCGATCGTGCGCATGGGGCTTTCTGGCTTTTCGCCGCTCGACCACTACCGACTCGGCAAATGTGTGCAGGACGCAGTGAACGCCCTCGGCCGTCGCGCCGTTTTTCTCGCCAGCGGCGACCTCTCCCACAAGCTCAAAGCCGACGGTCCTTACGGTTGTGCGCCAGAGGGACCACAGTTTGACGACGCCGTCACCCGCACCATGGCCAGCGGCGATTTTCTTGAATTTCTCACCATCGATCCCGCGCTCTGCGAACGCGCAGCAGAATGCGGCCTGCGCAGTTTTCAGGTGATGGCCGGCGCCCTCGACGGACTCGCTGTAGAGCCACAGCTTTTGAGCCACGAAGGCACCTTCGGCGTTGGCTACGCGATCGCGCTCTTCCCGGTCACCGGACGCGACGACAGCCGCTGCTACGAGAAAGATTATCTCCTCGCGAAAAACGATCGACTCGCGACGCGCAAAGCAAACGAAGACCCCTGGGTCAAGCTCGCGCGCCGCTCTCTTGAAACCTACGTCAAAACCGGTCAGCGACTGATCAGCCTGCCAGAAAATCTGCCAGCAGAGATGACCACGCAACAGGCCGGCGCATTCGTTTCCTTACACAAAAACGGCCAGCTGCGCGGCTGTATCGGCACCATCGCGCCAACCTGCGAAAATCTCGCCTGGGAAATCGTGCAAAACGCCGTTTCCGCCTGCTCCCGCGATCCACGCTTTTCGCCTGTTCGTCCGGATGAGCTCGATGAGCTGGAATACAGCGTTGACGTGCTGGGCGCGCCGGAGCCAGTCGATTCGCCAGCAGCCCTCGATCCGAAAACCTACGGCGTCATCGTCTCCTGCGGCGGCAGACGCGGGCTGCTCCTGCCAGATCTTGACGGCGTCGACAGCGTGGACGCGCAGCTTTCCATCGCACTGCAGAAAGGCGGCATTCGCGAAAACGAGACATACAAGATCGAGCGCTTCAAGGTGGTGCGTCACCTATGAGCCAGACATGCACCCTCTGCTTTCACCATTGCCAGCTCGATGAAGGCCAAACCGGCTTCTGCCGCGCCCGCGCGGGTCGGGGCGACAAGATCGTCCCGCTGAACTACGGCCGCCTCACCTCTCTCGCCCTCGATCCCATCGAAAAGAAACCGCTGCGACGCTTCCATCCCGGCAGCCAGATCCTCTCCGTCGGCAGCTTCGGCTGCAACCTGCGCTGCCCCTTCTGCCAGAATGCATCCATCGCGCAAGTTGGCAGCGAAGCACCCACGCGCAATGTGACGCCAGAGGAACTCGCCAGCCTCGCCAGAGAGCTCGTACCACGCGGCAACATCGGTGTCGCTTATACCTACAACGAACCCCTCGTTGGCTATGAATATGTGCACGACTGTGCCGAACGCATTCACCAGGCCGGCCTGCTCAACGTCCTCGTCAGCAACGGCACCATCGAAGAGAAACCCTGGCGCGAACTTCTCCCCCTCATCGATGCCGCAAACATCGATCTCAAAGGCTTTAACGACAGCTGGTACCGCTCCCTCAGCGGCGACCTCGCCACCGTCAAGCGCAACATCGCCATCGCCGCAGAACACTGCCACCTTGAAGTCACCACCCTCATCATCCCTGGCAGCAACGACAGCCCAGCAGAAATGCAAGCCGAAGCAAAATGGCTCGCCGCAATCAACCCCGACATTCCCCTCCACATCTCCCGCTTCTTCCCTCGCCACCACATGACCAACCGCCCACCAACCCCAGTCGACACCATCTACCACCTAGCAGACATCGCCCGCGAACACCTGCAATACGTGTACACCGGGAATTGCTGAATAGAAGTGTGATAGCTGAACATCATCAAATACATAATAATCCCCATCAACTTAGGCACATCCGTAAATAATTTCGAATGCAGCTAAGCCGATGGGGATTTCTTTACATCCATCTACTCATTCAATTTCATTTTAGAACATCTTTCAGTCTGTCCCGCGTGAGATGGGAGGCAACGAGCTTTTTATCACGCTCACTTATGCCGAATTTCAATCCACCCATCCCGTGTGGGATGGGACTTTCCTTGCTAACCTGACCCTTTACAGCCGCGAGATTTCAATCCACCCATCCCGTGTGGGATGGGACCCTTGTGAGCGGTAACGGTGCGGTCACAGATCAAATTTCAATCCACTCACCCCGTGTGGGGTGAGACTTTCAAGATGGGTTGCAAAGACGTATCCGAAAGCATTTCAATCCACTCACCCCGTGTGGGGTGAGACGATGGAGATCTTGTTTGCCAATCTGTCGATGACATTTCAATCCACTCACCCCGTGTGGGGTGAGACGGGATTTCTTTACCCTCGATGCGGTAAAACTCCCCATTTCAATCCACTCACCCCGTGTGGGGTGAGACCGTGTAGTTTCATGTGCATGGGCCTCCTTTATGAGATTTCAATCCACTCACCCCGTGTGGGGTGAGACTCGATGTCACGATGATGTGCGGCGCGGTCGAAATCATTTCAATCCACTCACCCCGTGTGGGGTGAGACGCGGCTATGGTGCTGGTTCTGCGGTGCTTGCCGTCATTTCAATCCACTCACCCCGTGTGGGGTGAGACGCGACGGAAATATTTTCGCGGGCGTCATGAGTGGCATTTCAATCCACTCACCCCGTGTGGGGTGAGACGCGGAGTTCACGCAAGTTCTGACCGACTACTTCTCGATTTCAATCCACTCACCCCGTGTGGGGTGAGACGAAGGTCATCCCTGTATGGGCTGGCGGCGGCACGGTATTTCAATCCACTCACCCCGTGTGGGGTGAGACGGTAGCGTAATCGGTGTACTGCTCTTCATAGCAGTATTTCAATCCACTCACCCCGTGTGGGGTGAGACTTGACGTTTACCAAGATCTAGCTTAGGTTTTGAACTATTTCAATCCACTCACCCCGTGTGGGGTGAGACCGCAGCCGGGCTGAGGAGATTTACAACGATATCTTATTTCAATCCACTCACCCCGTGTGGGGTGAGACATTTCAACGGTGAGCTTGTATCACCGACTGCAAGATTTCAATCCACTCACCCCGTGTGGGGTGAGACTTGTCAAAGAACACAAGGTTTTCTCGCGAGGATATTTCAATCCACTCACCCCGTGTGGGGTGAGACGCTTTTTCAAGCAAACTTCGCCAGCCTTGTCAAAATTTCAATCCACTCACCCCGTGTGGGGTGAGACCAAGGCACCGTTACCGTGTGCAGCTGGTCTGTGTATTTCAATCCACTCACCCCGTGTGGGGTGAGACTCCGTGGATTTTTTTCCGTGCCGGCTGCACGTGATTTCAATCCACTCACCCCGTGTGGGGTGAGACATCTCCCAATACGAGGCGCTCGATTGGGCAGAACAATTTCAATCCACTCACCCCGTGTGGGGTGAGACCGGCTTTGCCGCATCCTTATCAACCAGCGCGCGGAATTTCAATCCACTCACCCCGTGTGGGGTGAGACATAAGCGCCGACGTTATCGCAGTCGGTGAGCCGCTATTTCAATCCACTCACCCCGTGTGGGGTGAGACATCCCCAATAGTTTCCACAGGATTGCAAGTTTCCAATTTCAATCCACTCACCCCGTGTGGGGTGAGACCCAGCCCCCCATTTTCCGCGTCCAGCCAACGCCGGATTTCAATCCACTCACCCCGTGTGGGGTGAGACCAGCTCAAGGCTACACGGTAGTGCAGACGCAAGAATTTCAATCCACTCACCCCGTGTGGGGTGAGACCGGCGCCGTAGTTCCCGCTTCATACTCAGATTGCTATTTCAATCCACTCACCCCGTGTGGGGTGAGACGGGTGTATCTAGCCATGGCTATTACACCAGCAACAATTTCAATCCACTCACCCCGTGTGGGGTGAGACCCGACGCGCTGCGCGGAAAACTTTGGGCGGGATCTATTTCAATCCACTCACCCCGTGTGGGGTGAGACTACCTGACGCCCGATGGCGAAATCATGGAGCCGCGGATTTCAATCCACTCACCCCGTGTGGGGTGAGACACGACGAGCCACCAGGACAGTTTGTGCGGTCCGGCATTTCAATCCACTCACCCCGTGTGGGGTGAGACGTTTCAGCCATTTATCACACCCCCATTGCCGCATTTCAATCCACTCACCCCGTGTGGGGTGAGACATCCTTGCGCACTCTGCGCTTGCCGCGACTGTTATTTCAATCCACTCACCCCGTGTGGGGTGAGACATCTGCAGCGGCAGCTCAACGCCTGCACGCTACGCATTTCAATCCACTCACCCCGTGTGGGGTGAGACTTCCACATTGACGATAAATCCGGATTCAGCATACATATTTCAATCCACTCACCCCGTGTGGGGTGAGACCAAAGAGCAGCTCAATATAAGGTTGTCAGTGGACATTTCAATCCACTCACCCCGTGTGGGGTGAGACTGATCGCGAAAGCTATATCATCCTCGCAACCGGGATTTCAATCCACTCACCCCGTGTGGGGTGAGACTGATCGCGAAAGCTATATCATCCTCGCAACCGGGATTTCAATCCACTCACCCCGTGTGGGGTGAGACATCTCGATATTCCACCAACACTTTGTGCGCGGAATTTCAATCCACTCACCCCGTGTGGGGTGAGACGTTCACGCTTAATTATCCGATCGTGCGGAACGTTATTTCAATCCACTCACCCCGTGTGGGGTGAGACGCAACCACCTATCTTCACGGTGCATACGGCACGCTATTTCAATCCACTCACCCCGTGTGGGGTGAGACCTCATGAAAGGAGCGATCACAATGGCTGTCACAATTTCAATCCACTCACCCCGTGTGGGGTGAGACGAGCGCGTGCACGGGCTCGACCTTGTGGAGGTAATATTTCAATCCACTCACCCCGTGTGGGGTGAGACCAGGACAATGCCCGTGCCGTCCTCAAAGACGGCAATTTCAATCCACTCACCCCGTGTGGGGTGAGACGCAACGAGCTGTTCATCACATTGACATACGCAGAATTTCAATCCACTCACCCCGTGTGGGGTGAGACGCTGGTCTGATGGACATCACCGGCGCCAGCGTCGGATTTCAATCCACTCACCCCGTGTGGGGTGAGACGCACGCGCATCTGATAATCAAGCAGCTGTCAGCTATTTCAATCCACTCACCCCGTGTGGGGTGAGACTCTCGGCGTATCTATCCAACACGCCGACGGATGAAATTTCAATCCACTCACCCCGTGTGGGGTGAGACCCAACATTGTCACAAAAGGCCGCATTGTTTACCAATTTCAATCCACTCACCCCGTGTGGGGTGAGACGCTGGTCTGATGGACATCACC
>ERZ1034897.1264-NODE-1264-length-10073-cov-23.137353_pt1 | contig 10073 bp, 20 predicted proteins | sample MGYA00520629_ERZ1034897 | MGnify/ENA primary metagenome ERZ1034897 (study PRJEB33766, sample SAMN09781789) | gut metagenome | biome: gut microbiome | host: Homo sapiens | place: Madagascar | study: EMG produced TPA metagenomics assembly of the PRJNA485056 data... | reverse complement strand
ACCAACACCGGCAACCAGAGCGCTGCAACCAACACCGGCAACCAGAGCGCTGCAACCAACACCGGCTACCGTAGCGCAGCCACCAACACCGGCAACCGTAGCGCTGCAACCAACACCGGCGACCAGAGCGCTGCCACCGTTGATGGAAAGGAGTCTATTGCAATCGTCACCGGAGTTGATAGTAAGGCATCCGGCGCCATTGGATGCTGGCTCGTCCTAACCGAGAGGGGTGGCTGGAACGGTGATACTTACCCCATTAAAGAGGTGCGAGCTGTAAAGGTAGATGGTGATACCATAAAGCCAGGGGTATTTTACAAACTGGAAAATGGGGAGGTCGTGGAAGCATGAACCCATACGATATCCCGGATAGGCCCATCCCGAGCTGGGTGGATAACTACGATGATAAGCCGCACATCTGCCCGGAGTGCGGCTGCGAGATCAACGAGACCATTTACATTAAGGACGGCATGGTCATTGGCTGCGAAAACTGTGTTAAGCGTTTTGACGCCAGCGATGCGGATGCTGACAGGTACTTTGATGAAGAACCAGACAGATATTAAGGAGGAGCTATGGAGAACTACTTTCGAGAATTGAACAGCATCAACTGCTCTGACAAGACAGAGAAGAAGAATGGCCTTACATACCTTTCCTGGGCATGGGCCTGGGGAGAAATCAAGAAGCTGCACCCGGATGCCACCTATACCATCTACGAGGATGCTAACGGCCTGTTTTACCACACAGACGGTAAGACCTGCTGGGTTAAGACTGGCGTAACCGTCAACGGCATTGAGCACATCGAGTATCTTCCGGTCATGGATAACCGCAACCGCTCAATCCCGGCCAGTGATGTTACCTCATTCGATGCCAATAAGGCAATCCAGCGTTCCCTTACAAAAGCCTGTGCCCGTCATGGCCTCGGCCTGTATATCTACGCTGGCGAGGACTTACCGGAGGGCGCAGAAAGAGAACCGGAGCCTACCGAGTATTGCATCGACTGCGGACAGCAGATCACCGGTATCAACAAGCGCAACGGGGAGTATTGGCCGGTAAGCGAGATCGCATCCTACAGCGTCCAGCGGTTCGGCCGCAAGCTGTGCCCGAACTGCCAGAAGAAAGCCTTTGCCGCCGAAAAGGAGGCCGAGAAGAATGAAAACAAGGCTCCGGTTTGATTCTGCCGACTGGACAAGAGACCGGAACGGCTACGGCATCACCCTGTATACCAAAGATGCCGCAGCTGCCCAGGCTTTCCTTGATGAGATGAAGCCCGGCAAGATGTACGCCGCCGAACTAAAGGAGCACCACGAGCGCAGGAGCCTTTCGGCCAACTCGTACCTGTGGGCACTCCTTGATGATCTGGCCTTTACCCTCTCCACCCAGGCGGCCCCGCTGACTAAGGAGGAGCTGTACCGGAAGTACATTAAGGAGGTTGGCATCTGGAAGGATGTGCACAATATCGAGTCGGAAGCCGCCAAGACCGTCCGGACAGCGTGGGAAATGCTAGGTACTGGCTGGGTAACGGAACAGGTAGACTACGAGCCAGACGGTGACCATCTGGTGATCCGGCTGTACTACGGCAGCAGCACCTACAACACCAAACAGATGTCCCGGCTGCTGGATGCCGTCATCGCAGACTGCAAAGAGCAAGGGATAGATGTTGCCACTCCGGCCGAGCTGGCCTTGCTAAAGGAGGAATGGGGAAAATGAAAAACGAATGGGGCGCAGAGCTTGACCGAAACGGATACGCTCCGAGCATCGTACAGGCCGACACATCTAAGTGCTTTTTGTGCCAGCGCTCCAGCGTAAAGCTCGACCGGCACGAAATATTCGGCAACGCCATGCGGAGCAAAAGCAAGCGCATGGGCCTTTGGGTGGCACTGTGCCACACGCCGTGCCACCTGACACACGCACACAGCTGTGCCGAGGTGATGGACTGGCTGCACCGGATGGGCGAACAAGCCTGTATCGAAAACTACGATTTTACGATCCCGATGTTCCGGGAGGAATTCTACACAAACTATTTGGAGGAAACAGAATGCTGAACAAAGCAATCCTTAATGGGCGGCTGACGAAAGCCCCCGAACTGAAGCAGACCAACAGCGGCAAGAGCGTATGCGGCTTTACCATCGCCGTAGACCGCAGCCGTGACCGAGAAAAGACTGACTTCGTACCCATCGTAGCATGGGGCAAGACCGCCGAATTCGTGAACCAGTGGTTCGGCAAGGGCGACCTTATCACCATTGTGGGGCGAATCGAAGTTCGCAACTACGAGGACAAGAACGGCAATAAGCGCACCGCCACCGAGGTTATCGCAGAGGAAGCCCTTTTCGGTGGCAGCAAATCTACCGGAAAGGCAGAGGAAAAGCCCGCAGAGAGCGAGCAGGGCGGATTTGAAGAAGTCGAGGGCGACCCTAACGACCTCCCTTTTAATTAAGGGTTACGCTTCCCAGTAAAAAGCGACAGGAGGACAACCCATGAAGTACCTTAAAGTCTTTACAGACTTTGCAGATGCCATGGAGGAACTCGGAGATGCGGAGAGAGGGCGGCTGTTCACGGCTATGCTGAAATATGCAGAGACGGGCGCAGCCCCCGATTTCCGTGGAAACGAGCGTTTTATATGGCCGGTAGCAAAGTTGCAAATAGACCGGATGGCTGCTGAATGCGAAGGAAGAGCCAAAACAAGCAGGGAAAACGGTTCCAAGGGCGGTAGGCCGAAGAAAACCCAAGGTAACCCAAAAAACCCAGCGGGTTTTTCAAAAACCCAGAAAAGCCAAGACAAAGACAATGACAAAGACAAAGAAAATATTCCCTCCGGGAATAATACCCCCCCTACCCCCCCAAGGGGGCGTGTGGATGTCCCGGAAGCCTTGATGGAGAACTGGAACGGCTTTTGTGAGATGCGCAAGAAAATCAAAAAGCCACTCACTGACCGTGCCGCAAAGATGATCCTGAATGAGCTGGAACGGCTGGCACCGGGGGACAACCACACCAAGGGACTTATTCTCGATCAGAGCGTTAAGCGCTGCTGGCAGGATGTTTACCCGTTGAAAGGCGACAAGTCTGCTGGTGGGACCGACAATGTATTTTTGCAGATGCTGCAGGAGGAGGGACAACATGAACCGTACTGAAACATTGGCTGTTATGTCCATCCTCAAGGCCGCATACCCCGGCTACTACAGGGACATGAAGCGGCAGGATGCCGAAGCGGTGGTGAACCTGTGGGCGGAGATGCTGGCAGACTACCCGGCTAACCTTGTGGCAGCGGCGGTTAAGTCCCACATTGCCAGCGACCGCAAGGGGTTTCCCCCGCACATCGGGGCTATCATAGCCAGCATCGGTGAGATCAGCCGCCCGGCGGAACTCTCCGAGGGGGAAGCATGGGCGCTGATTGCAAAGGCCCTGCGGAACAGCGGCTACAACAGCGAGAAAGAGTTTGCAGCCCTGCCGGAGAACCTACAACGGTTGGTAGGACACCCCTCCCAGCTGCGGGAATGGGCCAGCATGGACACCGGGACAGTGCAGAGCGTGGTGCAGTCCAACTTTATGCGCAGCTACCGGGCAAGGCAGGAGAGCGAGCGCAAAATGCAAGCCCTGCCTGCGGATATCCGGGCAAAGCTGGCCGGTATGGCCGAGGTAAAGCAGCTGCCAAGCTATGACATAGCGCTGGCGGAGCGGATGATGGAGGAGAATGCAAGGAGGTAATTATGTTTTGCAATTATAGCGAGCTTTTCGAAATGCAAAAGCTCCCAATGGAGGAAAAACTTGCGATTACCGTTGGAGAAATGGGGAAAGCAATTAAGCTGTCGAGGCACAAAATAGCGATAGCGTTTTCTGGCGGGAAAGACAGCCAAGTAGTAGCCCATATTTTCAAAACGAACTACCCTGACGTTGAGGTCCATGGGATATTTGGAAACACAGGGGTAGAATACCCGGAAAGTCTACGGTTTGCAAGGGACTATGGAAAGAGATTGTTCGGAGAACAGTTTTTCCACGAGGCAAAGCCGGGTGTCCTCGAAGAAGATGGGCTGAAATATGAAGCGCAGAAGGAAACACTCGAATGGCTCATCCGAGAGGGCAGAGCAAGTGAAGTCTTGCAAGCTGACGGAAAGTTGAAGACAACAAAAGCGCTGGAAACCGCAGCGACACCAGAAATGTGGGAAGATTTCAGAAATCGGAATCTCGTGTGGAGAAAAGGCACTCCGATAAGCTATTGGTGGTGTGTTGACCAATACGGATTCCCGATCCTCGGGAAAGCTGCATCGAAGCTGGACGCAAGGAGAATAAATATAGACTGCTTCTTGAGGTTCTCGAACAGTAAAAGCGAAAAGTCGGAGCTTATCGAATACTACAACATGCTTCGCGAAGTAAAGATTAGCCAGCACTGCTGCAAACTGCTGAAAAAGGAGCCGTCCGAACGGTTACAGTCGGAGATTGATGTAGATGTAATCATCAAGGGGCTCATGGCGGCAGAAAGCAGATCCCGGCAAACAAACTTCTGCACAAGAGGGTACATATTCGAGAGTAAGAGGCAGCACCTCGGAGACGACCCGTTTTACCATGTCAATCCGATTTCCATCTGGACTGATGAAGATATATGGGAATACATACACAAATACATCGGCGAGTATTCGCCGCTGTACGATATGGGTTGGGAAGACCAACACGGGGAGTTTCACAATATCAAGCGAAATGGGTGTATGGGGTGTGCGACCGGAATAATGTTTGCAGACAACCAAATGGCAATGCTGCGGAGAACACACCCGCAGGCATGGCGGGCAATTATGAAGTCAGGAATGGCAAAGGAACTTCAGGCGCTCCGGCTGTACAAGTCGAATGGTCTTATTAGCTTTTTTGACTACATGAGCTCCGCCGATGAACTGATTGACCTGCACCCGTGCGTCTTTGACAGCGTAAGCGAACTGGTGATGTCAGATTCGCTGACAACAAGTGAGTATGATGCGGAGGACTTATGAAAATCACAATCCCCGAAATTCCGCCATCGCTGAACAAGTACGCAGGACGGCTGAACGGCTGGGACTACCGAGTGGAAAAGCAGCGCTGGCTGCAGCTGTTTGTTGCATACTGCCCCAAGTGCAAACCAATGGGCAAGGCGGTGGTGACCATCACCTACTACTTCCCCACCCGGCACCGGCACGACCCCGACAACTACAACGGCAAGATGCTGATGGACGGGCTGGTGCACCGGGGAGTAATCGCCGATGATAGCTTTGACCATGTGGAGTTAAGGCTGCGGGGAGAGTACGACAGACAAAATCCGAGGACGGAAATAACAATCGAGGAGGTACCCTGATGGGGCAGAAGGATGTAGAGCGGGAGAAGCCGCTTTTTGAGGGACAAAGTGCCGAGGAATTTATCAAGCGCTGGAACGCTGTCACCAAAGCCATAAAAATGCGCGCAGAGATGGCCGAGCAGGAAAAGGTGGTGAGTTATGATGTCATACGATAAAGCGTCTCTTAACGCCAAAATCGGCTGTTCTAATTCAAACGACCCGGAACTCTTGGAGCAGCTGGTGCGGGAGGGCAAGACCAACAGGGAGATTGCCTTAATTCTTGATCTTGATTACGGCTCTGTGGCATCGATCTTGTATCGCTATGGAATCAAGAGAGACCCAAACCGGCCCTGCAAGAGATGCGGAGGGCCGATAGGCAGCACCAACACCAGACAGCTGTATTGCAAGGAGTGCCAAAAGGCCATGGATAGCATCCGGGCCCGCAAAAGCAGTATGAAAAAAGCCGAGCCGAAGAAATGCGAATACTGCGGGAAGGACTATTTCGGCCAGCCGGGGCAAAAGTACTGCTCCAAACAATGCTACAAGGATGCGGCGGCATCCGGTAAGTATAAGCGCCCCAAGAATTGGATAAAGCGCCGGGATGGGAAAATCGACATCGAGATAAGGATCTGTGGCAAAACCACGGAGCGACGGGAGAGCGTGGACTACTACGAAGCCCGGGAGATTTGGCACGATGGCTGGATAGGCGGTGGCTACGCAGCGCTGATAACGGTAGATGGCCACAGGCTGGAGACCCTGCCGAAAATAAAGACATTCTTCGGATTTAGGAGGGATTCGTTATGAGGAACTGGGCGGCAGCGGCAGTTACGATAATCTTAGCTGCTTTCTGCATAATGGTTCTATCGGCTATTTCGGCCGAAAGGTGGAATCAGTTGGATGAAGTGGACCAGGCGGAGATCACCGCAGAGGAACAGGAACGCCGGGAGCAGGCAGCCTATTACAAGGGTTGGCAGGACTGCAAGCAATATTACCTTGAGAATTTTGGAGGGTGAGCCAATGACCGTAAAGGACTACTACGAAGTAATCCGGGACATAGACCGGCTGGCTACTGCCGTTGACGCAGAGGGTGCAGTCACCCTCGACCATGACGATGCGGAGCAGATATGGGCGCTGCTGCTGGAATACAGGGCTTTTCTGATGTCTAAGGAGGTGGAATAATGTGCAAGTGGCTGCAAGATGAAGTCTGTGTAAACGGCGATTGCCCGGCGGTTGCAGATTTTTGCCCCGTAGTAAACCATCCGGGAGTGTGCCGGTACGAGGAAATGGACGAAAACAAAGGCGTGGTTAGAAACGACACTTTGTCGGTAAAGGAGGGATAACATGGATGCTATAAAGTTTATTGAGGAACGAAACAGAATGTGCGAGAGTTTTGGTAATAGATGTACTGGGTGCCCAGCTTCTAATGCTTGCAATGATAATCCATGTTGTTGTGCAGTTGCTCAAGAGTCAACGATGGACGCTACGGATCAGATTGCTATTGTTGAGAAATGGTCTGCTGCACATCCGCGCAAGACACGGCAGAGCGTGTTTCTGGAGCAATATCCGTAGACAATCCTTGACGCGTTCGGGGCATTGCAGATTTGTCCGATGGTTATTTCTGCTGCTCACAGAGATAGTGACGGAGAGTGTAAGGATCCAGCAAAGATGTGCATAGATTGTCGCAGCGAGTTCTGGATGCAGGAGGTAGAGTGATGGCTGAATTGAAACGCTGCCCTGAGTGCGGTGGAGTTGCAACCGTTATCCATATGTACGATACCTACGATAGAGCAGACTTTGGGTGGACTGCCGGTTGTGGGAGATATAGGGCTGGTGATGGTCTCCACACAAAGGAGATGAAAGTATCTGGGCTGCCCAGCAAAGAAAAAGCAATCGAAGCATGGAACAGGAGGGCTGGCAATGGCTGAATGGAGAGTATATGAAGCAGATACTCCGCAGTGCACTAGCTGTGGGATGTGGATGCCGTTCGCCAGATACCGGCGTGGTCAAGGTACAGATGCAAGAGAAATCACGAACTATTGTCCTAACTGCGGCAGGAGGATGACGGCGATGCCGATGTGTGGCGACTGCAAATATGGTCATGGAGAGTGGAAAGAGGACGGAATATGTTACGCATGCCGTGGACAGGTATGGATTCCTGGAGCGCCACACAGAAAAGCCGGAGAGGAGGGCTGACAATGGCTGAATACATTAACAAAAAAACAGCAATATCACTAATCAAACAGTATGGACATGATGCAATAGACGGTGGGAGATACAGCCTTGACACTGTTGACGATTGCATAGAATTGGCAAATTGCATTAAAGCACTTCCCACGGAAGATGTGGCGCCGGTGGTCAGATGCAAGGACTGCGAATACAGCTACGATGAAATAAGCTATCTGTGCTGTTCCCACGGCGTTTGCGTTGATTGCGAAGTGCCGCCGAACTTCTACTGCGCATACGGAAAAATGCGGGCGGAAAAGGAACCGCCGGAGGAGGGAGAAACATGATTGACTACAAAAAGGCTTGCAAGTGGGAGCTTGGCAGGTATTACGAAAAGCTCATGGCCATCGACAGCCTGCAGGACGATATCGATATGCTGACCGCCAGAATGGAGGGCATCAGGTCGCCAAAAATGGATGCCACACCTGTACAGGGCGGCAGCTCAACTGCCGAGGAACGCATCATAAACGCCATCTGCAATAGGGACAACCTAACCGTCAATCACGAGCTGGTTAAGTGGCAAGTGCGGCAGATGGACCGTGGCTTGTCGATATTGACCGACCAGCAGCGCAGGATACTTGAGGTGGCCGTCATGCGGCGTGAGTACAATGCAATCGATAGATTATGTGACGAGCTGCACATCAGCAGGTCGGAGCTGTACCGCAGGATGGACGAGGCCATCAAGAGATACACTATTTGCCGGTACGGCGTGACAGAGTTGTGATTGCAACTAACTTGCGGGTAACTTACAACTGGTGGCGATAAGATATTGACAAAATCCTATCACCGTGGTACATTATGAAGTAGAATACCGGATGCGAGGTGATTGGGATCGGAATACCACTCTCTGAAATTGATTTCGCCAAGGCCAAAGAATTTCTGGCGAGAATAAGGCCACTGCTGGCCTCCAATGAATGCACATTCCAAATCTCTGAAAAGAACAAGAACTTTGACCGACAGTACCCGATGAAAGACGATGAAAAGGTAGGAATCATAAGAATACTTACGCCAGAAGATTGCGTTAAAATCGAACCAAACAACAATCCGCGTTTTGTCGATTCTGATGTATATGTGTTTATCAAGAACGCTGAAATTATGGTTTACGGTGAATTAGAACTGCATAAACTCTACATTAAGATCTATTTGCGTGAAAAGAAAAATTACGACACGGTAATTGTGATCTCATTTCACGAAGAGGGCCTGCATGGTTATTAAACAGACAAGAACCAAAAGGAAGGAGAGCCTGCTGTGCCAAACGAATTGAAAAAAGCATACTGCTTAAATTGCGACGAAAAAAGGGCCTATAAAGAAAAAACGACCAGAGAAGAAGTTACCGTCCGCGGCATTACTTTTAGCTATCCAGAGCATACTGCTTACTGTGCAGAATGCGGGAGTGAAGTTTATGTCGCGGAAATAAATGATAAGAATGTCCAGGAGAGGGATGATGCCTACCGCAAGGCTTCTCGCCTGATTACTGTTTCAGAGATTAAAGAAATCTTGGATAAGTATAAGATCGGAGCGGGCCCGCTTGCACTTGTTATGGGCTTCGGCGAAGTCACTATTACCAGGTATCTGAATGGTCAGATACCGTCCAGAGACCATTCTGATAAACTTTTGGAAGTCAGAGCGTCTCATAGGAAAATGGAAGAGTACCTGGAGGCGGGGAAAGAGCGCATCAGTAATGTCGCTTATAAAAAGTGCCGCGATGAAATTAATAAGTTGATTGACCTTTACGGGAAAAATAAAATTGAGCTTGTTGCCAGGTACATTCTATGCAAGACCATGGATATCACACCTTTAGCACTCCAAAAATTGTTGTACTACGCACAGGCGTTTTACTATGCTTTGTTTGGGGAAGAATTGTTCTTGGATGATTGTCAAGCATGGGCTTATGGTCCAGTATTCCCCGATGTTTATTACCGGTATAAAGAGTATGGGTATGACCCGATTACAAAGCCAACATCTGAGTTTGATGTGGATATCGGAGAACTGACTGTAAAAGAAGTTGAATTGATTGACTCTGTTATGGAGGCGTTCGGCAGATATTCTGGTGAGGTACTCAGCAGCATTACACATAATGAGCTGCCATGGATTGAGGCCAGAGGAGCTTTGCATCCTTACGACCGTAGTGTTACAGTTATTGAACGCGATACCATTAACGACTATTTTGCGGCGATCGTAAAAAAGTATGATATTACAAACCCGTGTGATATCGTAAAATACAGCCGGGACATGATTACTCAAATCTAATTTGCATCAATTTATATGCTCGGGAAGCGCCTGCCTCGTAAGGTTGAGCGCTTCCCGTTTATCATTGAAACGCAAAACCTGAGACAAACACGAGACAAAATTTGACGAAAAGCATGGTATAATGATATTGAGGAAGTGGACAATCCTCCTGACCGCTGTGAGCGGTATATGCCAAAGGTCTGCTTCCAATCTCATTTGAGAGTAGTGCAATCTCCATGTTTCGATCTCCTTTTGACGGGGGTGCCGCTGACCCGTTACCCCATCGGCCGAAGATACATGACCTTCGTAAAAAAGGTGCCGCGCTGGCAGACCG
>ERZ1034897.1262-NODE-1262-length-10081-cov-11.082585_pt1 | contig 10081 bp, 12 predicted proteins | sample MGYA00520629_ERZ1034897 | MGnify/ENA primary metagenome ERZ1034897 (study PRJEB33766, sample SAMN09781789) | gut metagenome | biome: gut microbiome | host: Homo sapiens | place: Madagascar | study: EMG produced TPA metagenomics assembly of the PRJNA485056 data... | reverse complement strand
GGAATAATTCAGAAGAGCTCTCACAAGGCTCGTAAAACATTTGTGTCTAACTTATTATCAAACGGAGTCAACAGCAACACTGTAAGACAGGCAGCAGGACATGCGGATAAGAGAACCACTTACAATTACTTGCCGTAACATATCAAAAAGACGTGAAACCCTTGTAAATCAAGGCTTTCCAGCGCACAAAAAATCACCGTCCCCACAGCTCCAATGTCTGTAAAAACAGTGATTGTCAGTGCGCGATCAGGGGTTCGAACCCTGGACACCCTGATTAAGAGACACTCAACGAACACCTCTCTTGAACACGTCCTACTTCTTTGCAATTTGTTCCTGTCTTGCTAGGTTTCACATTGGAACTAACAATGTATAAACTATTTTCAAATAAATTTCCATTTTCTTCCATACTCTTTATGTGGTTTTCCATTCGCGACCAATCTCGCGACGTAATTCCTATAAAAATATTATCCAGTTCAAATAATGTTACGCTCTCAGCAAAGCTTTAGCAAGCTTTGCTTCCTTGTTCGCACGAATTAACGAAATTCCGTGCCCCCCTGCAAAGGATTACACTAATTTTATTTACGTTTCATCCTTTTCTTAACGGGGCACACGGGATTTCGTAATTCTTAGACTCACAATCGCAAAGCCATCTGATAATTCCCCAATAATTGTCTATCTCTCTGTATTGTAATCAGGTTGCCAACTTATTGATTAACCGCCGAAAACAGCACGTTATTGAACTTTTCTGCTACTACTGATTCTGTATCTTTTGCGACATGGGAATATACACTTAAAGTAATCTTCGGGTCTTGATGCCCTGCTCTTTGCTGTACCAAATGAATCGGAACTCCTTCGGATAGTAATAAGGATATTGCACTATGCCTTGTTCCATGTAATTTTATATGACGTAATCCATGTTTTTCTAACGTCCTTGCCCACTTCCTTGTAAAACTTTTAGGAAGAAATGGTTCTCCATTTTCTTTACATATAACCCGATTACTATTGCAGAAATCCTCACCATATTTCATCTTGTTTCTTAGGTATATACTCTTCTGTCTTTTAAGAAGATTTATTGTATAGTCACTTACTATCATCTTTCTATAAGAGCTTTCTGTCTTACAAGTTTTTAATACTGGTTGATTGCTTTCTGTCTCCGCCCATGTATATTGTACTGTCACTTCTTTCTTCTCAAAGTTTATATCACTGTATCTTAATGCTAACAGTTCTCCTCTTCGCAATACACAATCAAATAGTAATGCTACTGGTAACTCCATATCTGTTCCTTTTACTGCTTTCTGTAATTCTCTGATTTCCTCTACTGTATATACATCCAGATGGTTCGGTTCTATATCTTTACCGATTTTAACCTTTCTTGTAGGATTTTCTTTTATAAGACCATCTTCCACCGCAGAATTCAAAGCAGTTTTGAATACACGATTAATGTGTTTAATAGTAGTTGCTTTTAAAGGATTCTCACTTTTATTTGATTTCACTTTCCAATCATTATATACTTGCTGAACCTTTGCTCTTGTTAATTCTTGCAATTTTATATTTCCAAACTCTGGTATCAGATAACGTTCTATCACACCTTTATAGTCTCTTGTAGTTGCTGGACTAAGATTTCTTCTAACATTTTCTAAATATCTAAGCAGATATTGTTCTACAGTTTCTTTTGATGGCTCTACAATTTCTTCCTGTAAGTATTCTGCTTTTTTAATCATAAGTCGATTTTCTGCTTCTTGTCTGTCCGTTGTATCTTCCTTAAAATATAATCTCTTACGTTTTCCTGTTACTGGGTCTTTACCTAATTCCAATGTCAAATCATAATACAAAACATTTTCTGCATTTGGACGCGGTCTAACGCTCCCTTTAACTGTTTTTACCATCTTTATCATCCTCTCTCTGTTCATTATCTTCTGGGAAATTCAAATCATCGTCTTCTTCATCATCTTCGATTGAAAAAACACTGTGTTCATCGTACTTATCTACCAATCTTCCATTAATAGTAACGGACTTCACAACTCTGTCATCTGAAACTGGTAGCTGTATAATATATCCTTTTACCTTAATATCTCCTATAATTTTCACTTGACTTACATATCTATCCTTCTGACATTTTAAATAACCCATATTTTTCCAGTCTTTTAACACTGTTATTTTCTCACTGAATTTTCCTTCTTTCAGAATCTTCATAAATTCACTCTCTGCAATGCTTAGTCTCATTGTAGATTCTTCATTTGTCTCTAACTGAACTGCTTGGGTTCTTTCTAACCTACCTCTACAATTACTAATTGTTTCCGGACTATCAGCAGAGAGAAACTGTGTATAATTTTTTGAAATGTATTGCAACAACCACTCCATTGCCCTCTTTCCAATTGATACTTGTTCCTTGTTATTTACCAGAGAGTGTTCTTCCATAAAATCTCTAATAGATTCCTTGTCTAACTCTATATGTAAAACTTCTTTCACCATATCTACTGACATGAGTATTAACGCTGTCTGCTTTGCCGTTCTTTCCGTCAGATTATTATATGTCCCTGATTCTCTTGCTCTTTTTACAACTTCATTTGTTTCCTGAGTAACCTTATCTACAAGACTTTGCTTATCCTGTTCTAATAACCACTTTGCTACTTTAGGAACAATATGACCGTAATTCTCTGTTATAACAGCCTTTATTTTATCTGCAGATTCTGCACTTCGAGTCCACGTTACATTCTGAAATTCAAAGTTTCTCGTCAGCAATCCAGTATTCATATTGCACTGTGCTAAAATACTTTTCTCTGATGTAAGAAACAATGCTGTACGAAAACGTGAAGATTCATTTACTTCCATACTTCCAGAAAGTCTTCTCTTTTCTGTACCACTGCTAAGACTGTATAACGTTTGTGTCATATCCCTATCTGTAAGCAGACTTCCCTCGTCAATCAATGTAGGGTAGGAATTCGGAATCAAACGCATTAACGAATTTAAAGTATCTTGGAACGAGAATACAAAGTTATTTCCAAGAAAGTCTGGAGCACTTCCACAAGATACAGAAAGTAATGCTCCTGTTGTCTTTCCTGTAGACGATTCTCCTATCATGTGAACCATAATATTTTCTACACTGATACTTTCTTTCAAATAATCTACCAATAATCCGCTAATAGATGCCGATAATATAAATTCCATTGGTGTATGTCCAAGAACTTCTGACCGTAACATATCCAGATACTTCTTATAGCTACCTTTTGGGGCGACTCTTATCTTACCCGTATACCTACTCGTAATACCTATTCCTGTTGCTCCTTTAAATATCTTTTTGCCGTTCCACGTTGCCATTCCTAATTTCGAATGACATAAAAGATGTTCTGTATCTATTTCTTGATTCTCAAGCGTTTTAATAAGGTAGTCTGCTGTCTTTTTAGAAACTTGTACTCCATATGTTGTTAGTAATACGATTTTATTTTCTACCAAATCTTCTCTTGGGAAGAGGATTGTACGCCTCTTCCCATCTGCACCAGTAAAATACAAACTCAAATATTGTTTGCATGTTTCTACTTCTGTAATAGAGTTTTCTACAAATACTGCACCACCACATGGACTATATATCAACTCACTATCCCTCATCCGATAATGTCCATACTGTCCGTCTTTTATCTCAACGGATTTATGTAGCACTTGCTTACTAATCTTCTCCGATTCTTCCTTAATGCTTACATCATAACCCATGCTTAACACCTCCTATTGCTAACAGTTCGATTAACAATCTCTCCATGCCATACTAATGTAATATTGTTGTAAATGAACTCAATCAATTCTCTTTTCTTCGTATGTAAACCATATCGTTCTTTCACCACTTCATAAGCGACAATAATCAATCCTATCTGCTTGAAAAAACTTTCAGATGCATTCGGGTAAAAATCCCTTTTCTTTGCAAATCTTTTAAACTTATTGATTTCAGTTTTTAACATTCTTTTTGTCTTTTCTTTGCCCCAATTACTAAGGACTCTGTTAGCACTCAAAATACAATATTCTTTCGTTCTATTGCACTTGATATCCACTTGTATTGCATGGTCTGCGTTTTTAAACCACTTGATATATTTATCCACTTCCAACCATACCATGGGCATCCCCTCATTCTTATACTTCCACAGTTTTTCTGCTGTAATAACAAGTGATTTATGCTGTTTTCCAATCCTACCACTAGATAACTCTTCACTTACTCCACATGCTACTGCAAACTGTTCCATTACCCAATTTTCATAATCAAACTCCATATGTGCAAAATTCAGTTTTACTTGCTCTTCTTGTAAGAATTCTGACACGGCACCTGCCACTGATACGCACATAACAAACGTTAATGGCATCCACCTATCAACTTCCTGTTCAATAAAAGCATCCCATTGTTCACACTCTGCATCTTCTAGCCAATCATATCTAGCATAATCCATCCATCGTTGGAATTCCTGAAACCGATATTCTTCTGCAATAAATATTTTTTGGTTATTCATAATTTTCCCTCTTTCTAATAAGCGAATCGTTGCGCACCGATTCTTTCTTCTTTTTTAGGATTAGTACTTCTCCTTATCTGAATGATATCATGGTTTTTTTTGCAAAAATTCCGAGAAAATACCACAAAACATCAAAAAATGGCTAAAACGCAACTGCAAACTCTGAACAATATATTATAGGGGTTATTTATTTCATGGACTTCCAGAAATAGCTAATCTCTTTTTTTATTACAAAAATAACGTATTTTCAAGGAGGTTTTCAATGAAAGAAAAATTACAAATGAAACATTTTGGCAAAGTTATTAAATTATTTGCACCTAACGATTGGCAACATTACAACAGAAAGGCAAGCTGTATAACCAAATATCAAAATGCCAAATCGAATTATGACCGTATATATAATTGGAACACTACCACAATCAACAAACTTAAAGCCTACTTAATCTCACATGGGTTAGAAACATCTATTTCATCAGAAAGAGTTGATTTTTTTATGCATTACATATTAGCTATTTATATGCGAGCATATGAACTTCCAGATAAAGATGACAAAAACATTCTTATACACTACCCATACTTTATCCATCAGCATCTTACCCACTCTGACATAATTAATCTTCCACCATCACGTTGGATAGGAGAACACGCCGTTTCTTTTAAAGATATGGCTATTTTTTTTACCCTTTTTTCGGAAGTGAGCAACTGTTACGCTGAAAGGTACAAAAAATATTTGGAGGAGGAAACATCCTCTAAAAGACGTTATAAACGCATCCCTGAACAAAATTATGAGCTTTCACATAAACAGAAAGAACAATTACAAAAATTAACAGAACTTGCCAAACAAATGTCTACTGCACCAAAGGAAGAAATATCTCTTTCTCCAGATATTACTCTGAGCAAATTGTTTGAAGAACTTATAGCTTTGTTTTTCCCAAAAAATTAATACATATAGGGGCGTTAGACAAGCTAACGCCCCGAATCATTACTCCTCTTCTTTCTCTTCTGGAAACGAATAATTTCTGAATTTCCATTTTCCACTGAACCGCTGTCCTGCAAATAATGGATGTATTGTTTTTAATTCCGTGTATATCCCCTCTGTGTCTACAAGTTCATAAACTTTCTTTGCATGCGGTTTCAGATACTCGCATACTTGTTTCTTAGCCTCTTCTACACGCCTGTTTCCTATAAATGTATTTCCCCATCCAATTAGCACTGCATTGAACTTCTCTTCTAACAACATCTGCAAGTATTCCATGTTTTCTGCATTATCATATGTTTGTGTCGGCTTTAACTTTGTACAAATATCTGCAAAGAGATTCCATACAATAATCTCTGAATATCCCATCATGCCAAGATTATTAAGTAAGTAGTTTGTGGTATTGTCAAATACTTGTACATTGTTAGATGCTGGGTTCATTCCGATTACCAGAATCTTCTTACTCTTTAATCCGTTATACTTTAATGTCAACGAAAATCTACGTTTTAAATCTTCATCATATACACCTGTCTTTTCTAATAACTCTGTCTGTTTTACTACGTTTTCCATTCTCACTCATTCTCCTTTTTCAAAATCTTTACTATCTGTACTGCATAATCAGAGGAACATAAATAAAGTCGGAATGTTACTTCTACAGTACACTCCGACTCTTTCTGTTCATATATATCTTCAAACTCATATTCATCTGCATTTAGTTTAAAATATTCCAAAACTTTTCGCTCATGCCCTAACACCTCTAAAGCATCCCCAAACAGTACAATTGCGAAACCACCTAAATCACCCTCTATACGGCGGTTTATACCATATGACGTATCAAACGTCCTTAGCACTCCTTTAAGGTGGTTTTTGATGGCAATTTGACTGTATATGACACTTGCTTCATTTGGCACTAATTTTATCCAGTCATCTAAATCACTTTCATTCTTCATTACCTTATACATACTTCATTCCTTTCTGCACTTGTCCTCTTTGTTGAATAATAAGTTTCAGCATCGTGGTTACCACTGTCACACCTGTTAATACCAATTTTAATTCCTTTTCGTTCATTTCCGTCCGTACCTCCCATCGTCTATACTTCTAAAACGCTTATATGAATGTCATTTACTAGCTTTTCTACGCTTCTCGTTTATTAATACTTTCCCATATCACTATATTGGCATATACAATATTCAATATAACAATACCCAATACAATACCTAAAATATATGCTTTCATTCTGCCACCTCTAATATCATTGCAATTGCATCCTTAAAGCCTTGTATATAAGCTTTCCTACCATATATTGCTGCATTTTCATTACATACTGTAAGAACATCATCTATAACGTCCATTTGCTCCTCGCTTAATCCCAAGTCATCCAGTTTCTTCAGAGCTTTTCCAACTCTCTTTCTACTCTTCTTATACTCTGGAGAATTTCTTAATCTTTCTTCCAATGTGTTATACATACCAAAATCTATTATTCCTTTTAGTATTGATTTCTTTTTTGGTGCTTTTTTCAACGCTTTCTTCCTCCCATATAATAAGTAAGGGCGTACGCCACTGCTTGACGTACGCCCAATCTATTATTCTATCCTTACATCATCAGGACTAATCTGTATATCATCTATACTGCTATCAGAAGATTCTCCACTTTCTGGGGTAAATACCTCATCATAATCTCCATCTTGGTTTTCTTCTTGAACTTTTTCATACGGACTTTCAAAATCTTCCATCTTTGATGGATCGTATCCTTTCATAATATATATTGTAAGTTTGTTTTTAAATATATCATTTATGATATATTCTAAATGTTCCTTATAGTCATCTGATTCTGATGTAGTTGGAAATTCCTTATCTACTTTTTCTTCCCATTCTTGACCGATTTTATTATATTCATCTGGTTTTTGTTCCTTATATAGTTTATCCAGTTTTTTAAATCCTTTACGGAATTCTTCTTCTAAATCAACAGCTTTTTCTAATTCATCCTTATATATATTAACTCTTGATTTCAGTTCTGGATACTTCTTATATACTTTTGGTATTTCATCCAACTGATTTAATTCTTCTTTAAATTCTGACTCTTCATCATTATCCAATACAACATGCACGGACTCCATTTGCACGTCATTTGATACTCTCAGATATATATCCAGTGCAGTGTATAAATCATGATAATTACTGTCATTTGATGTCAATTCTTTCGCTTTGTCAAAGTCAGCATTTTCCATAGCTTCTTCTATTTGCTTCTCGGTCTTACCAGAACATCCTGTACTTATGCTACTTATTGCCATTACCATGCACAATACTGTTGTTAAAACTTTTTTCTTCATCGTTTCTCCTCCGTTAATAAAACAAGCTGACATCCATGGTAAATGAATATCAGCCTGTACACTACTATATTATTTCTTAAATAAGCTTCCTAAACCTTTTGCAATCTTTGAGAAAGAAGATTCTTTTCCATAATACTCTTCATATTCTTTTTTCTTCAAATATTCTATTGCATCTGTAGCTTCTGCTTCCGTTATTCCAATCTCTGGAAGATATTCACGCAATAACCTAAGAGCTTCTTCACGTTTTTCTTTTGTTGAAGTATCTTGTTTCTTCAAGAAGTTAACTGCTTTTGCTTGTCCAGCTTCTTTTCGCGTTCCCTTTTTAAATAAAGAGATTGTACAAAATAGCTTATCAAAATCCGCCAAGTATTTATCCATTACAGCCAGATACTTATCTTTCAATTTTGATGTAAAACGTTCATCAAACTCTATGCGTTTCTGTTTTAACTCTTCTTCATACTTTAAAGTATCTTCTTTTGTTGGCTGTTTGATCGTGTTCATAAACTCTTGAATATCTGATAATTCCGCTTTTGATAAATCTGCATCTTCTCTTGTCTCAAACACTACTCCGTCTACAGTACGATATTCTATGTCAAACTTTTCTAACACACTGGTTATGTGCTGATATGATGGAAGATTCTCGTATTCTGTTATTCCTATTTTCTTATAATATTCTAACAGACCCTCTTTTGCTGCCTTCGCTTCTTCTTCGGTTGTTCCAATATTCTCCATAAGAAATTCATATGCTTTCTTTTCTTTTTCACTGTTTATATCACAACCAAAATATTCTGCCAATGCACTAATATTATCAACATCATCTGTATAATAATCAAACATCACTTTGTATAACTGCTCTGAATATGGGTTCAGTTCAAAAGCTTCTTTAATAATGCCTTTTCTATCTTCATCTGTAAGTACACTACTATTGATGTTTCCAAGCATTCTTTTAGCCTTTTCTTTTTCTTCTATTCCAGGAAAATCCCATACACATATATTCAATTTGTCCAAAAGGAAATCCATTAAAACAAAGTGTAAATTCCAAACCGCATTCAAGACTCCATTATTTAACAAATCTCTTACCTCTTGATTTTTAAATAATTCATTTAACTGTCTGTTTGCGTTTGATGTGCTCATAGCATTACCAACAGCATTAAAAAGTGTATGCCCTGCACCTTCTGCCATATTACGCATGCCTAACTCTGCTTGGTGCATATAATCATCAATATAATTGGAACGATTACTTATAGTTCCTCCTACCCATCTGGCTCTATTTTCTTTTCTATACTCTCGCTTTGCTTTTTCATATTGTAGATTACCATTAATCCGCTCTACTTTCTGCTCAAATGCATCAAATGCCATTTGATATTCTGCAAAATATCCTGACTGGTCTGCATATTCCATTAAACTTTGCGTATCAACATCAAATATGCCAACACTTATCAAATCATTTTTAACTTCTTCCATTTTTTCTGCAAATCTTTTTTGCATTTTCCTATCAGATAAGTTTCTAAATGCATTACAACTTTGATAATGTGACCAGTCACTTACATAGTTATCATACACTTCTTTTGCAATATGATAATACTTATTTCGTAACAATGTATATTTCACTCTGTTTGGAGAAATAGTAAAAGTTCCTATTTGATTTTCAAACGAAATACTTTCGTTGTACCCTTCAATTATTTCCTTAACCAACATATTACTTCCTCCTTCAATTTTTAATTTTTTTCCATATCAGATAAGCAATTGCTAAAATACCTCCCACAACTGCTAGAAATCCAATTACACTGGTTAATCCTCGAAGTATGATTACTATGATTCCTACTGGAACTAATAATGCATAGGAAATTATAAATCCATTTACAATTAATGTAATCATCTGTCTGCCATCCCAGTGTTTCGCACTTATTCTAAATCCCATAATTACCGCTATAACGGCTAATATCTTTGTAATTAATGTAATCATCTTCTACTTTTTATCCTTTACTTTCTTTATAACAACTACTGCGCCCACACCTACACATCCGATAATAACCAGCTCTCCTATAAATGCAAAAAATCCTCCACCCGTTTTGATTGGCTCATTATTAGTATAAGCATCTCTAATTTCATAATATTCCGTCGGATTCATCTTACCTTTTTCCACTTTTTCATAAGCTTTTTCAACATCTTTCCATGTCGGAACTTTTTTCCCACATCCAGTAAATGTACAACCAAGCATCAATACCAACATCATACATACTATTGCTTTCTTAATTTTCTTCATCCTGTTCTCTCCTTTTTGT
>ERZ1034897.1259-NODE-1259-length-10084-cov-20.194935_pt1 | contig 10084 bp, 8 predicted proteins | sample MGYA00520629_ERZ1034897 | MGnify/ENA primary metagenome ERZ1034897 (study PRJEB33766, sample SAMN09781789) | gut metagenome | biome: gut microbiome | host: Homo sapiens | place: Madagascar | study: EMG produced TPA metagenomics assembly of the PRJNA485056 data... | reverse complement strand
ATGTATTGTCCCTTAGCAGCAGCTGGTTTAGCTTTTACTAAAGCATCCATTAAAGTCTTGAAGTTGTCTTGTAATTTTTCTACACCGAAAGATTTCTTTCCGATTGGGCAGTGAACGATAGCAGTTTTATCAACTCTGTATTCAACCTTACCAGCTTTGATATCAGCTATAGCTTTAGCTACATCAAATGTAACTGTTCCTGATTTAGGGTTTGGCATTAATCCCTTAGGTCCTAATACTCTACCTAATCTACCTACAACACCCATCATATCTGGAGTTGCAACAACTACATCGTAGTCGAACCAGTTTTCACCTTGGATCTTTTGAACTAATTCATCAGCTCCAACGAAATCTGCTCCTGCTTCTTGAGCTTCTTTAGCTTTGTCACCTTTAGCGAATACTAAAACTTTTACTGATCTACCAGTTCCGTGTGGAAGAACTACTGCTCCTCTTACTTGTTGATCAGCATGTCTTGGGTCTACCCCTAATCTTACGTGTAATTCGATTGTTTCATCGAATTTTGCTTTAGCAGTTTTAACAGCTAAATCTAAAGCTTCAGCTGGTGTATATAAAACGCTTTTGTCAACTAATTTTGAACTTTCAACATATTTCTTTCCCATTGTTATGCCTCCTTTGTGGTTTTAGCGGTTTTTACCTCCCACTATTTAAAAACTTAGAATTACTCAGTTATAGTAACACCCATACTCTTAGCTGTTCCTTCGATCATGCTCATAGCAGTTTCGATTGATGCAGCATTTAAATCAGGCATTTTTAATTCAGCAATTTTTCTAACTTGTTCTTTTGTTAAGCTACCAACTTTAGTTCTGTTTGGTACTCCTGAACCGCTTTCTAATCCTAATTCTTTCTTAATTAAAACTGCAGCTGGTGGAGTTTTTAAGATAAAGCTGAATGATCTATCTTGATATACTGTAATTACTACTGGTATTATTAATCCAGCTTGGTTAGCAGTTTTTGCGTTGAATTCCTTACAGAATCCCATGATGTTAACACCGTGTTGTCCTAATGCTGGCCCAACTGGTGGTGCTGGTGTTGCCTTTCCTGCAGGAAGTTGTAATTTTATCATTCCTGTTACTTTCTTAGCCATTTACTATTCCTCCCTATAATGTGGTAATACGGACTTTTTGTCCTCCCACTTAATTAAACATTAGTTTTTATTAAACTAATTTCTCTACTTGGTTAAAATCTAATTCGGCTAAAGTTTCTCTGCCGAACATATCGATTAAAGCTTTCATCTTGTGCTTTTCTAGATTAATTTCCTGGATAATTGCTACGAATTCTTTTAAAGGTCCAGAAATAACTTTAACGCTTTCCCCTACTTCTAAATCAATTTCTATAGCACTTTCTGAAATGCCCATAGCTTCAACTTCTTCATCAGTAAGTGGAACTGGTTTAGATCCTGGTCCAACAAATCCTGTAACTCCTCTTGTATTTCTAACAACGTACCATGACTCATCTGTCATGAACATTCTTACAAGAACATACCCTGGGAACTTCTTCTTTAAAGAAACCTTTTGTTTACCATCTTTTTCTTCCACAACTTCTTCCATTGGAACTTGTATATCTAAAAGTAAAGATTCAAGGTTTCTATTTTCTACAGTCTTTTCAAGATTGGCTTTAACCTTATTCTCGTAACCTGAGTATGTATGTACTACATACCATCTTGCTCTTTCACTCATATTTACCTTAGATGAGAAACTCACCTAAACCTCCTTTATTACAAATTAAAAATAAACTTAAAGAGGTTTGTAAAAATTAAATCTAACCCGCCAACTAATATTAAATATATTAGCACGACTACTCCTACAGCAATTAATGCTTTTTTAGTGTCATCTTTTGAAGGCCAAGTTATCCTCTTAACTTCCGCTTTCATCTCTTTAAAGAATTTAAAGTGATTATTCTTTTCAGAAGCCTTACTTTTTATATTTACATTTTCTTTAACAGCCATCACTTCACATCCTTAAAACTATTGTGAATATGTGTCATTTCTAAACAAGCTAATTAAAATTATTTTGTTTCTTTGTGATTAGTATGTGTCTTACAGAATCTGCAATACTTCTTCATTTCCATTCTGTCTGGATTGTTTTTCTTGTTTTTCATTGTGTTGTAGTTTCTTTGCTTACACTCTGTGCATGCTAATGTTATTTTAACTCTCACAGTCTGCACCTCCAGTTATTAATTAATATATTAAGTCTGTATGCTATTGTGCTATTCATATTCATTAATTACTTAAACACTCTAACATAAAGGCTTTATTATGTCAATAATATTAGCTTTCTAAAGGACTAGGTAATGAAACCCAGTCCTTTTCCAATATTACTTAATATCATTATAATATAGTAAACTTTTTATGTTAAAGTAGGAATTATCCTAAAACCTTAGTAACAACTCCTGAACCTACAGTTCTTCCACCTTCTCTGATCGCGAATCTTAATCCTTCGTCCATAGCAACTTGAGTGATTAATTCAACGTTCATATCGATGTGGTCTCCTGGCATAACCATTTCCATACCTTCTGGTAATTTGATTGTTCCAGTAACGTCAGTTGTTCTGAAGTAGAATTGTGGTCTGTATCCATCGAAGAATGGAGTGTGTCTTCCACCTTCTTCTTTTTTAAGTACGTATACTTGACCTACGAACTTGCTGTGTGGCTTGATTGATCCAACTTTAGCTAAAACTTGACCTCTTTCGATTTCAGTTCTTTGGATACCTCTTAATAATACCCCTACGTTGTCTCCAGCTTGTGCTTCATCTAGTAACTTTCTGAACATTTCTATTCCTGTTACTACAACTTTTCTGCTTTCTTCAGCTAAACCAACGATTTCAACTTCGTCAGATACGTGAAGAACACCAGTTTCAACTCTACCAGTTGCAACAGTTCCTCTACCAGTGATTGTGAATACATCTTCTACTGGCATTAAGAAGTTCTTATCTGTAGCTCTTTCTGGAGTTGGGATGTAGCTATCAACAGCATCCATTAATTCCATGATACAAGCAGTAGCTTCTGGATCAGTTGGGTTTTCTAAAGCTCTTAAAGCAGAACCTTTGATTACAGGGATATCATCTCCTGGGAAGTTGTATTCAGATAATAATTCTCTAACTTCCATTTCAACTAATTCTAATAATTCTTCATCGTCAACCATATCAGCTTTGTTTAAGAAAACAACGATGTAGTCAACACCAACTCTTGAAGCTAGTAGTATATGTTCTCTTGTTTGTGGCATTGGACCATCTGCAGCTGAACATACTAATATAGCACCGTCCATTTGAGCAGCACCAGTGATCATGTTCTTAACGTAGTCAGCGTGTCCTGGACAGTCAACGTGAGCGTAGTGTCTTGTTTCTGTTTCGTATTCAACGTGAGCAGTGTTGATAGTGATTCCTCTTTCTTTTTCTTCTGGAGCCTTATCTATATCTGCATAGTTGAATGCTTCAGCGTATCCTCTGTTAGCTAAAACAGTAGTGATAGCTGCTGTTAATGTAGTCTTACCGTGGTCAACGTGACCAATAGTTCCGATATTTACGTGTGGTTTACTTCTTTCGAATTTTTGCTTTGCCATTTGCAAATTCCTCCTTTTTGGAAATAAAATTATATGATTCATACTAATTATTATTATAATCAATATGTTTTCTAATTCATTATTTATATATTTTTAATATTTGTAATATTGACTATTATTATAATCAATATTACAAATAGTTATTACTTAATTAGTTAATTATTTAGCTCTGTTACCAGCTATTTGTTCTTGAATGTTCTTTGGAACTTCTTCATAGTGATCGAATACCATTGAGTAAACTCCTCTACCTTGAGATCTTGATCTTAAAGTAGTAGCGTATCCGAACATTTCAGATAATGGTACGAATGCTCTTATAACTTGAGCTCCATTAACTGCTTCCATTCCTTCCATTCTACCTCTTCTTGAGTTGATATCACCGATAACATCTCCCATGTACTCTTCTGGTACAGTTACTTCAACCTTCATCATTGGTTCAAGTAATACTGGGCTTGCTTTTTGCATAGCATTTTTGAATGCCATAGAACCAGCAATTTTGAATGCCATTTCTGATGAATCGACTTCGTGGTATGAACCGTGAACTAATTTAACTTTGAAGTTAATAACTTCGTATCCAGCGATTATACCATTCTTAGCTGCTTCTTGGATACCAGCATCGATAGCAGGGATGTATTCTTTTGGAATAGCTCCACCAACGATAGCATTTTCAAATACGTATTCACCTTCAGTTGGTTCCATTTCAATAACAGCGTGACCGTATTGACCCTTACCACCTGATTGCTTAGCGTATTTAGCTTCAGCTTTAACAGCTGTTCTGATAGTTTCTTTGTAAGCAACTTGAGGAGCACCTACGTTACATTCAACTTTGAATTCTCTTTGTAATCTATCAACGATGATATCTAAGTGTAACTCACCCATACCAGCGATGATTGTTTGACCAGTTTCTTGATCTGTCCAAGTCTTGAAAGTTGGATCTTCTTCAGCAAGTTTAGCTAAAGCTAATCCCATCTTTTCTTGACCAGCCTTAGTTTTAGGCTCGATAGCAACTTCGATAACTGGTTCTGGGAATTCCATTGATTCTAATATGATTGGTGCGTTTTCATCACATAAAGTATCACCAGTAGTAGTGTTCTTTAATCCGATGATTGCTCCTAATTCACCTGCTTCTAATGCCTCAACTTCTTCTCTAGTGTTTGAGTGCATCTTAACAAGTCTTCCGATTCTTTCTTTCTTACCTTTTGTTGAGTTAAGAACGTAAGAACCACTGTTCATTACACCTGAATAGATTCTTGTGAATGCTAATTTACCTACGAATGGGTCAGTAGCAATCTTGAATGCTAAAGCTGACATTGGAGCATCGTCTGAAGCTGGTCTTGTATCTTCTTCACCATCTAAGTTTGTTCCAGTTACAGGTGGAATATCTAATGGTGATGGTAAGTAAGCTACAACACCGTTGATCATTTCTTGAACACCTTTGTTCTTGTATGAAGAACCACAGATACATGGTACTATTTCATTAGCTATAGTAGCTTTTCTTAAAGCAGCATGTAATTCTTCTTCAGTTAATTCTTCACCTTCAAGGTATTTTTCCATTAATGTTTCATCAGTTTCAGCGATAGCTTCTATCATAGCCATTCTGTATTCTTCTGCTTGATCAGCTAATTCTGCAGGAATTTCTTCAATTCTTACATCTTTACCTAAATCATCATAAGTAATGATAGCATGGTTTGATATTAAGTCGATCATACCTCTGAATTCTGATTCAGAACCTACTGGTATTTGTATTGGAACTGCATTAGCTTTTAATCTATCTCTTACAGTGTTAACACATCTGAAGAAATCAGCACCTGTAGCATCCATTTTGTTTACATAAATCATTCTTGGTACTCTGTACTTATCTGCCTGTCTCCAAACAGTTTCAGTTTGAGGTTCAACCCCACTCTTAGCATCAAGAACTGTTACAGCACCGTCAAGAACTCTTAGAGATCTTTCAACTTCTACTGTAAAATCTACGTGTCCTGGGGTATCTATTATGTTTAATTCGTGTCCATTCCACATACAAGTTGTTGCTGCAGAAGTAATTGTTATACCTCTTTCTTGTTCTTGAACCATCCAGTCCATTGTAGCAGCACCTTCATGAACTTCTCCTATTTTGTGGCTCTTTCCTGTATAGAATAATATTCTCTCAGTTGTTGTTGTTTTACCAGCATCAATGTGAGCCATTATTCCAAAATTACGGAATTTGTCTAATGGATATTTTCTAGCCATTTTATGTCCTCCTCTCAATGAGTAATTTTATATTCGACAAAACTGTTTTGGCATAAGCCAAAACAGTTTCAGTTTATTAGTATCTGTAGTGAGCGAATGCTTTGTTAGCTTCTGCCATTTTGTGAGTGTCTTCTCTCTTCTTAACAGCAGCTCCAGTATTATTAGCTGCATCTAATAATTCTCCAGCTAATCTTTCAGCCATAACTTTTTCGCCTCTTTTTCTAGCAGCAGCTAGTATCCATCTTAAACCTAAAGTTTGTCTTCTCTCTGGTCTAACTTCTATTGGAACTTGGTAGTTAGCACCACCTATTCTTCTAGCTTTTACTTCTAATAAAGGCATAACATTGTTTAAAGCTTCTTCGAATACTTCTAAAGCATCTCTGCCTGTTTTTTGCGCCATTATTTCAAACGCATCGTAGCATATTTTTTGAGCTACTCCTTTTTTACCATCTTCCATAACGTTGTTTATTAACTTAGTAACAACTTTTGAGTTGTACATTGGATCTGGTAATACATCTCTTTTAGCGATAAATCCTTTTCTTGGCACTTTTCTTCCCTCCTTAATCAATTTTTACTTTTAAGTCATCGGTACTCGGCAACACTTTACATTTGCCGCAAAGTGCTTCGCTTCTTACATCTATATAAATCTAATTAAATTTCTTTAAATCTATGTAAATGCCGAAGATAAGCACCATCTTAGTTTAAGAAACTATTTTTGTTTTGGTCTCTTAGCACCGTATTTAGATCTTCCTTGCATTCTGTTAGCTACACCAGCACAGTCAAGTGCTCCTCTAACGATGTGGTATCTAACCCCAGGAAGGTCCTTAACTCTACCACCTCTTATAAGAACAACGCTGTGCTCTTGTAAGTTGTGTCCTACACCACCGATATATGCAGTAACTTCGAATCCATTTGTAAGTCTTACTCTGGCAACTTTTCTTAAAGCTGAGTTAGGCTTCTTTGGAGTAGTAGTCTTAACAACTGTACAAACTCCTCTTCTTTGTGGACATTCGTTTAATGCTGGTGCTGTTGATTTGTTAGCAGCAGATTTTCTTCCTTTTCTAACTAATTGGCTTATAGTTGGCATTTTTTCACCTCCTGAAATTTATTTATCTATATAAATAAGATAAACACAATTTTATTTTTCTATGATTAATGTTGCTGCACTTTTAACTTCAATACCGCTCATTAATCCTAGTTCCTTCATTGTAGAAATTTCTACAATTTTTATGTTTTCTTTTTCCGCTAGCTCTATCAAAGGTGATATCAATCTAGCGTCTGCATCATTAGCTACATATAAAACTTTGCCTTTGCCAAGTTTTATAAATTTTAGACATTGTTTTATTCCAATAACTTTTTTTTCTACAATCTTGTCTAACATGAATCCCCCTCCTAGTTTAAGTTCAGGGAGGCATGCTTCAACAAGTTTGCCTCCATGAATCATGTAGACAATCATATTGTAGTGTAGCTTTATAAATCACACAATTGGTATTTTATCATTTAAGCATACACATGTCAATAAAATTGCACTGTATTATTCTATAGTATTTGTAATTTCGACTTCTTCTTCATCGCCCTTTACATCTACATTTAATGATCTATATTTCATCATACCTGTACCAGCTGGAATTAATTTACCTATAATAACATTTTCTTTCAATCCAACTAGTGGGTCTATCTTACCTTTAATAGCTGCTTCTGTAAGAACTCTAGTAGTTTCTTGGAATGATGCTGCTGATAAGAAACTATCAGTTGCAAGTGCAGCCTTAGTGATACCTAGTAATGCGATTTCACCTTGTGCTTCTTCTCCACCAAACTCTCTAACTCTAGCATTTTCAGCATTGTAATCGAACATATCTATCATAGTTCCTGGTAATAAATCAGTATCTCCTGGTTCACTTACTTTAACCTTTCTAGTCATTTGTCTAACAACAACTTCTAAGTGCTTATCGTTGATATCAACCCCTTGAAGTCTATAAACTTTTTGTACTTCTGAAAGTAAGTATTCTCTCGCACCATCAACACCTTTGATAGCCATAATATCGTGTGGATTTACTGAACCTTCAGTAATAACATCCCCAGCTTCTATTATGTCATCATTAGTTACTTTTAATCTTGATCCAAATGGAATTTCATAGCTACGTTCTTCACCTTCAGCAGTCATTACGTGTACTGTTCTCTTCTTCTTAGTTTCTTCAACTCTTACAGTACCACTAACTTCTGAAACTATAGCAAGCCCCTTTGGTTTTCTAGCTTCAAATAACTCTTCAACTCTAGGAAGACCTTGAGTGATATCGGCACCGGCAACCCCACCTGTATGGAATGTTCTCATTGTAAGCTGAGTACCAGGTTCACCGATTGATTGTGCAGCTATTATACCAACAGCTTCACCAATATTGATTTTTTGTGCAGTTGCTAAGTTCATACCGTAACATTTAGCACAAACACCTATCTTACTGTTACATGTGAATACAGATCTTATTTTAACTTCTTTAACTCCTGAATCAGCTATCTTATCAGCCATGTGAGATTCAATGAATGTATCTCTTGGTAATAATAATTCACCTGTTTCTGGGTGGAAGATATCTTCAGCTGTATATCTACCATATAATCTTTCAGCTAATCCTTCGATTACTTCGTTTCCTTCTTTGATTTCAGAAACTACTAATCCTTCTTCAGTTCCACAATCTATTTCTCTTACGATAACATCTTGTGATACGTCAACAAGTCTTCTAGTTAAGTAACCTGAATCGGCTGTCTTAAGTGCTGTATCGGCATTACCTTTTCTCGCACCGTGTGTTGATAAGAAGTATTCAAGTACGTCAAGACCTTCTCTGAATGATGCCTTGATTGGTAACTCGATGATCTTACCTGATGGAGCAGCCATAAGCCCTCTCATCCCTGCTAATTGTTTGATTTGCGCCTTAGAACCTCTGGCTCCTGAATCAGCCATCATGAATATTGGATTGAACTTATCCATACTATCCATAAGTGCGTTGGCTACATCTTCAGTTGTCTTAGTCCAAGTAGCAATAACTCTTTCATATCTTTCATCATCAGATATGAATCCTCTTTTATACATCTTTTCTATCTTATCTACAGTTGCTTCTGCTTCAGCTAGTAAAGTGTACTTAGCTTCTGGAACGACCATATCAGATGCTGCTACTGTAATAGCACCAATTGATGAATAGTGGTATCCTAAAGCTTTTATGTTATCTAACATTATTGATGTGTTAGTTGGGCCATGCTTAATGTAACACTTATCAATAAGTTTTCCTAATGTCTTCTTAGTAATTAAGAAATCAACTTCAAGATCAAACATAGTTTCTGGATTTTCTCTATCAACATATCCTAAATCTTGTGGAATTGATTCATTGAACATTATTTTACCTACAGTAGTCTTAATGATTCCATGTTTCATTTCACCATTAACTTCTCTAAACATTCTTACATTGATTAATGCGTGAATATCTATAGCTTTAACGTTGTATGCCATTATAGCTTCATCTACTGATGCAAAATAACTTCCTTCACCTTTGCATCCTTCTTTATCCATTGTTAAGTAGTATGAACCAAGAACCATATCCTGTGTAGGAACACAAACTGGCTTACCATCAGATGGTTTCATGATGTTTCCAGCTGCAAGCATTAAGAATCTTGCTTCTGCTTGAGCTTCTACTGATAATGGAACGTGAACCGCCATTTGGTCACCATCGAAGTCAGCGTTGTATGCTGTACATACTAATGGGTGAAGTTTAATTGCTCTACCTTCAACTAATACAGGTTGGAATGCTTGAATACCAAGTCTGTGTAGAGTAGGAGCACGGTTAAGTAATACTGGATGATCAGTAATAACTTCTTCAAGTATATCCCATACTTGATTGTTTACTCTTTCTACCATTCTCTTAGCACTCTTAATGTTGTGAGCTATTCCATCTTCAACTAATTTTTTCATTACGAAAGGCTTAAATAATTCTAAAGCCATTTCTTTAGGTAAACCACATTGGTACATTTTTAATTCTGGTCCAACAACGATAACTGATCTACCAGAATAGTCAACTCTCTTACCAAGTAAGTTTTGTCTAAATCTACCTTGCTTACCTTTAAGCATATCTGATAATGATTTAAGGGCTCTGTTTCCAGGACCTGTTACTGGTCTTCCCCTTCTTCCGTTATCTATAAGAGCATCAACTGCTTCTTGAAGCATTCTCTTTTCATTTCTAACGATTATATCTGGAGCTCCTAAATCTAAAAGCTTCTTTAATCTGTTATTTCTGTTGA
>ERZ1034897.1258-NODE-1258-length-10093-cov-20.713688_pt1 | contig 10093 bp, 8 predicted proteins | sample MGYA00520629_ERZ1034897 | MGnify/ENA primary metagenome ERZ1034897 (study PRJEB33766, sample SAMN09781789) | gut metagenome | biome: gut microbiome | host: Homo sapiens | place: Madagascar | study: EMG produced TPA metagenomics assembly of the PRJNA485056 data... | reverse complement strand
CAAGTGGTTTTCATCCATGTGATCTTGTTCAATCCATTCGGACATCTCATCACCTCCATACTCTTAAACGTTTTTTTTAGCACTTTTTCCAGAAAACTTTCATTATTTTTTTGATTTTTTGAACTTTTTTGTCTAAAATGAAACAATGATGAAATTTCTAACATATATTCACGTTTATTTAATCCAAGCCATCCTGAATTTCCTTCCATTTTGCTGGATTGACGTCTTCTATGACAATCAGACTTATATAGGAAATCAACTACATCACCCCATATATTTATTTCTATGGGCCTTTAGTTCAGCCATTGGATTTTATTATTATTCAAAAAAAATATGGGAGAAATATAACGTAAATTACAATAAAAAAAATCATGCCCTAATCTGTTTAGGCATGATTCTTTCATGTAGTATTCCCTATAACGATATAACACTTTTAAAAGACCTTCACGTATGGCTTTCCATTCTTTTTGTAGCCTGGTTTATCCTTGAATGGTTTCTTTATATTCCGGTTCACTTAAATAAAAACTCAATCCTGTTTTTTATCAACATCGGATTGAGTTTTGTGTTCACATTTATGTTTGGCCACATTACTGGCTTTTGCGAAATCTATTTTTCATTTACTACGAATATTCTACTTCATCACTGGATGTTTCAGGATTGATCTTTTCAATCTTATCTAAGTAGTTTTTCGCTTTTTTCACAAAATACATACGATTTCCAAGCTCAAGTACTTTTTCAAAATACAAGCGAGCCAATTTATAATCTTCTTCTACAAATGAGATCAAAGCAATGTAGTAACATGAATCTACTTGCTGGAAAGGAAAATTCGCTCTTTGTAGACCTTGTAAATAATATTTCTTACAAGTATTCAAATCCCCATCCATTAGATGGATTTTATTTTCAATGGCCGCCATTTCTTCACTTTGAATCATGACACCTGCACGTCCATAATGAAGACGAATATTTTGTGCCTCTTCTTTACAACGAGATAAAGCCTCTTCATCTTTCAACATATAATAGATGTAAGACATTAATGACCAATATTGTAAAGAACTCGATGCATCCTTACGCGGATAACTAATCAATACATCTTGAGCAAGTTCAGCATCATTTAAATAAATCAAGCATTGTGCAAGCAATGTGTGCTGGCTCAAGCGTGTATGTCCCTTTGAATTTGTGCAATAGTAAATAATGGCACTCGCACAAGCCTCCGGATTACAATCTTCATATAATAATTTTGTGATTGGTAAAAGTGATACAGCACGATAACGTAAAACTAAATTAAACGCAAATAAGTAGAACATCAACAATACAGCTAGAAGCATCATGTTATTTACGGCAATTAAAATCGCAAATAGGGCAACAATACCTAACGCATAAACACCTGTTAATTTACGCACATTTTTACGACAAGTCTTTGCAAGATCCTTATAAGACTCATCCAATTCATGATGAATCTTATACATACGAACCAATTCATCATCACTTGTAAAATTAAATTCGCGACGTTCTTTCGAAATGTTTTTACGTAAACTTAACATTCCATAAATACATACAACAAATGCAGGCACAACCAAGATGGCACCTATATAGATCATGTATTCAGGTAAAAAGAAAATCAAACACATAACGATCCATGGGCTGATGTTGAATCGTGATGTTACATATTGTCCAATATAAATGATATTGATGATTCCTGAAATCAATAAGGCATCACCCACATATAAGATCCACATATTATTTTGTAGATACGTTAAAACCTGTTTCAGTGATTCTGTATCTACACCTGGCACAGAACTTAATGAACTCGACAACATATCCGAACTCATATCTATACCACTCGCAAATACAACCGCACTTAAGCAAAGTCCAACTAAAAAAGCTATAACTAAAGCTATTAAATGGGATTTACAACGATATTTCCACATACAACCACCTATTTCTTCTCTATAATTCTTGCAGGAATACCTACTGCAGTTGCCCCTTCAGGAACATCTTTTAAGACGACCGCATTTGCCCCTACACGACACCCCTTTTTCAAAGTGATATTTCCTAAACATTTTGCGCCACAGCCAATATATACACCATCCTCTAAAGTTGGATGTCTTTTGACATGCTGCTTTCCTGTACCACCAAGTGTGACACCATGATAAAGCTGACAATCATCCCCGATAATTGCCGTTTCACCAATCACAACTCCCATACCATGATCAATCATCAAACCACGACCAATCACAGCACCAGGGTGAATTTCAATTCCTGTCCAATGCCTAGCTCGATTACTTACCCAACGCGCAATAAATGTATGATTATGCACCCAAAACCAATGGGCAATACGATGTAAACCAATTGCCTTAATATGTGGATACAACCAAAACACTTCCCATTTTGAATGTGCTGCCGGGTCTAACTGCATTGTTCTTTCTATGTTATATAATCCATCACGGATAAAAGATATCTTGTTTTTTTCTGACATGATAAAATTTTAGTTTATTTATGTCTAAATTTCAAGTTTAGTGTTTATTTCACATAAACTTCACATAGTGAATCATCTAAAACCTTACCAATCGAATCATGAATCACAAGATCCGCCTTTGAATCCATATTCGTACTATCTTTATTGATCAAAACCAAATGTTTGCCATGAAAATAGTTAATTAAACCAGCCGCAGGATATACAACAAGACTTGTACCACCTACAATTAAAAGATCTGCCTGCTCAATCGCATGAATAGCCGAATACAATGTATATTCATCTAAGCCTTCTTCATACAAAACAACATCTGGCTTAATGATGGCACCACACTTGCTACATCTAGGAATACCTTCATTATCTCTTAGTTTCATCATATCCTCTAGAGAATATTTTGTTTGACAATGCGTACAAGTATTTCTTAAAACACTTCCATGTAATTCATAGACCTTTTTAGAACCTGCCATCTGATGTAAGCCATCAATATTCTGTGTCACAATCCCTTTTAGCTTTCCCATTTTTTCAAGCTTTGAAAGAGCATAATGCGCCTTATTCGGTTGGGCATCTGGATAAATCATCTGATTAAAGTAAAAATCAAAGAATTCTTTAGGATGACTTAAATAAAAACTATGTGACAACATAATCTCAGCCGGATATGGATACTTCTTTTTATACAATCCATTGTCACTACGAAAATCTGGAATGTTACTTTCTGTAGACACTCCAGCACCACCAAAAAATACTATATTATTACTTTCTTGAATCCAATCTTTTAAAGACATAACATCACTTCCTGAAACTATTATACCTCCAAACAAGAAAAGAAAGGAAGATATTTCACTATCTTCCTTGAATATCAAATGTATACTCGCCATTATGACAATCTACATTGATTACATCCCCTTGCATAGCGCCAGTCTTAATCATTTCCTTGGCAATCTGTGTTTCAAGATTTCTTTGAATATAACGCTTCATAGGACGAGCACCATACACTGGATCAACACCCATCTTTGCGATCTGATTATACACAGCATCACTTACATTCAATGTAATGTCACGTTGAGCCAATCGCTTTTGTAGCAAGCCGACAAACTTGTGGGCAATCTTAATAAAGGCTGAATCATCTAATGCGTTAAACACTATAATTTCATCGATACGATTAATGAATTCTGGTTTAAAATGACGCTTTACTTCTTCCATATATTTATCATGTACATCACCAGATTCAAAGGCATATTGGCTACCTAAGTTAGATGTTAAGATAATAATTGTATTCTTAAAATCTACCGTAACACCTTTCGAGTCTGTAATACGACCATCATCAAGAATTTGAAGTAACACATTGAATACATCTGGATGCGCCTTTTCGATTTCATCAAACAAGACAATACTATATGGATTACGACGAACAGCTTCCGTTAATTGACCTCCCTCATCGTATCCTACATATCCAGGAGGAGCACCAATTAATCGTGCCACACTGTGTTTTTCCATGTATTCACTCATATCAATACGCACAATATGTCTTTCATCATCAAATAACTGTTCAGCCAAAGCCTTGGCAACCTCCGTTTTACCAACACCAGTTGGACCTAAGAACATGAACGATCCAATTGGACGATTCTCATCTTGAATCTGTGCTTTAGAACGCAAGATTGCATCTGTTACAAGTTCTAGAGCTTCATTTTGACCAACTACACGTTTTTCAAGTTCTTCCTTCAAATTCAATAATTTATCTCTTTCAGAAGCAACCAAACGAGTCACTTCAACGCCTGTCCATCTAGAAACGATTTTCGCAATCAATTCTTCATTGACCGTTTCTTGAATCAAAGCATCCTCTTTTTGACTTGCCTGCTCTTTTTGAATACGATCCTCTAATTCAGGAATCGTGCCATATTGAAGTTTAGCAGCATCTTCATAACGAGCTTCATTACGCGCTTGCTCTAAATCCAAACGAGCTTTCTCCAAACGTTGTTTATCCTCTTTTTCATTAGCCAAGCCACGTTTTTCGTCTTCCCACTTAGAATGCATTTCATCACGCTTTGATTGTAAAGAAGCCAATTCACTTTCAATTTCTTCACGACGCTCAACCGCTCTTTTATCTTCTTCTTTTTGTAGAGAAGTCTTTTCAATTTGAAGTTGTAAAATCTTACGCTGTAATTCATCCAACTCTTGAGGCATACTTTCCATTTCAACCTTTAACGTAGCACAAGCCTCATCCACTAAGTCAATTGCCTTATCTGGTAAGAAACGATCTGTGATATAACGATCGGACATAGTAGCCGCTGCAATTAAAGCTTCATCCAAAATACGTACACCATGATAGCTTTCAAAACGATCTTTTAATCCACGCAAAATACTGATTGTATCCTCTACACTTGGCTGAGCAACTTGTACTTTTTGGAAACGACGCTCTAAAGCGGCATCCTTTTCAATATATCTACGATATTCATTGAATGTTGTTGCACCAATACAATGTAGTTCACCACGAGCTAACATTGGCTTTAATAAGTTAGCCGCATCCATACTACCTTCGGTTTTACCTGCACCAACCAAGTTATGAATTTCATCAATAAACAAGATGATTTGTCCATCCGATTTTTTAACTTCATCCAAAATGGATTTTAAACGCTCCTCAAATTCACCACGATACTTAGCACCGGCAATCAAAGATCCCATATCCAATTCAATCAAGCGTTTTTCTTTTAATGACTCAGGCACATCACCCTTCATAATACGCCATGCGATTCCTTCAACAACAGCTGTCTTACCAACACCTGACTCACCAATCAAGACAGGGTTGTTCTTTGTCTTACGAGATAAAATCTGCATAACACGACGAATTTCATCATCACGTCCAATGATTGGATCAATCTTACCATCACGCACATCCTGAACTAGATCACGACCATATTTCTTTAAAGCTTCTACATTCTCTTCTGAATTTGGCGTATCAAATTTTTTACCATTACGACGCTCTAATTCAGCCTTGTAGCAAGCATCTTTATTCAAGTTAAAAGTTCTTACCAATTCTTTAGAAATATAAGAACGATTAAACAATAAAGCTAAAAATACACTAGCTACAGAAAGATAAGTTTCATCATGTTGACCCGCCCAGTTTTGTGCATCTTCAAACGATTTCTGCACTTCATTGGATAAATTTATATTACTTGTTGAGCTCTTTGCGACACGATTCGATTCTTGTTGAACCATCTGTAAAGCACGACTTTTATCCAAGCCAATACGCTCAAACAAACCGTCCAATACATCATCCTTAAAAATCGTCTCCAACATATCCACAGTATCTACACTTGGATGTTGGTTGGATTTTGCCAAATTAATGGCATCCATTAAAATGTTCTGCAAACGCTCTGACATTTGATCGATATTCATAAATAAGCACCTCCTTGTACTTAGCACTCACTCTTTATGATTGCTAATGATAGTATAACACCATTTTTGGCACTGTCAACACTTAAGTGCTAATTATTTTAGAAAAAAGAAAAGTAGATTTCTCTACTTTTCCAATGTATTACGATTATAAGCTCTTTGCCAATTTACGCTAAATTCACCCACCGCAATCTTTGTTCCCGGATGATCAATCATTTGATATAAAACATCACAAGGAACAGTTACAGCTTGAATTCCAGCCTTGATCAATTCATGTACTTGATATGTATTTTTAAAGCTTGCCGCAATCACTTTGGCCGGCATATGATTCACTCTCAACATTTCAATCAAGTCTTTCACATCCTGAACACCATCTCCATAATTACACATACGATTTGTATAAGGTGCTAAATATTCAGCTCCATTCATTGCAGCTAAAAAAGCCTGATCCGCTGTATAAATGGCAGTAGCCAATGTGTGAATTCCTAATTTTTTACATTCTTTAATAGCTCTTAATCCCTCATGTGTAACTGGAATCTTTACATACATATTTTTTTTACGAATAGAAGAAATCATTTTAGCTTCTTCCATAATTCCTTCAAAAGAAGTTTGTACCGTTTGAATAAATAACAATTGATCTTCGCTCAACACCTCACAAAGATCTTTTACTACATCCATTGCTTCTCTATTTGATTTCGTTAATATTGTAGGGTTTGTCGTAACACCCGTAATTGTTAATAATTCATTTAGTTCTTTAATTTGTTCAATATTTGATGAATCGATAATTAATTCCATGATGGATCCTCCTTAAGTTCATCTGTATACTAACACCAGAGAAATTTTGATTCAATAACCTTTTCACATCAAACAATTTATTTCAAAAGAACACAAATAAACATGTTCCTTTCTGTTTCTTTTTGTGCTTTAATAGAATTATGAACACAACACAAAGAAGATATGAAATCTATGAAAAACTAAAAAAAGATAAAACCGTACAAGTAAGTGAACTCGCAAAAGTATACTCCGTTTCCTTAATGACCATACGAAGAGATTTAGATAGTCTAGAAAACCAAGGACTCGCCACAAAGAGCTATGGAGGAGCCACACTCAATGAGTCTAGTTCAACTGAGCCTTCCTTTGAAATCAAAGAAGGTATGTCACAATCGGATAAAAAAGAGATCGCGATTTATGCTAGTACACTCATTCAAGATGGAGATTCCATCTATTTAGATTGTGGTACAACCTGCCTTGAGCTCTTTAAACGTATACACCATAAAAAAATCACAATCTTTACAAATTTCTGGAAGATTCTTCAATATGTAGATCGAAATACCAAGGCAAAAATCATTATGGCTCCAGGCACCTATAATCCTGTAACTCAGGCAGCTCTATCTGAAAGCACCATTCAATTCTTTCAAAACTATTATATTGATAAAGCCTTTATCTCCGTATTAGGCCTTGACTTAGACTATGGCGTATCCATTCCCAGCATGAGTGATGCTTTAGTTAAAAAAGCGATTCTTGATTCTTCCAATAAAAAAATTTGTATGGCAGACCATACAAAATTTCATAAGAAGTATATGTCAAAAATAGCCAATATTGATGATTTTGACATGATAATCACCGATAATAAACTAGATGATACTATAAAACACGAAAACATAATAAAAGCACATTAAATGTGCTTTTATTATATTAGAATGCTTTTTGACCTTTTACGTACGTCATTTCAACAGAATAGTCATCATTTAATACAACTAAATCTGCATCTTTTCCAGTTTGAATCGATCCTTTACGATCATCTACATTCAACATACGAGCTGGGTTCAATGTACAAGCATTGATAGCTGTTTGCCAAGGAACCATTGCTTTTTCTACTAAAATACGAAGTCCATCATTGACATGCAATGTAGATCCCGCAAGACCTTTCGTATCTGTTAAGTGTGCACTTCCATCTGGATATAATTCGATCTCGTTACCCCCAAATAATACTTTTGTACCAACAGGTAGTCCCTTAACCATTAATGAATCTGTAATCATAATGCAGTGATCTGGCCCTTTAGCTGTAAAGTAATCATTTAATGCTTCATAAGTTGAGTGGTTACCATCACAGATGATTTCACCATATACATCTCTATAACGCATTGCAGCACCAACTAATCCTGGTTCACGGTGATGGAATTTAGTCATACCATTGAATACGTGAGTCATTGAGTTTGCACCATTCGCAATAGCTAAACGAGCCTGTTCAAAAGTAGCTCCTGAGTGACCTTGACTACATACAATTCCATTTGCACGCAAGAATTTAGTTAATTCAAAATTATCATCGTGTTCACAAGCCATAGTCACGATTTTAATTAAATTATTAGAAGCTGCCAAGTAACGTTTGAATTGTTCAAGATCTGGTTTTACACAATACTGTTCAGGTTGTGCTCCCTTATATACTTGGTCCAAATAAGGTCCTTCAAAGTGAATACCTAAAATTTCTGCACCTTCATACCCTTCTTCAACAACTTTCGCAACATTTTTAACCGCATTTGTCAAAACTTCTTCAGACTGTGTGATTGTTGTTGGAAGAATACCTGTAACACCTTCTTTAACAATGTTTTTCATCCAGTTACGAAGACCTTCTTCATTCGCATCATTTGTATCAAATCCATAAGCACCATGTGTGTGCACATCGATAAATCCTGGGACAATTCGTTTATCTCCATAATCTTCATCTACATCTTTTTCTCCATATGGATAGATATTTACAATCTTTCCTTCTTCTACTTCAACTTGGGCTGCCAACCATGTATTTACGACCCAAATTCTTTTACTTTGAATAATCATATCGACAATTCCTCCTAACTATTATTATACTCTTTATAAAAGAAAACACTTACACTTTTTAGTCGACTTTTTATAATTTTTATTCAAAAAATATAAAAGATGCAAATGAATAGACATATTCTCTAAATAATTCTAAAATAGAGGAAGAGGTGAACAAAATGAAAAGAGCTAAAAAAATTATAGATAACGTGTACTGGGTTGGGGTTAGAGACTTAAATAACCGCCACTTCCATGGGGATTTATATCCAATTGATGAAGGTTGTACATATAATGCCTACTTAGTTGTAGATGATGAAGTCACACTTTTTGATACAGTCGAAGAAGAATTCACAGAAGAACTATTGGAAAGAGTTGAATCCGTACTTCAAGGAAGAGAAATTGACAATATTGTTGTTCAACATACAGAACCAGATCATTCGGGTGGATTTAAAAAAGTATATGCCAAATATCCAAACGCAAAAGTTTACGCATCTATTTCTGGAAAGAAGAATATGATTGAACAATACTTTGATCAAGTTCCATATCAGGTCGTAAAGACAAATGATACAATCAACACAGGAAAATATGACTTTGTCTTTGTCGAAATGCAGATGATTCACTGGCCAGACAACATGTTGACATATTGTCCACAGTTAAAAACTGTATTCTCAAACGATGCCTTTGGACAGCACATTGTAAACTTTAATCTAACAGATGAAGGATTGGATAAAGCGTATTGTTTAAGACAAGCTAAAGAATACTTCGCGAACATTGTTTTACCATATACAACACCAGTGCAAGCTAAATTAAACCTAATTCTAGGCATGAATTTAGACATTGAATATATCATGCCGGCACATGGTATTATCTGGAAAGACTATATTGCAGATATTATTGAAACATATAAAGGTATCGCTGCTCAAAAAGTAGAAAATAAAGCCGTAATTGTATATGAATCCGTATGGAAACATACGCAACAGATTGCCGAAAACTTAGCCGAAGGATTCAGCGATGCTGGTATGGATGTAAAAGTCTATAAATTATCGGATACAAAATCAAGTATTGTGATGCGTGAAATTATGGATGCCAAAGTTGTATGTATTGGATCAGGAACCTACAACAATGTCATGGCACCAAGTGTAGCCGCTTTCCTTGAACACATTCGTCCATGTAAATTTAAGAACAAAAAAGGGTTGGCCTTTGCCGCATACGGATGGTTTAACCAAGTTGCCAAAGAAATCGATACAAGAATGCAACAATCTGGAATCGAATCATGCCACGATGTGATCAATCAATGCTACACGCCAAGTGATGATCAATTAGAAGACTATTTTAATGTCGCAAAAGAAATCGCAAAAAATTGCCAGGAATAAATTTCCTGGCATTTTTAGTCTATATTTACATGTGAATTTGGCA
>ERZ1034897.1257-NODE-1257-length-10104-cov-28.260722_pt1 | contig 10104 bp, 11 predicted proteins | sample MGYA00520629_ERZ1034897 | MGnify/ENA primary metagenome ERZ1034897 (study PRJEB33766, sample SAMN09781789) | gut metagenome | biome: gut microbiome | host: Homo sapiens | place: Madagascar | study: EMG produced TPA metagenomics assembly of the PRJNA485056 data... | reverse complement strand
TCTTTTTTTTCTTTTTTCCTCACCACTCTAACTCCACTTCCTTTATTTGCGGCGTGTTATAATAAACATTATTTAGGTAATTTTTGTTTAATGGGCACATCTATAATATAAAAGTTCTTTTACATTATAGATGTGTTTGATGTTTGTCTGAATGCTTCAGTTTGAAAAAAAATTAAAAACAGGGTCTTTTTTTGTTAGGTATATTAAATAAGGCGCAAAAATCATGTTACATTGCAGATAGGGACAAGTTTTAGGATAATTTTTACTAACTTTTTCAGCTATTTTGCTCTTCCTGTAAATATTGTGGTGGAATGTAGCCGTTCTTAAGCACAATCAAATAATGCCGCACCACTGCAAATAATAAATCTTTGGTGGCATCGACCTTTTCCCAAGTTAAAGGAGATAAATCAATTTCTTCAGGTTTGACCTCAGAAAATTTCTCATTATATCCGCCGGCATCCGAGCCATTTTTGCACCAAATTGATTCAACAAGTCCGGCTTTGATTAAATCATCAAGTTCAAACGAAAATAACGTCGAGCGGTCAATAATCGCTTTTAATACCGCATCGTTGCCTTGCCATTTTATCGGCTCGGTCAAACATGAAATTGCGTGCGAGCGACCGGCAAAAGTCGTATCAAGCCAGGCCATAATATCATCTTTGTTTTCTGAACCGGCACGGTGCGCATAGGCGTGTAAATCACGAGGGCCTTTGGATATTGACAATAGACCTTTTTCTTTGACAGTGTTTTCTTTTGGCGCGTAATGATATAACCGCATTTTTTCTCCTTAATTAAATTCTACTGTAGTATCTTGAGAAATCAAATCAAAATTAGTTTTTTTAGGCAATAAATTGCAAAATTGGCAATTGCAAGACAATTTAAATGGTCAATCAGGTGACGATTATCATCAAAGCAGTGTACATCAAAATGTTGCAAACCACGGACCAATACCGGAAGAAACTTATTGGGCGGATCAAAACTAAAGACAGAATATTGGTTTATTGGATGCGGTGTTGGGCGGTATCACAAAGGTTTTTAACCTACCTTATGGAACTTGGAAAGGTTCTATACCAGCATGGGGAACAAAAAGAGTTTGGCTGAGACCTGATGCTAATACTAATACTTATGGTCGTTCAGGTTTCTCTATACATGGAGGATTAAGCAAAGGTTCAGCTGGTTGTATTGATATTCCTTGGCAAACAGGTAAATTAAGTAATTATCTTGATAATTGCCAAGATTCAGTTCCTGTGTATGTAAAGTATCCGGAAGGTTGGTAATTATAAGTAGCAAAAAAGGCAAGAATTTTATTCTTGCCTTTTTTGAAATAGTAAATATAGAATTACAGTATATATAATTTTTAGGATAATGTTATGTTTCATAAAAAAATAAAACAAATGACGACCAATATAAAACAAAATGCGGTAGAAATCATTAAGCTTTTATTGAACTTCAAATGGTATATTATTTTTGATTTTGTATTTTTTTTGTTGTTAATGCATGAATATCTTAATCCTCCATCAGTAAATGATCCTATTTGGAATAGTGAAGCTATGCTTGGTGCATGGAACTATCAAAATCAACAATTATATATTCAAAGCTGTAAATATAGCTTAATTATTTCCGGATTATTTTTTCTGATTGGAACAAGTAATATGCGTAATCATCGGATGATAGCTAAAATCGTTTTTTTATTTCCATTATATGCTGGTTGGATAGGGTTATTGTAATTATATCCAAATGGAGATTGTTATACACTAAAAATATTTTTATATTTGTTTTCGCTTATAATCTATCTTATCTTTATTATGTAATTCACTTAATTTGATGGACGATGGTGTTAAATAAGCATAACCAACCGTTTTACCAAGAGGTCTTATATCGTAAAAGACAAAACTTTTTATGTTTACAAACGTTATTTGAGAATTTTAATTTATTTTATTTTTCATTGCTTTTTGTGAGATTTCTTTTTATATTGAATGCAGTGCCTTTGGGTACGGAGCTGTCGAAAGCTCTTATCACATTCGGTGTTAGGATATAACATCGTTATAAAATCTATCTTTGAAGAAGATAGATAGTAAATTATATCCCCGATTATAGCAATATGGTCGGGGAGCTTTTAGCGTATGTTCAGAGCTCTTGGCTCAAAGGCTGAAAGAGTCATTTAATGTGATATGATTTTCGAACTCTCCGACCGCTTATTTCAAGCGGTTTTTTGTTAGCAAAATATGGAGTTGGAAAATGATAGAAAAGAGAATTTTTTACTTATGGTGCGGTTCAGAAAAACCGGTTGATGTGGAATGCTGCGTTTTGAGTTGGCGTCGGCAGTTGCCGGATTATGAAATTGTAGAAATTAGAGAAGATTACACAACATGGTTTGATTTTGCCAAAGCTTGCCAAGAAAATGAATTTTTTAACTTTGTGTATAAAAATAAAATTTGGGCATATGTTGCCGATTATGTGCGTTTTTACGTTTTGGAAAAATTTGGAGGAATTTGGCTGGATACAGATGTGCAGGTTTTAAAAAATTTTGATGACTTATTGGACTGCGGAGCTTTTATGGGGCGCGAAAATAATGAGCATATTGAAACCGCTGTGATTGGCGCGGTGGCTCATCACCCGTTGATAAAAGATGCTTTGGATTTTTATGATGATGCTATTTGGCACAGCCCTTTATACACTTCGCCGCGTATTTTAACTTTTTGTTTGGCTAAATATGGCTTTGTTGCCGGTAAAACAGGTATGCAAAACTTAAAAGATATAAGAATTTATACTCCGGAATATTTTTATCCGCTTCCTCTCAATACAAAGTTTGAGGCGGCGCTGATAACCGACAATGCATATTCCGTTCATTGGTGGAAAGGCAGCTGGAGCCGGCCGGAAGTTATTGAGTGGTTGAAAAATAAAAATAAAAGTGCTAAAGAGAAATCTATTAGAGTTGATTTGCAGCAATATGTTTGTTTGTATTTATTCGGTTTTTTGAAATTTGGTAAATTTTTGAAAAATAGTGGTTGGATAAAAATTTACGGTTTTCCTTTACTGAAAATCAAACAGAAGAAAAATAAAAAAATAGCCAAATTACTGGGATTTATACCTTTGCTTAAATGGAAATAAAAATGAAAGTTGATATAGTTTATTTGTGGTGCAACGATGCTGACGCAGAATGGTCGGCCAAGCGCAAAAAATATATGCCACGGAAGGGGTATGATGAACAAGCTGTTTGCAAAGGTCGTTTTGTGCAAAATGATGAATTAAAGTATTCTTTGCGCTCGGTCGCAAAATATATGCCGTGGGTTAATCATATTTATATTGTCAGTGATAGTCAGGTTCCGGCGTGGCTGAATTTGAAAAATCCAAAGATTACAATGGTAAAGCATGAAGAAATTCTACCAAAAGAATGTTTACCAATGTTTAATTCCAACGCGATTGAGTGTGGTTTGGCAAATATTCCGAATTTGAGTGAATATTTTGCTTTTATGAATGATGATACATTGCTAACGTCACCAATAACCGATGAAGATTTTTTTACAAAAAGCGGAAAAATTATTTACCGGATGACGTATGTCAAACCTTTGCAACAGCCAACTATGTATGAGGCACAAATTTTAAATATGCAGAATTTATGCGTGGCTAAATATGGTTATAAATGCAAATATTTTCCACACCATAATTTAGATGTGTATAGTAAAAGCGCATATAAAAAATGTTTGGCGGATACAAATGAATTAGTTCATGAAACGCTAAAAAACAGATTCCGAACCAAAAATGATTGGCAAAGGTCTATTGTTTCTTATTATATGTTGGCTAAAGGATATGGCGAGCTTAAAGTTGTAAATAAATATAAAGAATCTGTTTGGGCTTGGTTAAAGCATAATTTTTTAGATTTGGGCAAAAAAGATTCTTTGGTTTTAACTTTAAATAATAAAAATTATGATAAAAAGCTGCGCCGCTATAAGCCAAAGTTTTTGTGTATGGAAGATAGTGAATATGTTGATGATAAAGACAGAAAAAGAGGTAAGGATTTTTTAGAGGCATTATTTCCAAATAAATCGGAGTTTGAAAAATAAAAATAGTTTGGCGGTTTAGTGCTTTGGGGATTTAAAAAACGCTTTCTTTAGATTAAGAAAGCGTTTTTGTCATTAATAATGATAGTAGTTATGATACGGAGGCAGCGGGTAGGAGTATCTGGTCACAATCGGAGCATTGTAGTAGATTACCGTGCCGTAAGGATTACTGTAATACCCATCAGGGTAGTATGAATAAGGCTCAATGAGCTCAACACCTATACTGCCGCAACTGCTTAAAGTAAAAATACTTATAGCCGCAAACAAGAAAAATAAAAACTTTTTCATAAGGCATAAAAATTAAAATGAGACATAATGATAAACTTTATGCCTCATATTTTAGTCTAAAATTTTATATTTGTCTAGAAGTATTTTCAGTTATCTTCTTCCAGATAATCTTTATAAGACACGCCGTCTACTTTTAAGTTTGTAATCAATGGCTGATAACCGGATTGATATGAAAATTCCAGCACCACATTTTTAGCAGCTACGGCTTTTTCCAGCTTTTTGGCTGTGTCTTCTTTTACATAAAAAGAATAAACTTCGGCAAATTCTTTTTTAGGGCAGGCGTTATCCTTAAACTGAGTGCAATCGGTTTTTTGCCAATTCGGCTGCAGAGCGACATAATAACCGGAAAAAAAGTCTTTAGGGTCATAGCCTTTTACCGCAATTTCTACTTTTTCAAAATGGGTTAAATATGTCAGCCGCAGCATATACACCGACAAAATTACAATCGGCACAAACAATAAAACAGCGCAAATTTTAGCAAATTTAGTCATGTTTTTTCTCCCACAATAACTTACCATATTTAACCAGAGCAAAAATCGTTGCCAGCAACAGCAAGCCGGAGCCAATCAGATATATTCCTAAATAGGTTAAATTACTTGCGTCGGCATAATAGTAGAGCAGACGGATAACCGCCGCCAACACCGCAACATCAAACAAGCGGCGGCTGTTGTTCAGATAGGCGTAAACAGCCAAAGCCGCGCAAATAAGCAAAGACGGAATAAGATAGAATACATCCCATCTGAAAGTGGCAAAGAACCATATCAATAGCGCAAACAAAGTCAAATATCTGAAACGCGGCATTTTGTGATAATAAGCGTAGCCCCACATCAGCAACAAGCTGGTCAGCGCCAAAACAGATTCCACATTGTCTTGTAAAATATTAAATTTCAACAGTACGCTTTCAACCACAAATCCCAGTAAAAACCAAGGCATAAAGCTAACTCTGCGGTGTTTGCGGTTTAAGGCATAAATAAGAAACGCCGCTAAAATATATCCGTAAGAAAACAGAGCAATAGTTGACCACGGAATTTGAGCAAAGGCAATATTGGTAACCAAAGGGCGGCAGCTTAGCGGAGCGGCCGACAGCAGCAATGTTCCGCAATAAAATTTTAAGGGACGCTCAACGGTTTTATTGCTTGGTTTGGCGTAAAGCATCCAAAGTTCATAGGCAAAAATTAAACCATAAAAAACAAGCAGGCTGCAGATGCCATTTGCCAGAGTATAGTTCAAGCCGATGTTCAGCAGTACATCTCCGACAAAAGTGTTATAAATAGCGAAAGATTTTGTTCCGACAAAAAGCAGTGGTATCCAAAGCCAGAGCAGACGAGGCGTGATTAAAAACAGCGGCCAAGCGCACAGCGCCCACAACAGGCAAGCTCCGCTGACATCTGAACGAAGCTGGAATATTTGCCCAATCAGCCCGATTACCGCCATAATCAAAGCGGCGAACACTCCGCACAGCACTTGAGTCAGTGTGTTTTTTTTGAATTTCATAGATAGTATCACCGCAGCCGCATTGACAACCATCAAACTCACAGCTCCGCCGAGTTTTATATTGTTTGGAATTTGTTCCCAGTTGGCGGCAACCAAAGCGATAATTCCCAAGCCGATTAAAAAAGCGGAAAAATAGGCTAAAATCATCAGCCAATAATTTTCATCGTGCAATTTTTCCGGCGTTTTCGTTGTTATTTTTTCCATTTTATTCTCCTTGATTTGCGGCTTTAAGCATAACTTCCGGTGCTTCAATACCCAATAAATACAGCATTAAGGTCAGCACGTCGCGCACCAGCTTAGCCATTTTCAAACGAGAGGCCGCCAGCTCTTGCGTATCGGCAGTCATAATCGGGCAAGCGTTGTAAAAAGTGCTGAATGTTTGCGCCAAAGTGTAGGCATAATCGGCGATAATGCTTGGCTCTTTGTCTTTTAAGGCGCGCATAATAACACTGTTTATCTGCGCCAGTTTTAAAGCTAAAACCCGCTCTTCATTGGCTTGTAAAATAACTTTGCCGGCGGTCAGATTATTGGTCTTTGCCTTGCGCAAAATAGAGTTAATACGGGCTACGGCATATTGAATGTACGGACCGGTTTTGCCTTCAAATTTGGCAAAGTCTTCCAGCTCAAAGACATAGCCTGAAGCAATAGTGTTTTTCAAATCTTGGAATTTGATGGCGGCAACGGCAATTTGTGAAACAAGTTTTTCAATTTCTGCTTCGCCGTAACCTTCAACTTCTCCGGCTTTCGGCAGTGATTGGCGGACTTTATCCTTAGACATCTCTATCAAGGTTTCCAGATTCATTACGCCGCCGTCACGGGTTTTGAAAGGCTTGCCATCGGCACCGTTGACCGTACCAAACACAATATGCTCCAGTTCAACATTTGGCGCGATACCAAGTTTTGACACTCCTTCAAACACCTGTTCAAAGTGCAGGGCTTGGCGGCTGTCGGTAAAATAAACAATTTCTTCAGCCTGCAGCTGGTCAACACGCATTTTGATGGTGGCAATATCGGTGGTGTGATAGGTGTAGCCGCCGTCAGATTTAATCAAAATTACCGGCGGTTTCGGCTTGTTTCCTTCTTCCAAACGGATAATTTCGGCACCGTTATCCACTTCGGAAATACCTTTTTCACGCGCCAGTTTTACAATTTCGCCGCAAGTTTCGTGAGCGTCGCTTTCACCCCACCACAAATCAAAATGTACATCCAGTTGTTCATAATTCTTTTTAATGGCGTTTACCGACTCGCTGCGCAAATGCTGCCAAGCCTTGCGGTATTCCGGATTGCCTTCTTGCAAAGCTGCGGTGATTTTGCGCGCCGTTTCTTTGGCGGCTTCATCTTCTTTGCAGCGGATATTGGCTTTTTTATAAAATACGGTAATTTCTTCGATATTATAATTATTTACCTTGGATAAATCGCCGTCTTGATGTATAATTTCGGCCAAAATCATACCCATCGGAGTACCCCAATCGCCCAAGTGAACGTCTGAAATAACTTTGTTGCCGGCAAAGCGTTCAATGCGTTGAATACTTTCGCCGATAACGCCGGAGCGCAGGTGACCGACGTGCATTTCTTTTGCCACATTCGGACCGCCAAAATCCAAAACAACTTTATGCGGATTTTCAGTCATTCCGCAGCCTAAGCGCTCGTCAGCCGCCATTTTATCCATGGTTTCGGCTATAAATTCGTTAGTCAATTTAATGTTTATAAACCCAGGGCCGTCAACCGAAACAGCTTCTATTTCCGGATAATTTTTCAGTTCTTCGGCAATAGATTGAGCTATTTCACGCGGATTTTTATGGGCAATTTTTGCCAGAGCCAAAGCTCCGTTGCATTGAAAATCGCTTAAATCGGCACGGTCAGATACTTTTACTACAGCAAATCTGGTATCCAGCTCCAATTTTTCAAAGATTTCGGTTAAATCGGCGTTTAATTTATTTTCCGGTTGAAGATTCATTTTCTGTTCCTTTTTTGTTTACACATTTATAATAAGCATGGCTAGGCAGCAATAATTTGCCGTCCAGATGAGTTTTTTCTTGAAATTCGGCGTAGTTTCCGGTTCCGTGTTTGACACATTCGGCGGTGGCAAGTTCTTGCAAGTCTTCATCACTGCTCCACAGGCCATTATAGCAAACCACAGGCGCGTCAGGTTTTGAAGGACCGCTGTAAAGTTGGCTGATGTCCTGCGTTCCGGGGTTGCGTCGGCGGTCTATATAGGGATTAAAAAGGCTGCAGCCGCATAAATTTAGCATAAATATCGTGCTTATCACTAATTTTAGACTAGACAATTTAAAAAACTCCATTAAATTATACTTTCAGTGAAAGGTATCATATACGAAGAATATTAAAATGAAAAGCGAAAATAAATATATTGGTGATGATAAATTTAAAAAATTTTTAGAACACTACAATTGCCCGACACCGTTAGACGTGGTTAAGCTGCGTTTTGCCGGCGCAATATGCAGCCCAAATACTGAGCTGCGCCCGACAGATGTTATAGCTTCTCTTTGGGAAAATAACCAAGCTCCTCGTTTGGAAACAAAAAACGAAGCCGAATTGTTTTTCAAATTTTTTATGGGGCTGTGGGATGAAATGTTTGAATTGGTTTCGGCTAACAGTGTTGTTTTGCCACGAATTGAGCCAACAGCCGATTTGATTGAGGTTTGCGAAGAACGCTACAACGAATTGGAACTTGGTTTTATTGAAGGTTTTTGGGGCGGTAAAGATGATGCCAAACTTCCGGCTTATATAGCAGAAGTTGTTGATTCTCTGTCACAATTGGCAGAAGTCTATAAATCGATGACAAGCAAAATTCACCCTGAAAAAGATAATAAAAATGTTTTTGACGCAATAATTCAATGTGATAAAATGGCGGTGAAATCAATTAATTTTTTAGTTGAACATTATGTTTTGCCGCATATAGATAGTTTGCGCCGTACAGTTAATTAAGGAGAAAATAAAAAATGGATTTGTTAGAAGGTTTGAAAACGCGCCGTTCGGTTCGTATGTATGATACAACCAAAAAGATTCCACACGAGGATATTGAAAAAATTTTAGAGGCTGTTTCATATTCTCCGTCGGCTCATAATAAACAGCCATGGGAATTTTTGGTGATTGAAGATGCAGAAAAATTAGCTTCTTTACGCACGGTTCAGCCATGGACGTCTTTTGCTAAAAATGCGTCTTGCGCCATTATTGTTTGCAGCAATACCGATGAGTCGTTTCATCGTGACAAAGAAAATGAAAAGTGGTCGTATGCCGATGTTGACGGCACAATAGCTGCTTATGGCGTGTTACTGGCTGCTCACGCTTTGGGGTATGGCGCTTGTTTTTGCGGTGCTGCTCCGATGCCGTTGATTATTGAAAATCTGCAAGAAAAATTGCATATTCCGGCAAATATGCGCCCGATTGCAATTATTCCGATGGGTGTGCCGGCCGAAGAACCAAAACAACCGGCAAGCCGCTATAATCCGGATAAAGTTCATTGGGAAAAATGGTAGTATTATGGTTATAAAGGAGTTGTAAAATGAAAAAGCTTTTGTTGGCCATGATGTTTGTTGCCGGTGCGGCGCAGGCGGAAAATGCCGATTTGAATAAAATTGAAAATTATTTGAATAATATTAACACGCTTGAAGCCAGCTTTGTGCAAATGTCTAGCAACGGCGGTTCGGCCGAAGGTAAAATTTATATTGAAAAGCCGAGTAAAATCCGTATGGAATATACAGCTCCTGATCCGCTTTTAATTGTTGGTAATGGTGATTATATTATCTATAACGATAAAGAATTGGATCAAATTACTAATATTGATTACAAAGATATTCCGGCAACGATGATTTTAAGCAATAAGATAAAATTTGACGGTAAAAATTTGAAAGTTGCTGATTTTTATAAAGACAGCGGCCAAACCTCGGTGACGGTTGAAATGCCAAATTCTCCGGGGGTGAAACCAATTACTTTGATTTTTGATAATTCGCCGTTCCGTTTGAAACAATGGAAGGTGATTGATCAGCAAAATATTGAAGTAACAATTTCTTTGTTTGACGCCGAGCAAGATAAAAAGCTGAGCGCTGATTTGTTTAAGTTTAATAAAAAATCAGAGAAATCATCGTCTTCTTCTGCCAGCAGAAGAAAATAGACCAAATAATTTATTGAGGTTGTAAGGGCAAGAAAATATCCTTGCCCTTTTTCTTTTGAAGTGAGAATTACAAAAAGTAACCCACCGGCATAGCCGGTGGTTCTTCATATGCGCCTATAAGGCTAA
>ERZ1034897.1255-NODE-1255-length-10123-cov-5.090485_pt1 | contig 10123 bp, 10 predicted proteins | sample MGYA00520629_ERZ1034897 | MGnify/ENA primary metagenome ERZ1034897 (study PRJEB33766, sample SAMN09781789) | gut metagenome | biome: gut microbiome | host: Homo sapiens | place: Madagascar | study: EMG produced TPA metagenomics assembly of the PRJNA485056 data... | reverse complement strand
GGTTGACCTCGGCGGCGCGGCGCTCGATGATCGGGATCAGGAAGTGAAGGCCCGGCTGCACGATGCGGTTGAACTTGCCGAGACGCTCGATGATGGACGCTTCCTGCTGCCGCACGACGAACAGCATCGGCGAGCCAGCGACCGCGGATCCGACGGCCGCGACGACGAACAGGATGAGCAGGGTAAGAACGATCATGGGACTTCCTTTCTGCTGGGATGAGCTGATTCTACCGGATAGGGGCGCCCGGCAACGTAAAATCTCGCGCACGTCTCGTTCGCGAATGCTTTATCCTGCCTGGTCGACCTGCTTTTGTACGAGCGCCGTGAGCTCTTTCTTGCTGTGCACGTCCAGCTTGGCGTAGATGCTGCGGGTGTGGGCTCGGATGGTGTAGATCGACACCACTTCGCGGTCGGCGATCTCTTGGGCGGTCCGGCCGCGCGCCAGGCCAAGGAACACCTCGGTTTCACGGGCGGACAGGCCCGCGGCGCGCGCGACTTCCTCGCAAGCAAGCTTCCATCGGCCCGGTTGCCTAGCTGCGCCGATACCCGAAGCATCGTTCGCCGAGTCCGCGCCGCCCTCGTCCACGGGCAGCAGCATGCCGTTGATCTGCTTCTCGGAGAAGACGAACAGCACATCGATAAGCACAGCCACGCCGATCAGGGCGATGATGGCCTTCATCGCGTTTTCCGAGATGTGCGACGCTTGATACGCCATGGCCAAAAGACTTGCCACCAGCGTGCCGCCCGACAGCGCCGCATTGCCGAACGCTACGATGCGCAGCGCGCCGCCGCGCCACTGATACACCAGGTAATACAGCATGGCCCACACCACCATGTTGTAGCACGTGCACACTACCCAGGCGCCCGACGCCACGGCGGGCGTGTTCAAGGAGAACATGGCGATGCACACGATGAGCACCGTCAGCGCACAGGCGGCAACGGAGTACATTTTGGCGAATCCGTCGCGTCGGGATTTCGCGAGCAGCACGGCGGCCATGATGGCGATCATGAGCGGGACCTCGATGAGCTGCGAAACCACGTTCGCGCCGATGGCGTACATAGGCGGCACGCTGATCAGCACATATGCGCGAATCAGCTCAAGCGCTGTGGAGCACAGGCCGATGGAGGCGAGCAGCACCCAGAATCTGCGCGTCAGCTTCACCGGAGTGGCGAGCACCTGCTTCTCGCCGCGCACGTCCTTGCGGCGTATGCAGAACAGCGCCGCCCCTATCACGGGCAGTGCGATGAACGCTACGACGGCGATCGGTTGCGGGCAGCCGTTCAACACGAAGTAGATGGCAATCGAAAATAGCGTGCATTCGGCCAGCCGGTAGAGCGCGCGGTGGGGCGGCAGCGTGCCGAACAGGGCGGCGGCGCGTACGAACAGCATGGTGGTGCCGATGCCTGAGAGCACGCAGCCGGAGTTGAACAGCACGGTGAGCGCGGAGTGGGGGACGGCTGCGCCCAGCACTTCGCTACGCGCGTTGCAGATGAGGAGCGTGCCCACAGCTGCCACAAGGCCGCCGATGAACGTGGTCCGGTTCTTCGCGACCCATTTGGAGAAGCGGTCGGCGAACAGCGCGACGAGCGACAGCGTGATGAAGCATGCCAGCAGGTGCACGAGCATGAGGTTCTCGGTGATGTTGCTGTTGTCGGTCTCGTGCAGCCAGAACGATCCGGAGAACGCGATGGTGTTCCACGCGATCCAGCAGCCCAGGCCCAGATACGTCAAGCTGGGCGCCTGCCGGTCGATGGACGCAAGCGCCGTCGAGAATCGCTCGGAAACGCTCGCGGTCGCCTTCCCTTGCGCGCGCTGGTTCTGCGTCGTGTCGTCCTGTTCGCGAATTGCCATATCCCCCCGATTCCCGATTGGCTTTCGTGTTGTTGACCGGAAGAAGGTGTGACGCCACCGGGCGAACAGGGGACGGAGGTGTGTTCACGTGTTAGGCCCTTGGGAACCCGAGATTCCGCCGTGAACACACCTCCGTCCCCTGTTCACGTGCCCCCTTCTTCGTCTACCTATTCTAAACCCCTACGTCCATATTCGACTAGTTAACAACTATCTAAATATGATGATAAATCCCCTGTTCAGGCATTGTTTTTTCGAGACGGAATGCTGTAAATGCCCAGCATTCCGTCTCGATCGCCGAACAATTTAAGCAGCTCGATCATCTTGTCCCTCAGGCTTCTTGCCGAAAAAGACCGCTTCGTCGAGCCTACGTGCTGCGGGCATGTTCGACTCGTCGATAAGATGGCCGTAGGTGTCGACGGTGGTCTTGACGGACTCATGGCCCAGCATTCGCTGAATATACTTCAAGGACTCCCTGTTTGCAATGAGTATGCTCGCATAGGTGTGCCGCAGGTCGTGCAGCCTGATTTTCGGGAGTCCGGCCGCTTCTAATGCCGGTTGAAGTGCGGTTTTGTTCCCGACGAAGGAAGTCGGGGGGTTGCCGTACCGGGACGGGAACAAGATCCCGGTTTGCGTTTTCAGGCGAAGCGGGGAGCCGATCCACGCGCGCAGCTCGCGCTCCAAAGAGGGGGGCATGTCGATGTCCCTGATAGCAGCCGCCGTCTTCGGCGTGTCGTACTTCCCGGCGTAGACAGACCTCCTGACGCGTATCTTGTGCTCCGCGAAGTCAACGTCTCGCTCGAACAGCACCGCGAGCTCTCCGCACCTCATGCCGGTGAGTCCCGCGGTCATCAGGTAGGGGCGCCATGCGGGGTGGGCGTGCTCGAAGAGTGACTTGAGCTCCACCGGTCTTAGGAACGAGATGCTGTTCACGTTCCTGGCCTTGAGCTTGACGAGGTAGCCTGGGTTGTAGGAGGCGTATCTCCAGGTGACAGCCGTGTTCATGAACTGCCGAAACGTGTTGATCTCCCTAACTGTCTTGCCCGAAGATGCCCTCTCGTCGATGATTCTCTCGGCGATATAGGAGTCGAGGTCGCGAGCCGAGATCTCGCAGACGTAGGCGTCCTTGAAAAACGGTATGAGGTGAGCCTTCAGGTCGCTTGTCATGTTGACCACGGTCGACGGTTTGTAGGCGGTGGGCAGCACGCGCGCTATGTACTCCTCCGCGGCTTGCTCGAAAAGCACCGCCTTGCAGTCGTGCCTGCGCGCCAGATCCACCTCCATTTTCCGTCTCTCGAGGAAAAGCCTCGCCTCGCTTTCCTGCATGGAAACGCTTTTTGACCTGGTATTTCCTTCGGAATCAACCCAAAATGCGTACCACATCTTCCCTCTTCGGGTCACATAGCCTCGAGCCATATCCGCCGCCTGCCTTTCGTGATCGGTTTTGCCGGGAGGCGCTCGGCGCCTCAGGTCGACAAGATACGGCATGCAGCGGGAGGGATATGGGTTTTGAGAACAAAACTCTCGTGAGACAAAACATTTAATTATATCTGGCAATGCTCTGAAAAGCAATTTTTTGATGCAAGGCAGGCCGCTTTCGCTGATTTGCCAAAAAAACGGGGAAATGAAAGAGTGAGAGCCGGGCGTTCTGGAAAACGCCCGGCTCTCAGATGCTTCGCGGCTTACCGATGCCGCGGGGTTCCGCGGGGAAAGCCTCGCGGTCGGAGCGTACAACCCCATAACCAACAAAGAAAGGATTTACGCTGATGTGCATTCTATCGCGAAGCGCGCTCTTTTTCCACCCCGAAACGGGGTTTCAGAAGCTCTCGCCACAGCCTGCCCACAAAGAAGGGGGCGTGCGATGAGCGACACCCTCGTGATGCCGACCCTGCTGTCGCAGGGATACGGCCAGATCGCCAAGATGGTCACCGTCGACGAGCGGATGACCTGCGAAGCCAAGTGCATCTACGCGCTTCTCGCCTCGTTCTCCGGCGGCGGCACCACCGCCTTCCCCTCGATCGATTTCCAATGCCGCGTGCTCCATATCTGTCGCGAGCGCTACTACAAGCACAGGCGCTTCCTCACGGCCTTGGGCTACCTCACAGTCAGCCAAGGCAAAGACGGGGGGAAGATGTTGAACAACCGCTACGCGCTGTCGTTCGCGCCGAAGCCCGACCCTGCCGAGCTCGCCAAGCTCAAAGAGGAGTGGGGGCCGAAGCTGGACAAGTACATATCGCCTGCGCTGCTCGCGTCCTACGGCGCGTGCGAGGTCCCTCGGGAGGCCGATCCTGCCCAGGTCGGCGGCGAAAACGACTTTTCGCAAAACCCCAGGTCAGCGCCCGCGGTCGGAAAACCCGACCACGGAGCTGACCTGGGCAAACGACAAAACCCCAGGTCAGCGCCCGCGGTCGGAAAACCCGACCACGGAGCTGACCTGGGCAAACGACAAAACCCCAGGTCAGTCCCGCAGTCGGAATTTCCGACTGCGGAAAATCCGACCACTATTATTAACAGTGTAATTATTGGGGAAAAACAAGCCTGCCGGCCTGTTTTTCCCGCGCCCCCCCGCGCGGGCGAGCCCGCCGCCGAGAGCCGCTGCGCGCCGTCGAAGGCGGGCGGGCAGGAGGAACGCCGAGAGAAGGACCGTCACGAGCCCGAGGGCTTCGACGAGCTCGCCGTGTCATGGCCCAAGCCGGTGCGCGACCGAGAAGGCGCCGCGGAGGCCTATGCCGCCGCGCTGGCCTCCGGGCTCGACCCGGCCGGCATCAAGCGGGCCGCGGAGCGCTACCTCAAGGCCTATCGAGCCGAGCATCCCGATGGGGAGATCCGGTACATCAAGCAGCTAGGCCCCTGGCTTCTGGCCCAAGACGGGCTCGGCTTCTACGCGAGGCGCCCGAAGGCGAAGCCCAGGCGCCCTAGCAAGCCCGTGCCGTCTTGCGCCGGTGCCGAACCCAACCGTGCAAGGTCCGTGAAGCTGGCGGAGCTGTCGGCCTGCGAGCTGAGGGCCCGCCGGGCGGGAGACGAGGACGCGGCGGACAGGGCGGCAGCCCAGCGAGAGGCGCTTCTGGCGGAGATCGAGCAGGAGGGGAAGGGGGGCGCTCCATGCAGGTGCTGAGGGACCTCACGGGCGGCTCTCGCGGGAGCTACGTCGAGTGCGAGCTCTGCGAAAGGCGCTACCTGCTGCCGCTGGGATGGGCCGGGGCGTGCCCGAGATGCGGCGGCGGCCTCGTCGGCATGGGCCCGGGCGGAGAGGCTGTCGTGGCCGACTCGTCGGAGGTGATCGAGTCCGACCGCTCCGTCACCAGGGTCGTGCGCGAGCGAGCGGGCGCCCTCGGCGTGGCGCAGAGGCTTATGGACATGCGCTACCACCCGGTGCCGGGCCGCAAGGGGCGCTACGAGAAGGTCATGACCGGAGGGTGGACGCTCGTGCTCGAAGTCGGGCGCGGCTCAAGCGGCCTGACGGCCAAGGACATCAAGGGGCGGGCCTGCGCCAAGGCGAAGGTGCGCACCGTCACCGACGTGGCCGTGGAGGAGCGCCGCATAGCCGAGAGGCTCGAGCATCGAAAAGGCCGGATGCTCGAGTGGGCGCAACGCAACGGCGCCCTGGCGTCCTACAGCGTCCACGGATGGTCCCTTTGGTTCAAAGCCGCGAAGGAAAGCGCGACAGACACCCTCCCGGAGGGAGGTCCCTACGCGCTGACGATGGACGGCGAGACGGGGGTGATGAGCCCCATCGTCGAAAGCGTGGAGAAGATGTAAAGACATTGCACTGCGTGCGCCCAGGCACACGCAGTGCGCAATTTCGTGGTATAGTCGGGGCAAGGAATCGGCGGTCCTGCGGAGAAGGGCCGGGAAGGAGGCCGGGATGGCGGTCATCATGGCAAGCAACGAGAAGGGCGGCGTGGGCAAGTCGAGCGTGCTGATGGGCCTCGCCGCGGTCTTCGCCGCGCGCGGCAAGGGCGTGTGCGTGGTCGAGCTGGACAGGCAGGGGTCGATCAGCGGCTGGCTTTCGGGCCCTGACGGCGTCCGCCTCTCGGTCGAGGCCCGCAAGAGCGGGGCGACGGTGTCGGCGGCCCTTTCCGACCCGGCGTCGGCCCTCGGCTACGTCCTGCCCACCAAGGAAGGGTTCTTCGTCCTGCCGGCCGACCGGAAGCTGTCGCGCGCCGGCGGGGAAGAGCTCCGCGCCCTTGTGGGCGAGCTCGAGGAGAGCTTCGACTACGTGATGCTGGACCTGCGCCGCGACGTCGAGGAGTCGCTCGAGAGCGTGGAGGGGCTCAAGGCCAAGGCCATCGTGCCGATGCTCGCCGACGCCGAGACCCTCACCGGCGTGAAGAAGGTCGTTGACGACCTCGACGGGAAATGCGACTTCAGGCTCGTGTTCAACCGCATCCGCGCGAACAGCGTGCGCGACTGGCTTTGCCGGGAATCGGTCAAGCGCGACGTGCCGACCGTTCCCGTGTTCGAGTCCTGCGTGCACGACTCGTGCAAAGTGGGAGAGGCCACCTACGACGGGATGACGGTCGTGGGATACGACAAGCGCAACAGGGCGTCCCGCGATCTGGCGGCATTGGCCGACGAGGTCGAGGCCTGGTGCGCCGGGACGGGGGCGGCGTGATGGCCCGCAGCAAAAAGGACCTGCTCGCGTCCTTCAAGGCGGGCACCGACACGGACGCGCTCGCAACGGCGGCCCAAAGCGACGTCGCGTTCCGGATGCTGCGGCTGGCAGACCTGAGCCCCCATCCCGACAACCGCCCGATCGACCGCGCCTTCGTTGAGGAGCTCGCCGCCAGCATCGAGTCCGACGGCCTCGGCAACCCGATCTGCGTCCGCCCGCTGCCCGAAGGAGGCTACCAGGTGGTCAGCGGCCATCACCGCGTCGAGGCGAAGCGGCTGCTGGCGTCCAGGCACCCGGACGACCCGCGGCACAAGGTCATAGAGGCCGTGGTGCGTGAGATGGGGGATGCGGACGCCGAGGCCATGCTCCTGGCGACGAACGTGTACGTCAACGCGATCTCCGGCGAGGAACGGCAGAGGTCGCTCGAGCGCCTCGGCCGCGCGGTCGACAAGATGCGCGCAGACGACCCGGCCCGCTATCGCGGGGTGAGGTCGGCGAAGATCATCGCGGACAAGGTGGCCGAGACCGGCGGCAAGGTGTCCGAGCGCACCGTGTACCGCGACCTGGCCGCCGTGAAGGCCAGAAAGGAGGCGCTCGAGGCGCAGGGCGGTCTCGACCCGAAGATGGCCGAGCTGGCGCGTCGCGGGGCGGCTCGGCCGGCCGACGTGATCGCGGCATCGAAGCTGCCCGCCGCGGCGCAGCGCGCGGCGGCGGACGCCTATGCCGAGGGAGGCGCCGAGTCCATGCGCCGCGCCCTTGCGCAAGCGGACCCGGCCGCGCGTGCCAAGGAGGCTGCGAGGATCGCGCGCCGGGCGATCAGGGCGTTGAAGGAGCTCGAGGGGCCGGCTGCGGCGGGAAGCCTCGACAGAGCCGACGCCGAGGCTATCGGAAGGGCCGCCAGCAACGTGCTGCGGGCGCTAGAGAAGAGCTCTTCGTGACCGCCCGGCGAAGCCCCGACGAGCAACGCGGGGGCGGTTGCGCGTGAGCGCATCTGATGGCCATCGGCCGGCGCGGGCGGCGCATCCTCGACGCGTCGAGGCCGTCGTGAGCGGCGGAGAGAAGGGGAAAGCCATGAGAACAGGGAAGGACCCGCGGACGTACCGCCCCAAGCGGGCCTCCAGCGTGCCCGCTGTCACGTTCCACGACGATAGGCAGGCCGCGCGCCGCCTGCTCGCCGAGTCGACCTTCACGACCCGCAAGCTGCGGCAGGGGTGGGCCTACGATGTGGACGAGGTCGACGTGGCCCTCAAGATGCTGTCGATGCACTGGACCCCGTTCGCCCAGAAGGCCCGCGGCGCCTCCTTCTCGTCTCGCCGCGCCCGGGGCTTCGACGGCTACGCGTGCGAAGAAGTGGACGCGTTTCTCGACGGGCTGCTAGACGAGCTCGATCGAGAGGGCGAGGAGGCCGGGAAATGGACATGATGCGGGCCTCTCCGCCGAATCTGGTCAGGAAATGGCGGGCCCCTAGCGAACGGAAGGGCCGTGAACAGGAAGGATTATCGATGATTTCGACGACGGAACTGGAGCAAGAGATAGCGCGCAGGGAGTCGAGGCTCGTGGAGGGCGAGAGGTTTCGCCGGGCGGCCCCCGTGGTCGGCATGGTGCTCGCGTGCGCGGCGATCGTGGCCGAGTTCGCGGTGCTGATGGCCTCGGCTTCCATGGACGGGGCCATCAGGGTGCCCGTCTCGGCGGCGGCGTTGCTAGCGGGAACCTTTGGACTGGGGCTCGTGCTGCTGGGGGTGCTCCCGCACCAGGTCACGCTCGACATGCGCTGCGATCTCGCCCTCGAGCAGCTTGCCGAGAAGGTGGGCGAAGGGCGAGATGGACAAGGCATGTAGAATAACGGACATGTACAATAAGCGGTTGGAAATATCGCTTCGCAGAGGGACTCGCCGCGGAGCGGGCCGCGGGAGCCTATCAGGGCGGCGCATCCCTTAGGGGGAGCCTATGCCGGCCCGGCGCCCGCTTCCCGCCGATGCGGCGAGCTCGTTAGGCCGGAAGCGGCGCGATGCGGACAACGCTTCGACAAAACAGGTCACTAGGAGGCCGGACATGGCACACACGCCTTACGAGAACGGGCTGGGGTTCATCGGGCCCATGGCGCTCGAGGAAGACATCGGGTGCACGAGGAACACCGCGCGCAAGCTCATCTTCTCCACGGGAAAGGCGGTGGAGGACGAGACCTGCCCCTGCTGCGGCCGCATCATGCAAGGATGCTGGTTGCCGGCGGACGCGGCGGCCGACCTGCTGTCAGACCCCACTCTTGACGTGAGGTTCAAGCCGGCTGAAGGGAAGCGGCTGATAGACAGGCTGTGCAGGCCCAAGCAAGCCGCATCGCTCCCGCAGCCATCGGGGGGCGATCCCGAGCTGGAGGCTTTGGCGAAGAAAGCCAAGACCCGCGCTCGACTGGCAGGGCGCGGCAGGGAGGAGCGCCTAGCCTCCGCCCTGGCGCTGGCGGCCGAGTCCGATGCCGCGGCGGCACGCCTGGAATGGCTGGAACACGCCGTGGCGGAGCTGCCGGACGACGATCCGGAGTCGCTGGCGGCGAAGGTGGCGGAGCTGAAGGCGGCCTTGGGATGCGCCTGAAGGGATTCTGAGGAAAGGAGTCGGCGGCTATGGTCCGCATAACGATTGCGTTCGCGGCGATCGCGGCGGCCGTGACGGTCTCATGCGCGCTCGTGGCGGCAGGGATCGCGACCGCCGTCGCCCGGCGGCAAGGCGCGAATGCCAGGGAAAACCCGTTCGGCGAACCCCGAAAGGCCTTCGCGAACGTCTTGACGCTCGAGGGCTTCGGGCTGCTCGCGTTCGGCGCGGGGATGGCGTCCTGCGGCGTCCGCTACCAGGCGCTCGCCGCCATCGCGGTAGGCGTCGCGGCCGTCGGCGCGGGTTTTGCGGCGAAGGCGCTTTTCGGCGACCGAACCCGGGGTCGGCACTGACATCGGTCTATTCGAAGGGTATGTAAAATAACTGGTTGAAATCACGACGCAGCAGGTTGCTAGATGTCGCCAATCGCTTTGTTAAGCCATTGGTTGGATCTTTGCCCCAAAAGACATGCGCCGCTGCAAGACGAACGGTTGGAGCAGCGTCCGGACATGAGCCCGCGCGAATGGCTCTGCTGGCAATCTAATCGTACCGCATTGTTCGCATGGAAACCGAATCGACTACGGAAAAGTCCTGTTCAAGTGGTAAAATTGGATTACTCAAAGGCTCTATCGAGCAACTATCAAACCTCGATAAAGGAAACCCGATGAAAACGCTATCCAGTTGCCTCATTTGCGCATCGTCGTCCCTATGTGCAGGTCGTCGACCTGTTCGATGATGTTCATAAGCTCGAGGATCGTGGAGGGGTCGTCGACGTGGTCGCACCACGCCTCGACCTTCTCCTCGTCGCCTGCGCTCATGTACTCCATCTGGCTTGCCAGCAGGTTGAGCTCGTCGAGGGACGTCCACTCGACGAACGCCGCCGTGCATCCGAACGGGGTGCCGTCGTAGTCGGAGATGTATATCTCCTCGTGCAGCTCGTCGTAGAGGCGGTGCTCCTCGAGGAAGGCCTTGATCTCGGCCGGCTCCTTGGGAAGCTCGATCCATGCGTCGTGGAGCTCGCCTTCGTTGTAATAGCCATAGTTGCCGATGCAGACGCTGATAGTCCCGCTCATTTC
>ERZ1034897.1252-NODE-1252-length-10137-cov-400.413906_pt1 | contig 10137 bp, 10 predicted proteins | sample MGYA00520629_ERZ1034897 | MGnify/ENA primary metagenome ERZ1034897 (study PRJEB33766, sample SAMN09781789) | gut metagenome | biome: gut microbiome | host: Homo sapiens | place: Madagascar | study: EMG produced TPA metagenomics assembly of the PRJNA485056 data... | reverse complement strand
TGCAGGAGCGTGGGGACAGCACGGCGGACCAGATTGACAAGATGCGGCAGATCCAAGCGGCGCTCCACGCACAGGCGGAGTATATGCGGCGGATCGGGGCCAGTCAGGCGGACATCAACGCCCTGTCCACGGAGCACTGGAAGATCACCAAGCAGATTCAGGAACTCCAAAAGGATCTTTGGAGCGAACTGGAAGATGCCGTAAACAAAAAGCTGGAAGAAGCGGCGGATGCCCGTGACAAGCAGGTTGACGCCATCGACAAGCAGATCGCGGCGCTGAAGGACGCCAAGCAGGCCGAGGACGAAGCCCTGAAACTGGAACAGCTGAAGGCGGCGGTGCTGGAAAAGCAGAACGCCTTGCTGGAAGCCCAGAAGGAACGGACGGTGCGGGTATTCAATGCCGCAACCGGACAGTGGGAGTGGGAAGCCAACGCATCGTCCGTGAAGTCCGCACAGGACGCCTATGAAAAGGCCAAGGAGGACTTGGCGGAGTACGAGCGGGAGTTGGCCCTTCAGCGGGAAATCGACGAGCTGGAAGCCAAGAAAAAGCTCATCGAGGAAACCTATGACACCCTGAAAGCCGAGTGGAAGCGGATCACGGACAGCCTGCAGGAACCTACCCGGACCATTGACGATATTCTCAGCGACATTGCCAGAAACGGCACGCCCAAGATGCGCCAGCAAGTGGAGGAGGTCAACAACCTGCTGGGCAAGCTGAACCAGTATATCGCGGGCACGGTGAACGGCGGACAGCTCCCCGGACAGCCGGGAGAGGTTCCCGGTGCGAACGGGGCGACCGGCGTGACCGGTGGCTACCATTTCGACTACACAAAGAATCCGGGCGGCGGCTGGACGCAGACGGAGATGAACGAAGGGTTCAAAAATAATGGTTCTTCCGGCTGGCAGTTGGCAGATGGAAGCTCCGCAAACCTGAACTACAAGGATACCAGAGTTTACGGCAAGGGCGAAAAGGGGCAATACAAAGGGCCGGACATGAGTCGGGACGAAAAGCTGGCCGGGAAAACCGTTGAGAAAAACGGGTATGTGATCACCTATGACAAGTACGGCTATGCGGTTTCCGCCACCAACGTCCATCAGGGCGCGGCGCGAGATGACCTCTCCGGAAAGTATGACAAGGTGGACGCGGACGGCAACAAGATGCACTACACGGGCTATGACAAGAACGTGGATTACTTCCTTGCCATCAAGCAGGCCAAGGAAGCCGGAGCCGGGGAAGGGCTGATCAAGCAGTTAGAGACGGAGCGGCAGAACAAGATCAACGATAAGTACGGTGGAAAGGACCCATACAAGAAGTACGATTCCGGCGGCATCCTGCGTGGGCTGGGCGGCATCAAGGCCACCAGTCAGGACGAAATCGTGATCCCCCCGCTGCTGGCGGAGAAGATGCTGGAACCCAGCGCGGACAGCACGTTCCAAAAGAGGATGAGCGAGCTTGGGTGGCTGTACGGCGCGGTGGAGCGGGGCGGCACCATGCCGGGTAAAACGGTGATGAGCCGGACCAGCTATGACCACTACGGTGACAGTTACAGCGTGAACGGCGTTCAGATCGGCGCGGAGGCGGCTGACCGGCTGACGGTGGCGCAGGTGATGCGGGCACTGAACCACGGGGCCGGGAACTTGGGCCTCTACAAACATTAAGGGAGGCGGGCGCATGGCATTATTCCAACCAACGAATATTTATCCCTCGTCCCTTGGGGAACTGGGAAACGGCACGGTTGACATCACGAAGCCGCTGGCGGTGAGCTGGCAGGTGAACGGCAACTCCGCTATGACCGCGTTTTCCCTGACGGTCTGCAAAAACGATGCGGCGTCCACACAGGTGTACACCACGGGGAAGATGACGGAGGGATGCCCCTTCTATGGAATCGACTACGCGGGAAACACCGTGCTGTTTACCCACACCATTCCGGCTGACGCATTGAGCGGGGCGAATATGGAGAACGGGCAGCAGTACAAGCTGATCATCAAGCAGTGGTGGGGGGAGACCGACGCAGAGAGCGTGACCCAGCGGAGCGCATCGGTCTTTCTGACGAGGGCGGACCCGGTACTGACCGTGGCCGCCATCCCCTCGCCGCTGGCGGTGCGAAAGTACGCCTTTACGGCGACCTATACGCAGGCGCAGGGGGACGCGCTGAACTGGGTGCGGTGGATGCTCCGGGCAAAAAGCAGCGATACGGCGCTCTATGACAGCGGGCGCATTTACGGCACGGCGGAACTGCGGATGGAGTATGACGGCCTGTTTTCCGACACGGATTACGCCGTCCGCTGCCAGGTGCAGACGGAAAACGGCGTACAGGCAGACACCGGCTGGGTGGATTTCCGGGTGGCCTACGCTACCGCCACTCCCACCGGCGCGGTGGTGGCCTGTCCCAACTGCAAAAAGTCCGGTATCCGGGTGACATGGCCGGGGCTGTACGATGTGCAGGGCACGGCGGCAGGAGAAAACCGCATCCAAAACGGAAAGCTGGTATTGGGAGCGGATGGGACCGTGATCTGGGACAAGGTGACGGGGCAGCCGATGAACTACGCTCAGCCGTGGAGCTTGGTGTGGAGCGGGACGGTGGACGTGACCCGCGACAATCCCATCCTGACGGTGGGGCTGAATGGCGGCGCGGCCATTGTGACGCTGGGGAAGTCCGGCGTTTCTATGACGGTGGACGGCGTGGAGGTCTGGAAGGACGCCCTGCGCGGCGTAACGGCGGAGGATGAATGGACGCTGGTGATCACCGGCGGGCAAATCTATCTCCGGCAGGTGACATGGGTCAACGCATTGTATCCCGCCGTGACCCTGTACCCCGGACCGAAGCTGTATCCATCCAAGGGTACTCAGTCCGGCAACCTTTTCAGCAGCGAGGTGAATCTGGCGGGGCGATCCATTACCTCTTTGACGCTGGGCGGCGTCCAAACCTGCGACTATCTGTGGGTGACGGGTGATGTTCTGGAAGCCGGTGTGTTGGACCAGATTCTGAGTCAGGACGGCTGGACGCCGGGGGCGTTTTCCGGGAACACACTGTTCCAGACGGATTTCGCCGGAGGCGGCCTGCAGGCGGGAAATATGGCCTTCAGCGGAACGCTGACGGGCTTTGCCATTTACCGCTACCACGAGGGGGAAGCAACGCTGGAACCGGTGGCGCAGACGCCCCTTTCGGAGCGGGCCATTCTGGACTGCAAGGCGGTATCGCAGGAGACGTACCGCTACTATATGTTCGGACTGGGGCAGACGGCGGACGGGCAGGAGGTCATCGTGACCAACGCCCTGATCTCCGACGCGGTGACGCCCATCTTCTGGGACTGGACGGTTCTGCAATGCACCACGGACGCAGATGGGGGCTACCACCCGGCGGCGATCTTCCGGTTCAGCCTGAACGTGGCCAGCGGGGAAATCAGCAACAACAACAGCCCCGGTGTGCTGGGGAATTTCACCCGGTATCCTACGGTACAGAGTTCCCCCAGCGATTACCGCTCCGGGACGCTCTCAGCGGCCATAGGGCGCGTTTTGGCGAACGGGGAATATACGGATACCAACGAGGTGCGGGACGCCGTGTACGCCCTCTCGACCACGCAGGACACCCTGTTCCTGAAAGACAGGCGGGGAGACCTGTGGCAGATCCGGGCGGGCGGAGCCATTTCCATGAGTACCATGGACGGCAGCCGCCAACAGGTACAGACGGTGACGCTGCCGTGGGTGGAGATCGGCTCCGCGGACGGTGCGCGTATTCTGCTCACATCCAGCGACGCTTTGTTTGCATAAAAGGGAGGCGATGCAGAGATGACCCAAGCGGAACGGATGAACGATTACCGCAAAATGCTGCGCCGGCCTTTTACCAAGCTGTGCCGCCTGCGGTTTTTGCAGCCGGACGGCTCCACGGCCTTCGCACTGGACAACAACCCCACGGGGCGCTTTGCCGGGGCGTTTATCGCGGACGGGAGCCTGTCCGTGAATCTGAACAACGGCCAGCGGCGGACGGCCTCGGTGACGCTGGCGAATCTGGACGGCACGTTCGATTACAACATCAACCGGGTGTGGTTCGGGAACCGGATCGCACTGGACGAGGGTCTTGTGCTCAGCGACGGCACGGACTTTTACATCCAACAGGGGGTCTTTCTGGTAAAGGACCCTGTGGAGACGCTGGAACCGGCCAAGCGGACGGCGGAATACAATCTGGTGGACAAATGGTCGGATCTGGACGGAACACTTTTCGGCTATCTGGAAAGCACCTACGAGGTGAAGGCGGGAACCAACGTCTTTGACCCCATTGCGGCCCTTTTAAAGCTGGACCGGGGGAACGGGGATCTGGTGGACAATGTGCCCCCGGTATTCACGGAATACTACAACGGCAAGACTCAGCAGCTGGCAAACGGCACCACGGCCAAGCTGACGGACGCACCCTACACCCTGCGGGTGGACAGCGACAACGGAAGCTATGCGGACGTGTGCCTCGGTCTTGCGGAAATGCTGGCGGCGTGGATCGGGTACGATGCCTCCGGCGCACTGCGGATCGACCCCTCTCAGGATGACATTCTGGACAGCGACAAGCCTCTGGCGTGGCAGTTCTCCCAAAGCGAGGCGGAGCTGCTTGGAACGGAGTACACGGAGAAGAACACGGAGGTGTACAACGATTTCATCGTGATCGGGGAAGCCGTGAACAACAGCGCGCAGGTGGCGGCGCGGGCGCAGAATCTGGACCCGGCCAGCAGCACGAATGTAAGTCGGATTGGGCGCAAAACCGTGCGCTACCGGGCGGCGGGATATTCCACGAAAAGACAGTGCGAGGACTTGGCTGTGTGGAAATTGAAACGGTCCGCAGCACTGCAAAAGTCCGTCTCGGTTTCGTGCAGTCAGATCATGCACCTGAACGAGAACGAACTGATCTCCATTGTGCGGAGCGACAAGGCGGGGTCTCCGGTGGAGCGGCATCTGGTGCAGGGGTTCACAAGGCCCCTGACATGGAGCGGCCCCATGCAGATTTCCGCCGTGTCCGTACAGGATTTCCCCACGGCCACCGTGACGGGGTGGCCCACCTGAACAGTGAAGCAGCCCCAACGGGGCATCGGATCAAAAGGAGGAACTTTATGGCTTACGAAAAAACCGTATGGGTCAACGGCCAGGCCCCGGCGCTGGACGCCGAGCATCTGAATAAAATTGAACAGGGTATTGCGGATGCGATCAGCGTCACGCCGCAGACGCTCAGTGACAACCAGAAATCGCAGGCAAGGGGGAATATCAACGCTGCCCCCGGCGGGTACGGGTTGGGAGAAAATACTGGGAAATACATTACATCGCTGGCCGCATTAGATGCAATTGATAAGAACGGAATCTACTTTTACTACAATCAGAACGAGGCAATCGGCAGCTATCCATACGGACAAAATGGTGCTGTGCTTCATATCCGTGATGACAGATGCCATACACAATTCTTTTTCCCAGGTGGTACAGATACACGCTACTGGATGCGCACACGTTACAAGTTTTCAGAGACGTGGGGCGCATGGGAGTTTGTAAAAGTTCCAATGGATATTGGCGTCGAGTACCGTACCACGGAGCGGTATCTCGGAAAGCCAGTGTATGTGAAAGCGGTGAATTTTGGGGCACTCCCAAATGCAGCCACCAAAACCGTGATATGGGCGACAGCCGACGAGGTCTCGGCTGTATTAAGCGTTGAGGCAACTGGCAGTCAGGGGGCACCAGTCGGCCTAGGGGCAAGCCTGAGCGGGACTGAAATCACCGCTACCACAACAACATTGTATATCAAATCGTCTGGAGATTACTCAGCTAATACTGCCGTCTTTAGGATTAAATACACCAAGACCACAGACTAAGGAGGGGACGTTATGAAAGTTCTTAAATATCAACTCTGCACCGAGGTCAACCACGGCACAGCGGACGAGCCGAAGATTGAGCAGGTTTTCTCCGCTGTCACGCTGGGATGGTCTGCCGCAAATGAGGCTACTGCCAAGGCCGAAGCCTACAATGGCGAGTATACCATTGAGGATGATGGTGAGCCGGAGCCTGCACCCACTCAGATTGACCGCATCGAGGCCCAAGTGGCATACACAGCTCTGATGACTGACACTCTAATGGAAAGTGAGGGTTAATCCATGAAAGAGAAAATCGCAAAATGGTACAAGCAGAGATTGTGGACAAAGGTCATGGTCAAGAACGCCGTGAAGAAAGGCGCGTTGACCGCTGAGGATTACGCGGAAATTGTAGGAGAAATGTATGAATAACACTTGCATCTGCTGCGGGGCCATTGTCCCGGAGGGGCGGCAGGTCTGCCCCATCTGCGAAAGGAAATGGCCTGCGTTTTGAAGAAAAGACCGGAAGAGCGGAAGCCCTGTACATGGAGCGCACGGATTGACCGTGCGTTCCTTTTTTGCGTTGCGTCCAAATAGCCGATAAACGGCAACGGCGAGGGCAGGGAGGGGTGCAGGAGCGAGAGGACGGGGCAGGGAATATACGGTGATGGGGAAGCGGCAGAGAGCATCTGAGGGCGTTTCCGGGAGAAATAGAGGGGGTTATCCCGCAACAGGGGAAAACGATAAAAACACACGCCCATGCAATCGGAACGCACGGACGTGTGTTTTGGCTTCAGGGTGAGCGCTGGGGATCAGGCGTAAAAGGCGGTGAGCTTGTCGGCGCTGCGCTTGGCTTGCAGGTCCCGTTCGGCAAAGACCTTCTTGGCGCTTTTCCGCCCGGAACGGTCCATGAGCCGCCCGGAATAACGCTGGGTGGTGATGGGGCTGGCATGGCCCAATTTGGCTTGCAGTTCATTTTCGGGCATACCAGAATTGAGATCCAAACGGGAGCCGACGTGGCGGAGATCGTGGCTGCGGATGTCAGGAACGCCGGTGACGGAGCGGACGTGACGCTCCACCAGCTCCGAAAGCCACTGTTTTGTGCCGGACTTCCATTCGCCGGAACGGAGGGTGCCGAACAGGGGGGCGGTATCCGGGAGATCGTCCGGGCGGATGCCGCTGGCGAGGTAATGGCGGAGGGCGATCACGGCGATGTCGGGCAGGTCCACCACCCGGAATTTATCGCCCTTGCCGTGTTCCACGCGGAGGGCGGCGTCCTCCAAGTCAATGTCCGCCGGGGTCAAGGCCCGCAGTTCGGCGTTGCGCAGTTCGGTGGTCAGCAGCAGAATCACGATGGCGTAATTCCGGGGCCAGTTCTCCGGGTGGGTGGTGCGGACGGGGGAATCCCGCCAGAGCTTGCAGACCTGCTCATCGGTGAGAAGCACGTCATAGGGGCGCTTTCCCAATTTGCGGAGGGAGGGCATCAGGTAGAGGGAAACAGGGTTTTGCTCATAAAAGCGATCCTCGCCCAGTTCCGGGGAACTGGCGTAGGTGAAGAAGGAGCGGAGGACCACCAGATGATACCGAACGGAGACAGGGGAGAGGCCCCGGTCAAAGAGGTGATCCCGGTAGGCTTGCATGGTGGTGAAAGTGGGTTCCTCGGTGGAAAGGCCGCTTTCCACGAGGAAGGAATAGAAGCTGTTTGTGACGGCGGCGTAGGCGGTGACGGTGCGCTCCGCCGCGCCGCTGGCCTGCACGTTGCGGAGCCATGAGTCTAAGGCCGACATGACCCGGCGCTCCTGTGCAGAGGTTCTTCCCATAAAATCAGTCCTTTCCTAAAATTTGAAGGGAGAGGCGGTCAAGCCCCGGCCTTGCAAAACTCCGCTTTGATGGCGATTTCCACGCCGTATTTATCCACATAGATATAGTCCACGATGAAATCTCCGTAGGCGGCTATATCCAGTTTGTTATTGGGGTTGATGTTGGTGGTAAGGCCGTTGGCGGACACGCAGAGTTTTTCGCAGCGGTCGTCCTCATCATTAGGGCCAAGTTGAAACAGGGGCAGAAGCTCTTTAATGGTCAGCATGAATGTTTCCTCCTGAATGTGTGTAAAAATATGGAAAGGTCAAGCGTTTTCAGCGGCTGTAAATTCCAGCGTCCGGCGGCGCAGAATGCCGATGAAGATGGAACGGAGCTTTTTATCTTGGGAAATGATGGTAAGTTTCGTGACGGCTCTGCATTGCGTGACGGTAGCGCCCGCCGCTTTCATGCGGTTTTTCAGCCGGGTCAAACGCTGTTGAAGGTCGCACCCGGATTCACGTTCCAGTTCCTCATAGAGTTCCCGGCGGAACATCTGGTGGTTGAGGCAGAAATGCTCGACCAGGGCGTTGATGGTGTGGTTGGCGCTCTCCTGCCAGTTATCGCCGGAGGAAATGGGAGCGACATAGGCGGCTGTGACCTTATCCATTGTATCAGAATTACGCTGAACCTTTAAGGCCAGTTCGTCTTGCCGGGTTTCAACCGCCATAAGCCGCTGTTCCTGCTCCACCAAAAGGCGGGCCTGTTCCAAAATCTGCTGGGCGGGGGAGAGGGGCCGGGAAATGGTCTGGCGCATTTTCTCAAAGGCGGTGACATAAGCGGCGGTGAACAGGACACCCTTTTCGCCGGTCATTTTGTTGGCTACCATGTCGCAGCCCTTTTTCGTGAGAAGATAGCAAGGGCGTTCCTCACCTTTGCTGTCCGTGTAGGTGCTGGGGATGAAGAAATCAACCAATCCAAAATTGGATTCGTTAGAATTTTCAATGACCTCCGCATAGTTGTGGATGTCGCGCATGAGGTGGGCGTGTTGCTTGCCGACCATTTCAGCGACCTCGCGGCTGTCAATAGTCTCGATGCCATTGTGGGTAATTACTGATAATTCTTGCATAAATAAAACTCCTTTCGATCGGTCTTGATACTTCCATTATTCCACAGCCCTCCAAGGGGGTTTTTGACAGGTTTTACGAGGTTTTTCGCTGTCGGTGGAAATAATGGGGGTTGACCTTTCGGAAGAAGCGTAGTAATATATTTACACACTCCGAAAGGTTGTGTGGGCTCCTTCACCGTTTTGTTTGCGAGACAGCCGGTGGGGGAGTTTCCTTTATTTTGCGTCCAATTCCATACGCACCAACTCGATTCCTCGATTGATAACGTCAGTTCTTGAAACGTTCATCCTTTCCGCACAAGAAGAAAGCACTTTAGCCTGTTCCTGTGTAAGCCTGATTTCAAGACGGACGTTCTTCGGCGTTTCGATAGGTGGACGCCCTTTCCTTGGGGGCATAAACGAACCTCCTTTTATTGCCCGTGCATTTAATATATACTGTACGGGCAATAATGTCAAGTATTATTTTTCATGCACGGATAGCCGCCCAGAAATTGGGCGGCTGTTTGCTTGGGCTATCCGATAATGGCGTTCCCGTTTTTAAAGCCTTTTTCGGTGGCGGTATAGGTGACAACAAAATCACTGCGGATCATGGCTCCATAGGAGTTTTCCGCATCCACCCAGCCTGTGACCATATACTCGCCGTTTCCCAAATGGGTCACGGTGGCATCCGATAGCTTGCAGAATTTTGCGGTGGACGGGGCTTTCAGATAGTCCTTTACGATCAGCGTCGCGCAGTAAAAGGCGTCATCATCGGAATGGCGGGCGGTATTTGTGGTTGAAGAACTGCCGGAGGACGAGGATGAGGATGAGGAATACCCGCTGGTCTGCGTGGTTGGGGTGGTGTGGCTTTTAGCGGGGACCGGCTGGTTTGCAGAGGCCGAAAGAGCGTTAATTATAATAAAAGCGCCAATACAAATCATAAAGATAAAATATTGCGGAATTTTTGCTTCTTTCTTTAATTGGGCGTCTCGATCCTTCGCTGTGATCTCTGGTTTCGGTGGATTGTCAGCGGGGATTGCGGTGGCCGATGTTTCCGGGGCGGGGGCCGGACACTGCGCCGGTTCCTCCGCAAGCGGTTTTTCCGGTGCTTTTTCGGTTTCGCCAAGGATAATAGGGACAGGGCAGCCGCAATGAGGGCAGCGGTCCGCCTTGTCGCTGACCATGTTTCCACATTCGGTGCATTTTATCAGTGCCATATCAAAAACCTCCCAAATTCCTGATGGTTTGACCATATCGCATTTTGCGGGAGAAGTCAAGCACCCGCAAAAAGCCGCCATTGGTGGGCGGCTTTGCTTTTTAACTTGCTTGCAACTTGCTTAAATCTTGCTTAAAGATTCTGGAACGTGGCGTCGAACATCACAACGCCGTTGGAGAGGTCGGAGTAGGGGATGCCCACCC
>ERZ1034897.1248-NODE-1248-length-10155-cov-4.788614_pt1 | contig 10155 bp, 10 predicted proteins | sample MGYA00520629_ERZ1034897 | MGnify/ENA primary metagenome ERZ1034897 (study PRJEB33766, sample SAMN09781789) | gut metagenome | biome: gut microbiome | host: Homo sapiens | place: Madagascar | study: EMG produced TPA metagenomics assembly of the PRJNA485056 data... | reverse complement strand
CGCACTGCTCAAGGGCGTGCTCGTAGTCGTAGTGCTCCTCGATGGCGCGCTCGTAGATGGGCTGGCCCAGCTCGGGTGCGCTGGTGATGCCGTCGCACAGCGACTTACCAGGGCGGCGGATGATGACATGGTTGAACTTCGTCATGCTTCTCTCTCCTTGGGTGCATGGTTGCCGGCGCGCATTGCAGCTGCTTGTCGCGCGGCACGTTCGTTGGGATATAAGGTAGCTGCTTCCTTGGGCATTATAGCCCGGAAGCCGGCGAAACGAACGGGAAAGAACGTGTTGCCCGCGGCGGACTTGGCGTTGGGGTGTGGACCCGCAGGTCATCGGGCTATTCTGCCGCGGTTTCGCTTGGCGGGCTTTGCCGATGCGGGGCTTTCGTCGCCTGAAGACCCGTCGGCAACGGAGCCGGCGGCGGCCGCTTCGCTGCCCTTGTCGCCGAGCTGGGTTGCCACGATGGCGGCGAAGATGAACGCGAAGCCCACCGCCATGCGGGCGGTGAGCACCTCGCCGAAGAACGCCACGCTGAACAGGGCGCAGAACACGCTTTCAAGCGAGCAGAGCAGGCCCGCCTCGGAGGGCGACAGGTGTGCCTGCGCCGTGTTCTGCGCCACGGCGCCGAAGGCCGCCGAGAGCATGGCCACGTAGGTCATGGCACCGATGAACTCGGGCGTGATCACCTGCGCCGCCGTGGGCATGGGTTGCGTGACCAGGGCAAGTAGCAGGGCCAAGATGCCCGCGGTGAATTGCTGGATGACGGTGATGGTCAGGACGTCGTTGTCGCGCATGACCAGGCCGATGATCACGATCTCGGCGCCGTAGAGGAACGCCGAGGCGATGCTGACGCCGTCGCCTAGGCTGATGGAGAAACCCTCGGTCAGCGACACCAGGCCGATGCCGACGGTGCAGATGGCCGCAGCGATAAGGGTTTTCGCAGGCGGACGACGGCGGGAGACCACCCACCAGATAAACGGCACGGTCAGGCAATAACATGCGCTCAAAAAGGCGTTCTTCGAGGGCGTGGTCAGGCCCAAGCCCAGAAATTGCGTCCAGAAGCCCACGAACGTGGCCACGCCGATGATCAGGCCCGCCTTTAACGTTTTGCGGCAGAAATTGCGCTTGAGGTGGGGAAACAACAGGATGACCAGCACGATTCCCGCCCCAAGGAAGCGGATGGCGGTGAACCACGTGGTGCCCACGGTGCCGATGGCGCTTTTGCCGATCACGAAGCCCAGTCCCCAAACCGCGGCCGCCGTCATGAGAATGAGGCGGTATACGTTCAGCGGGTACTGCTTGTCGGGGACGCTCATGATCACTCACGCTCCTGGCAACTCGGAAAACGATACTGTTAATGCAACGGAGCTAGGATGTGGGCCACCTCGTCAAGCGAGCTTGTGAAATGGATGCCCCGCTGCCTGCGCGGCGAGGAAAGCCCCATATCGCTCATTCGATTGAGAAGCGCGCGCAGATCATCGTAGAAACCGTTCAAGTTGAACAGTATGCACGGCGCGTCCAACTGTGCAAGGGATATAAGGGAAATGGCCCCCGAAACCTCACCCAATGTCCCCATGCTCCCAAGCATGGGGACACGGACATCGTGCGGCTTCGATGCTTTCGGTGGTGGAGCAACGGGTGCGAGGCGGCTATTGTGCGCGAACGATGTTTTGATAGCCGGTGCCCCAGGTTGCCATGCTTTCTATGATGGGACGCATGGTGTCGCCCAAGTCGCTTAAAGCATATTCGGTATGGGGCGGGATCTCGGGGAACACGGTGCGCGTGACCAGGCCGTCCTTCTCCAGCGCGCGTAGGTTGTCCGTAAGCACCTTCTCGCTGATGCCGGGAATGGCCCGCCGCAGTTCGCTGAAGCGGAAGGGTTTATCCATGAGCTGCTGGATGATGAAAATCTTCCATTTGTTGCCGATGAGCATGAGCGTGGTGGCAACGGGGCAGGGCGGCAGTTCTTCCTTAGTGAGCACGAGCGTTTCCTTTCGCGCAGGTCAAAGCCTACTTACATAAAGGTGGGTACCTAATAGATTAGTGGCTACTTCCGGATTCGACGGTTGTTTCGGACAATCATTATAGACGCCCGCCAAGGAGGCGTCACGAATCAGAAGGAGAAGAAAATGAGCAATCTGGACAACGTCGTTTCCGGCGGTTGCGGCACCACCGATCCCGCCCCGGCTTGCGGTTCCGCCGACCCGAAGCCCGCGCCCGCTTGCGGCTCCGCCGACCCGGCGCCCGCCTGCGGCAGCGCCGATCCCGCCCCGGCTTGCGGCACGAAGGATCCCGAATAGCGCGATCGGGTTCTGCTGAACCACAGCTGCACGGGACGCGGGCGGGGTCCAACCGCCCCGCCCGCGTCCCGCTGCGCGAGCGCTTGCGGTCGGCGATCAGCACGGCCTGTCCGCACACTTCGCACTGCGCGGACAGGCCGGGTCCATTGGCCGAACCGCAGCAGGCCCGCACGTGAACTTTGTTGCCAACCACCCTGCAATCTCCGTCGAAAGGCCAGATCATGAACCTGCAAACCTGTCTTGAGAAGCTCAAGCTCATCGGCACGCTCGATTTTGCGAACGTGGCCGAGGACGGGTCTCCCCAGGTGCGCTGTATCAGCGCACTGCACTATGAACCCGATGCCGTGTACTTCCTCACCTCGCGCGGCAAGCCCTTCGCCCGCGAGCTTGCCTGCGACGGACGCGTGCAGGCGGTGGGACGCACGCGCTTCAACGAGATGCTGCGGCTTTCCGGCATCGCCATCGAGGTGGCAGGCGCCGAAGGGGTGCGCATTCGCGACCTCATTTACGCCGAGCAGCCCTATCTGGCGAACGTTTACCCTGGTCAAACGCGTGATATCAACGTGATCTTCGAAATCCGCGACGTGTCCATCGAGTACTTCAACCTGGGCGTCCATCCGATCTTCCGCGAAACGTACCGCCTGGACGGCGAGGCGGCGGCGGTGCACGGGTATCGAATCACCGACGCGTGCATCGGCTGCGGGACGTGCCAAGGCGTGTGCCCGCAGGGCGTCATCGAGGAAGGCGAACCCGGCGAGCCGTTTCGCATCCGCGCGCTGAACTGCCTGCATTGCGGCGCATGTTTCGAGGCTTGCCCCGTTGACGCCATCGAGCGCGTAGGGGAGTAGGCCGACGGCGGGCTCGGCGATGTGGCGCCGCGGCGAAGGCATCGCCCGGATTGGGGGCCAACCGCGTACACGAGACGAATCCGGCATGTGGTCAAACCTCGTTTCAGAGAACGCGAACCGGAATGGAAAGGAGCAGCATAGCCATGCAACATGATCAGAAACCCGAACAGAGCAAGCAGGGATCGAAACCGGTGACAACCGGTGACCGCAATGCACAGATCGCACAGGATCTGCGTCCCACGTTCGCCTTCCAATGGCATATCACCGACGAATGCGACCAGCGCTGCAAGCACTGCTACCTGTTCAGCGAAGATGCGCGCATGGCGTGCGTGTCCATAAGCTGGGACAATATGCTGCATGTGCTGAACAGCTGCTACGATTTGTGCGAGCGTATGGGTCGCCAGCCGTACTTCTACATCACCGGCGGCGACCCCATCCTGCATCGCGATTTCTGGCGCCTGGCCGAGGAGCTGCATGCGCGTGGCGCCATGTGGTGCATCATGGGCAACCCGTTCCATCTGACCGACGAGATATGCTGCCGCATGCGCGAGCTGGGGTGCCGCAAATACCAGCTGAGCCTTGACGGCTCGAACGCCGCAACCCACGACCTGTTCCGCAAACCCGGCAGCTTCGATGATACGCTGCGCGCGGCGGCCTGCATCAAGCGTTCCGGCATGTGGCTGGCGCTTATGAGCACTGTGAGCAGCATGAACGCCGCCGAGCTGCCCGACATGATCGATCTGGCGGCTCGTATCGAGGCCGATGTGTTCGCATTCGGGCGCTATTGCCCCACGAAGGGACAGCGCCTTGAGGCGTTCCATATGGAGCCGCTCGAGTATCGTGCGCTGCTCGTGGCCTGCCAGGAGCGCATCGATAAACTCGCGGCTGCAGGGTGCAAGACCACGTTCCAGAAGAAGGACCACCTTTGGACGCTGCTCGATTGGGAGCAGGGCCGCTTCCGCATCCCGGAAGGTGCGCAATGCGGCAAAGTTTATGACGGCTGCCATTGCGGCATCGCGCATATGACCGTGCTGCCGACCGGCGACGTCTACGCGTGCCGCCGCATGGAGAGCAAAATCGGCAACGTGCGCGACGAAAGCATGTACGACCTGTTCATGGGGCAGAACATGGAGGCGCATCGCGAGTTCTCGAAGTTCGAGAAGTGCAGCCGCTGCGAGCTGGCGGGATGGTGTCGCGGCTGTCCGGCGGTAGCTGCCGGCTACACCGGCAATATGTACGCGCCCGACCCGCAATGCTGGAAGGAAGTAGATTAGCGTATTGATCGGTTCGGCGGCGCAACGTTTCGCTATCCGCAAGCGCATCGCGCAGTAAACGTCGAAAGAAGACCTGGATCCCATCATGCAGGCAACAGGCAAGACGGACAGGAAGGTTCGAAGATGATCTTGGGATGCGGCCGCGTGGCCGAAAAGAACGCCATGGCGCGTGACGTCGAGCGGATTGCCATGGCGCTCGACGCCGCCGACGCTGTGTTCGTGGGCGCGGGAGCTGGGCTTTCGACGGCGGCGGGGTTTACGTATTCGGGCCCGAGGTTCGAGCAGCACTTCGCCGATTTTCGCGAACGCTACGGCTTCACCGACATGTATTCGGGCGGGTTCTACCCTTACGCCACCGCTGAAGAACGATGGGCGTTTTGGAGTCGCTACGTCATGGTGAACCGTTATGACCTGGGGCCGAACCCGTTGTACGTTCAGTTGCGCAAGTTGCTTGCGGGGCGCGACTATTTCGTGCTGACCACCAACGTGGACCATCAGTTCCAGCTGGCCGGATTCGACAAGCAGCGCCTGTTCTACACGCAGGGCGACTATGGCCTGTTTCAGTGTAGCAAGCCCTGCTGTCGCGAAACGTTCGATAACGAAGATGCCGTTCGTGCCATGTTCGAGCAGCAACGCGATTTGCGCATTCCCAGCGAGCTGATCCCGCGCTGTCCGCATTGCGGCGCGGAGATGTCCATGAACCTGCGTGCTGACGACACATTCGTGCAGGATGACGGCTGGTTTGCGGCAGCGGCGCGCTATCGCGACTTCGAACGCCGCCATAGGGGCATGCGGGTTCTCCACCTGGAGCTTGGCGTGGGGTATAACACGCCCGCGATCATCAAGTACCCGTTTTGGCGTGCAACCTTGGAAAACCCGCAGGCCACGTATGCCTGCCTGAACATGGGCGAGGCTGTGGCCCCGAAGGAGATCGCCGAACGTTCCATCTGCTTGAACGCCGACCTAGCAGAAACGCTCTCGCAGCTTGAATCGGCGTTAGCAAGCTAGAAGGCGCCGAAGCCCAAGTGCTTCGGCGCCTTCGTAAACTATCTCTTTACCTGGGAAAACGCTTCCTAGAAATTGACGTTGCCGACCTCGGACAGCTTCAGGTCGGGGTTGTGGTCGATTGCCCAGTTCACGTTCCAGGAGTTCGTGAAAAGAAGCAGCCTGCCGCCGCGCATGTCCTCGACCAGCTTGGTGTCGCGCGTGATGTTCAGGCGCGAGGTGTCCAGCTCGTTGAGGTCGTTGGCGATCCAGCGGATGTCGGTGTAAGGCATGCCCTGGCGACGCACTTCCACGCCGTATTCGTTCTTCAGGCGCGTTTCAAGCACGTCGAGCTGCAGCACGCCGACGACGCCGCAGATGACGCTTTCCATGCCGAAGCCGGGCTCGCGGAAGATCTGCACGGCGCCTTCCTGGGCCAACTCATGCATGCCCTTCACGAACTGCTTGCGCTTGAGCGTGTTCACCTGAGTGATGCGCGCGAAATGCTCCGGCGAGAACGTGGGGATGGGCGGGAACTGCACGTGCTCTCCCTTGCACACCGTATCGCCGATGCTGAAGATGCCGGGGTCGAACAGGCCCACGATGTCGCCGGCGTACGCCTCGTCGACCGTTGCGCGGTCGTCGGCCATGAGCGACGTGCCCGTTGCCAGCTTCAGCTTCTTGCCGCCCTGCACGTGGAACGCCTCCATGCCGCGCTCGAACTTGCCCGAGCAGATGCGCACGAACGCGATGCGGTCGCGGTGGTTCTTGTCCATGTTCGCCTGGATCTTGAACACGAAGCCCGCGAACTCCTTGCGCTGCGGATCGACCAGGTCGCCCGAAAGCGTGTCAGTGTAGGGCAGCGGGGCGGGGGCCAGGCGCAGGAACTCCTTCAGGAACGGCTCCACGCCGAAGTTGGTAAGCGCCGAGCCGAAGAACACCGGCGACAGCTTGCCTGCGCGCACCGCGTCCAAGTCGAACTCGTCGGCGGCGCCGTCGAGCAGCTCGATGTCGTCCATGAGGTTCTGGTGGTTGTCGGAGCCGATGAGCTCGTCAAGGGCGGCGTCGCCCAGCTCGGCCTCGATCTCAGCGACCTTCTTGGCGGAGTTTCCGCGGCCCTCGCCGTCGAAGGCGATGACGTTGCGCGTTTGGCGGTCGAACACGCCGCGGAACGTGCGGCCGTTGCCGATGGGCCAGTTCATGGGGTAGGTGCCGATGCCGAGCACCGTTTCGATCTCTTCCATGAGCTCGAACGGGTCGCGGCTTTCGCGGTCCATCTTGTTCACAAACGTGAAGATGGGGATGTGGCGCAGCGTGCACACCTTGAACAGCTTCTTCGTCTGCGCCTCGACGCCCTTGGCGGCGTCGATGACCATGACGGCGGCGTCGGCGGCCATGAGCGTGCGGTACGTGTCCTCGGAAAAGTCCTGGTGACCGGGGGTATCAAGGATGTTGACGCAGCAGCCGTCGTGCTCGAACTGCAGCACGGAGGAGGTGACGGAGATGCCGCGCTCCTTCTCGATGTCCATCCAGTCGGAGACGGCGTGCTTCGAGCTTGCCTTTCCCTTGACCGAGCCGGCGGTCTGGATGCTGCCTGAATACAGCAGCAGCTTCTCGGTCAGCGTGGTTTTGCCCGCGTCGGGGTGCGAGATGATCGCGAACGTGCGACGCGACGCGATGTGTTCTGCCAGCGTTGGCATGGGGTTCCTTTCCGCAAAACGGCCGATGACGCGCCCTGTGACACGTTGCCGGCCGATGTGGTTTAAGCGTAACTAAGTTAGTATAGCGGCGAAAAGGAAAGCGGGGAAGCGATTCCGCGGAATCGCCAGGCAACGTTTATCGTGCCTCGGCCAAGTAGCGCAGGCGTTCGGCTTCGCGGTCGCGGGCCTCAGATGCGCAGGCGGCGGCGAAGGGGCCGTTCTCCGGATCGAGGCATTGTTCGATCGGCACGCTGATTGGATGGAACAGCACCTGAACGTTCTTGCCGCGGTCGGCCGCTAGGCTTTCGAACGCATCCAGGAGCGGCCAGTCGACCGTGTCCATGGCGCCCGAGAGCACTACGCCGCAGAACAGCGGGACCTCGCAGCCTGCTGGCATCTTTCCGCGGTTTTTGCGCCACAGCCAGGTGATGAGCGCGTCCTTAGCCAGGTTGACGGGAGGCATGTTGCTGCCGGCGGCACGGTGCGGTGCCAGGGGCTCGATGGGGCAGCGCATGTGCGTGACCGTGACGCCCAGTTCCGCAACTGCCTGGGAAAGCGCGTCGAACACGGCCGGCACTGCATGCGTGTGCTGGTGGCTATCCACGCGCATCGTGCACTTCATCTGGGGAAACGCGGTTAGGTAGCGCTGGATCTGCGCGACGCACTCGCGTTGGAGCTGCTGACGGAAGGCCCAGCGCTGCGCGCCCATCGACAGTTTCCAGAGGCCGACGAAGTCGTTCGCAAACGTGCCGCGCTGGTTCACCAGCAGGGGAACTTCCGCAACCGGGGCGCACGGACGGCCCTCGACCAGGTTGAGGTGCAGCGCCATGGCAAGCTTGCCGGATTCCACGTAGGGCCGCGCCATTTCAGCCGCCGCCTCGAAGGCGGGGCTGTTCGCGAAAATGCTGACCGACGACAGCGCGCCCTGGCCGCCGCAAACCTGCGACAGCTTGAGGATTTCGGCTGCCTGCTGCTCCGTAATGCCGTAGTCGTCCGCATGGAACGTGACGCTCATAATGCCCCTCTTACCTTATCTACCTGCGGTTATGAAAACCCTAGGGTAGCCCCTGGGTTTTTCTACGCAGGTTATTCCCGCTTGCGCATGCAATGTTAGACTAGCAGCGCATTATGACAGGTTTCTAGGCGAAGGCAAACAACATGAAGCTCTCACGCGGCGCGCACGTACGTTTATCATCAAGCGCGTTTCATATTATCCTGCTTGTCGCAGGTGCCGCCTTCCTGCTCACCGACGCGTTCCATGGCAACGTGTGGTTCGACGAAAGCTACTCGGTGGGAATCGCTAACCACAGCTTCGCCGACATCTGGTACTACAGCTCCGGCGACGTGCACCCCGTGCTGATTTACTGGGCGCTGCACGTGCTGAACCTGGTTTTCGGGCAGAGCATCACCATATATCGCCTGTTCACCGTGGCGGGCGCTATTGCCATGGCGGTGCTGGGCTACACCCATGTGCGCCGCGACCATGGTTGGGCGACCGGCGTGCTGTTCAGCTTCTTCGCCCTGTTCACGCCTTATATCTCGCTGATGGCCGTTGAGATCCGCATGTACTCGTGGGCAACGTTCGCCGTGATGCTGTGCTTCATCTATGCCATGCGCATCATCGGCACGCAGCTGGCCACGCCGCCGGCGCGCATCGCCGAGGCAGCCCGGGGGCTGAAGTGCTGGGCGGGCACGCCGCGACGCTGGTGGATCACGTGCTTCGCGTCTAGCTTGGCGTGCGCGTACCTGCATTATTTCGGCGCCATGTCGGCGTTCATGATCAACGTCGTGCTGCTGTTCGCCCTTGGCGCGCGTGCCTGGCGGCATCGCAAAGGCGGCCCCAATCCGCTGTCTGAGCAGGCAGTTCGCGCGGGTGCACCGCTGCGCGTGCTGATCATCGGCTGCGTTGCCCAGGTAGCGCTGTACCTGCCGTGGATCGTCACCGCCGTGACCAGCCAGATGGGCGTGGTAGGTGGCACCTACTGGGCGAAGATCGTGTTCCCGACCACCTATATCGAGCTGGCCACGTACGCATTTTTGACCAGCCTCTTGTCGTTTGCGGCGCGCGGCAGCTACGGCGTGGTACCGCAGGTGATCGTGCAGGGCATCGGCTATGCGGCCGTAGCGGTGCTGGCGTTCTTGATCGCGTGGGCGGCGCGTTGGGCCACGTGGCGCGTAGGGTTGCATCGCGCCGCGCGCCAACAGCAGATCGCGGCGGCGAAGGCGCAGCACACGGACGGAGCCGCGAGCGCAAGCGCGGGAACGGCAGCTAAGCTCGACGAGGGCGTGGCTTCTTACCCGGCCGCAAGCGCGACCGCGGCCGCCTACCCCGTGAAACATCTGCGCTTGAAGCGCTTCTACGCGTGGTTGGTTTCCGATCCTATTGCGCCGGTGGCTGCGGCGCTGGTGGTGTACTTCGGCGTGTTCGCCATTTCCTGGACGGCATCCATGGTCATGAACTCCATGATCTTGTATTACCGCTACTTGTTCGTGGCCATCGGCCCGCTGCTGTTCGCCATTGCGGCGGTGCTGTCGCATGTGCGTACGAAACCGCTGGTGGCAGGCGTGGTAGCAGTCACGTTGGCGGCTTCCGTGGCGAACCAGGCGCTGCTTGTGCGCGACGACTACGACCCGGCCAACAACGTTCCCTTGCAGCAGTTCCGCGAAACGGTCGACCGCGTTGCCGACCAGAACGGCGGCCAGTCGCCCCTGGTGGTTTCCACCGATATCGGCTACATGGGCGTCACGTCGGTCATGTGCCCCGACATCCCGCAAACCTATATGGATTGGCAGAAGGGCAACTGGGACCGTGCGTACATGGCGTATTCGCCCACACTTGTCAGCAAGATGAGCTGGGAGATCATCTTCAACAACTTCCATGGCACCTTCATCTGCCTGGGCCAGGCGCAAAACAACAGCCTGCCGCGCGACATTTCCGACCTCAGCAAAAAAGACGGCTTCAACCTGGTGGAATACCATACCTACTACCGTCCCTACGAACGCACCTGGATGACCATCGCCGTGATGACCAAGTCGTAGGCGGGCAGCATTGCG
>ERZ1034897.1243-NODE-1243-length-10177-cov-6.525489_pt1 | contig 10177 bp, 10 predicted proteins | sample MGYA00520629_ERZ1034897 | MGnify/ENA primary metagenome ERZ1034897 (study PRJEB33766, sample SAMN09781789) | gut metagenome | biome: gut microbiome | host: Homo sapiens | place: Madagascar | study: EMG produced TPA metagenomics assembly of the PRJNA485056 data... | reverse complement strand
GTTCCTCATATAATATATAGCTGAGAAAAAAAGAAGGAGGAATTCGATGGAAGAGAACAGCAATGAAAAAGACAGAGAAAATTTATCCATGGAAGAATATCTGAAGAGGAGACAGGCAGTAAAAACCCGGGAAACAGCTTCACGTGCATCCCGGGGAGTAGATTCTGTCAGTGCATTACTGACTGCAGTATTTTATTTATGATCAAGAATTGTCTTTGGAATCATCTTTCAACAGTCGTGTGACCATCAGCAGTCCATAGAGAATAACAGGAACAAAAATGGTTGCAGCGATAGATGCTTTAAGAAGATCAGAAGCAACAGGCGAATCAATCAGTGCAAAAATCAGTGTGCACAAATACATTGCGATAAGAATAAAAACCCCCAGCAGTGCAGAAATACGTTTCAGTTTTTTCATGTAACCAGTCCTTTCATACGCCAATATAGTAATAGTAACAGTATATATCAAATAATTGTTTACGGCAAATAAAATTTGTTATATAATAGAAGGGCGATTGAATTCGAAGTTTAAAGATAAAGGAGCAATATACAATGAGTGAGAAATGTTTATTAGACCAGTGGCGTGATATGGCCTATGACCGCAATCTTCCGAAAGATCAGCTGGAGAAGTTCTGGGGAACATACTTTACAATCGAAAGAGAGATTTACGAGCAGCTGCTCGAGAACCCGGATGAAGAAGTGAAGGGAACCGTGAAAGAGCTTGCTGAGAAATATGGACAGGATGTCATGACAATGGTTGGATTCCTTGACGGAATCAATGACAGTCTGAAGACAGCAAACCCGATCGAGACAATGGAAGAAGATACAGTTGTAAGTCTTGCATTTGATAAAGAACTTCTTTACAAGAACATGATCGATGCAAAAGCTGACTGGCTGTATGGACTCCCACAATGGGATAAGATCTTTGATGCAGAGACAAAGAAACGTCTGTATCGTGAGCAGAAACAGTCCGGTACAGTTCGCAAGGCGAAAAAGATCGGAAGAAATGATCCATGTCCGTGCGGAAGTGGAAAGAAATATAAATTCTGCTGTGGAAAGAACGCATAAGAATCAGATTACTGGCGGTATGTATTGAAAGATACATACCGTTTTGTACTTTTAGGTATAAGCGTATATATTTAAAAGAAAAGGACATACTGATATTGTTCTAATAAGATTAAGAGGAGGAAATCAGTATGCCAGAATTAAGCTGTACCGTACAGACATGTGTACACAATTATCAGTATCTTTGCGAACTGGATAAGATCCAGGTGGGAGGAAACAGTGCGAAGAATGCACAGGAGACCTGTTGTGATAGCTTTGAAGAAAGAAGAGAGGGAAGTTATAGCAATAAGACGGATTCGATGAAGTCTGTTTCAGATTGCTCAGATGTTGACTGTCAGGCGAAAGCTTGCAGATATAATGAAGAGTGCAAATGTCACGCAGGGAAAATCAGTGTAGAAGGCGGTGACGCCTGCCACAGCAGTGGGACAGAATGTGCAACATTTGATTGTTGCTGTAATTGAGTATCAGATAAAAGTATAAAATCGTGATAAATAGAAAGAGATTTGGAAGAGAGGATCTTCTGAATCTCTTTTTCTACTGTTGACTCTGTTATTGTAACCGCGTTATAATCGTAATATGTATATTTAACAGAAGAAAGGAAATGATCGTACATGAGTGAATATCGACAGGATGAGCATACGACAGCGAAAGAGGCGTCAAAGACTCATACAGATCAAAGTTATAGGCACAATTCGTGGGAAGAACATGAAAAAAGAAGGTATAGCTTTAAAGAACAGGCCATAAAAAGTATGACGTTGTTCTTCGTAGTTGCGACATGTATCTTGTTTTATTTTGCACTTTTGAGATTGGGACAGATTTCATCTGTATTTAAGCAGTTTTTAACAGTGGCAAAACCTATTATTTATGGACTGGCAATTGCATATTTGCTGAATCCGATTGTGAAGTGGATAGACCGTCGGATGATTCCGCTTTTGGAGAAACATTGTCCCAAATTAAAGAAGAAAAAACAGATATCAAGAGGAGTTGGAATCTTTGTATCTGTCATCTTAATGTTGGCATTGATTACTACACTTCTCAATATGATGATTCCGGAGTTATATGGAAGTATCCGCGACATGATTTTCAATGTGCCGAGTCAGATGAACCGGTTTATCCATGAATTCAGTAAGATGCATTCTTCTGATTCAACAGTTGGAAAGATGTTGGAGAGCATAGTTGAAGAAGCAAGTGATTTTGTTCAGAACTGGATGAAGACAGATTTGATGGAGAAAGTGAATCTGTGGATGACACAGCTTACTGTGGGAATGATTCAGATGGTTCGTGAAGTCTTTAATTTTATTATTGGAATCATTGTCTCTATTTATGTTTTGTTTAGTAAAGAGAAGTTCCAGAAACAGACAAAGAAGCTGATCTACGCTGTATTTCGTCCGGGACAGGCTAACATGATTCTCCAGATTGGCGGAAAAAGTAATGAGATCTTCGGTGGATTTATTATCGGAAAGATTATTGATTCTCTGATTATCGGAGTAATCTGTTTTATAGGATTATCAATTCTGAATATGCCATATACAATGCTGGTCAGCGTGATCGTAGGAGTGACAAATGTAATTCCATTCTTTGGACCGTATATCGGAGCAATTCCGAGTGCAATTCTGATTCTGCTTGCAGATCCATTGAAAGGACTCTATTTTATCATTTTTGTTATTGCGTTGCAGCAGTTTGATGGAAATGTGCTGGGACCAAAGATTTTAGGAAATTCGACAGGACTTTCCTCATTCTGGGTTGTTTTCTCAATCCTGATCGCAGGGGGATTGTTTGGCATTCCGGGAATGCTTTTTGGTGTACCAACATTTGCGGTGATTTATTATATTGTAAACATGCTGGTTAATTCTATCCTGAAGAAAAAGGAACTTCCAACAGATACTGAATGCTATGGAAAGAACGGATATGTAGATTCCGAAGGAATTTATATACAGAAAGAAAAACAGGAAGAGATAAAAGAAATACAAGAAGAAAAGGGAGATAAGGACAATGCCGATTCGAGTACAAAATGATTTGCCGGTAAAGGAAATATTGGAACAAGAGAACATCTTCGTGATGGATGAGATGCGTGCGGCACATCAGGATATCCGTCCGATCAGTATCGGACTTCTGAATCTGATGCCACTTAAGGAAGATACAGAACTTCAGATTCTGAGAGCACTTTCAAACTCTCCGCTGCAGGTGGATGTTACTTTCGTAAGAGTGACAAGTCATGTATCAAAGAATACATCAACAAGTCACATTTATAAGTTCTATGAAGCGTTTGATGATATCAAGGATAAAAAGTTTGACGGATTTATTATCACGGGCGCACCTGTAGAACAGATGCCGTTTGAAGATGTAGATTATTGGGAAGAACTGAAACGTATTATGGAGTGGACAAAGACAAATGTTGTGTCTACACTTCATCTTTGCTGGGGAGCACAGGCTGGTATTTATTATCATTATGGAATTGATAAGGTACAACTTCCGGAAAAACGTTCAGGTTTGTTCTGGCACCACGTAAGGAACAGAAAGATTCCGATTGTCAGAGGATTTGATGATAAGTTTCTGGCACCGCATTCAAGACATACAGAAGTTCCGCAAGATCTTTTGGAGAAAGATGACAGAATTACAATTCTTGCAGATTCGGAAGAAGCAGGAGTTTATCTTTGTATGGCGCAGGATGGACGTCAGATCTTTGTAATGGGACATCCGGAGTATGATAGAATGACACTGGATTCCGAGTATAAAAGAGATCTGGGGAAAGGATTGAATCCACAGATTCCGGAGAATTATTATCCGAATGATGATCCAGAGAAGAAACCAATGCTGAGCTGGAGAGCACATTGCAATAACCTGTATACGAACTGGTTGAATTATTATGTATATCAGGTGACACCGTATGATCTGTATGGAACACCGTTCTAAAGGTTTGGATTAGAGAGTTTTAACAGGTATTATAGGAATCTGTATTAAAATAAAAAATGATGTAAAATGTTATAAATTCTTATATTTTCTTACCAAAATGGCGTACAAATGGTGTACGAAGATGGCGAAAATGGCGTACAAATAATAAGGGCAAAGCCGTTGAATTAAGGAAGAAAACATAAGATATTTGACACAAACATATTTTGAAAACAAGTATGTTTATTTGAGATATTTTATATATTGACGTATAAAATAATATAGGCATATCGATTGTGGTTTTAAGTACCGCTCGGTATGCTTATTTTTTTTACGATTTTATCACACCTGCTGCCTTGATTTTTTTCAAAAAATACGCTCAAAGCATTGTAAAATAAAGATTTTTGCGATATGGGGTTCGATAAGATAGTGGTAAGAAGTGATGCTTAGAAAATGCTTGATTTACAAGTGAATTGTGGTATTATGATTGTATTGAGGTAAAACGCTAAAAGTGTTGATTTTCCGCATAAAAACGTTGGTGTATATCAAGAGATGATATCGATATAGGGAAATATTTTATAAATGTAACAGTTACATTAACACGTTACCACTTTAATGTGTTAAAGTAAACAACACTTCAAAATTACCTTTCTTCTTCCTTTAAAGACAATCCTTTGCAACTTCCCTAGATACAGCAACAAATATTTTCCTCATTTATATCTATGGTAGTATCCTATTATACGAGCTTTCATATCAAGATATGTTAATTATCCCCCACCTACTATAATATGTATATCTTTTGCTTTAAACAACGAAATTGCACCCTAGAATCCATTCTAACTATCTTGATGCTAATTCCTTTGGGTTGAATAAAATAAACGGAATATGGCTGAATTACATAAGGAATTGTTAAGCAGATTATAATAGAAAAGCACCGGCGCAAAAATCCAGTGCTTTATTTTTTAGATGAAATTCATCTTTCATATTTCTAAATTTATAACGGCTGATCTTCTTCGGACGGTACATATCTAGCCACATCTTTAATATCACAGTGTAATATCCTGCACAAGTCATTCAAGGTTTTAGTGGAGACATCTTTATTATGCTTTAATCGGTGAAGCGTGCTGTTAGACAGATGATGCTTGCTTGTCAGTGTATACCAATTTTCAGTTGATTTTTCTAACGTTTCCCAGAAAGGACTATAATCAATCATCTGCTGCCTCCTACATATTCTATGTAATAAGCATAAAATATATTCTAAGGATTGAATATCTTCGCTAAAACGAATATAATAGAGTGTATAAATATTTTGCATATATTCACAATTCATAATTGAATGTATATTGTACAAAGTGTATAATAAATGCAGGGACAGGTGATATTTGTGGTGAATATTACGAAAGAAGGAGAAAAAGGATTATGAAAAAAGCAACAGTATTATTAGCAAGCTGTATGATAGGTACAGGATTACTTTTTACTGGGTGTTCTGGAAGTCAGCAGGAATCCAAACAAGAAGAGGAAATTCATTATGCAGATGAAGATTTCGTGAAAGACATGGCAAAAGGTCTTGAAGCAAGGTGGACTTTAAATGAACAAGATGAAAGCAAGGAAGGATATGATGCAATTGACTTACAAAGTTCTGAATATAAAGATATGATGATTTCCTACATCAATGCCGAACTGGATTGTATTGGAAAATATAAGGATGAAAAATTTGAAGATAGTAAATTACAAGAAGAGACAATTTCGTACATCAATTTATTAAATGATCATATAGAAATATGTGATTATATTCCAGTTGATTATTATGGAAAATATCTTGAGGAATTTCAGCCTATTTATGATGGACGTAGTAAAATAATTCAAGATATGGCAGACAATTATGGATTAACTGTAAGTGATAAATTTCAAAGCAATTTAGACGAATTTAAAACAAATTCTAAGCTCGTTCAAGAAAAGGATGCACAAGAGCAAGCAATAGATTCTATGCTTTCTAACATAACATTTGAAGAAGTACCAGATGAATACGCAGGGGATTGGAAGACATACCAAGGTGTAGTAGAAAATACAACAGGAAGTGATTTTTCAACATTTGCTGTAAATATCAATTTGTTAAATGCAGACGGAGTTATTGTTGAAACAGCATATGACCAAGTAAGTAATTTTACAAATGGAGCAAAGGCTCAGTTTGAGTTTTCTACGGACAAGGAATTTACTTCAACAGAAGTTACAGTTCAATATTATGAATAGGGAGGGATTAGAGAAAATTTGGGATTGTATTAACTTGCTATTTGCATTTAGGCATCTTAAAGATATTTTTTCAAAGGGGGAACTGGGATGTTAAAAAAAATGGTGTCATTCATAATGATATTTTCTTTAATTCTAAGCTGTAACATAACAACTTTTGCGGAGGAAACTGAGTTAGAACAAAGCGAAGTAGAAAATGAAGCAGTTTTAGACGATAAAAGTGAAGTTGCAGAAAGTGAATCTACAGTACAAGCAAAATCAATCAGCAGTGTTATAAATTCTATGAGCGTAGATAGAAAGTCTGTAACTAATGGGGAAACGGTTACGATTACTTTGTGTATGAATGAAGGATACACAGCAAAATGGATTTATTTATATAAGCCAATTACAAAGAATAAAGTAACTGTATGGTTAAAAGAAACCGAAGAGGGGATTTACAAAGGAACTTTTGAGGTGAACGATCAGACAGAATCAGGAGTATGGCAGGTTGATTACTTGACGTATACAGATGGTAATACAGATTATATGTATTTATATAATAGCATTACTTATACAGGAACAATGTATGATGTGATTGATTTTACTGATTTGGAATTTGAAGTCACAGGAACTAATGCGGATACAATACCTCCGACTTTGGTGGATTATTCGATTGATAATAACTATGTATCAGCAGGAGACAAAGTTAAGATATCAGTAACTATTGAAGAAGATAATCCAGAGTCTATTATACATATATGTTATTCCTCACCATCTAAAAAACATGAAAATATCTTTTTAAATAGAATATCGGACTCATTAACGTATGAGGGATATTTTGAAATAAATCAAGATACAGAAAGTGGAAAATGGATACCTTATTACATATATGCAAGTGATACAAATGGGAATAGTAAATCTTATGAGAATCTCTTTAGTGATGATTATCTTTCAAATATGAGAGAGGCTATTGATTTGTCTACATTGAATTTTGAAGTTTATGTTACTCATCATTGGAATGATTTTTATACCATTGATGAAGAACCAACATGTATAAAAGAAGGAACAAAGTCTATTCACTGTACAGATTGTGATGCTGTTAAAGATGTTACAAGTATTGATAAAATTGCACATACATATGGTGATTGGATTATAGATGAACAAGCATCTTGTCGAGAGCCTGGAAAAAAGCATAAAGTGTGTTCGGTATGTGGAGATATTGTTTCGGAGGAAATCGATCCAACAGGACATACAGAGGTTATTGATGAAGGCATAGCTCCAGGTTGTACAACAACAGGTTTAACGAGCGGAAGTCACTGTTCAGTATGTGGTACAGTATTAAATAAACAGGAAAAAATTCCAGCATTAGGACATACAGAAGTAATTGATGAGGCAGTGCCACCGACAGAAAAAGAAAATGGACTAACCGAAGGAAAACATTGTTCAGTATGTGGAGAAATATTAGTAAAACAGCAAGTTATTAAATCGGTACTACAATATGATGGCGTATCTTATACTGTAAATCCTTTTTCCGCATATTCATTGTCAAATGCAATTACTTTGGAATCGGGAGAAACGTATTATAGAGAATATTCATCGAATTGGCATAGTAGAAAATGGTATTCTAAATTTACGATAAAAAATAATTCATATGCTCTTATTGGTTTAACAGCAAAGTATTATTATAATGTTAAAATATTGGACAAAGATGGAATTACTGTTTATGATTTGGGACAAAAGAAGGAGTATACGGGATATGTACCGTTGAAACCAGGAACATATTATATACTGTTGGACAACGCGAATTATTCAACAAATTATATTTTATTAAGCTATATTTTAAGTGAAAATGTATATTGCGAATGTGAACCGAATGATACTTTTTCAACAGCAACACAGCTTCAACCAAATCAAGAATATTTAATGTTTTCAGGTCAGGGAGGAAATAAGGATTATTTATCTTTTAATGTAAATGCTGGAACAAAAGTAAGAATAATTGTTGATAACTATGAAGCAGTATCTCCATTTTTGAACTTATACGAAAATGATAGATTTACATCGATTTCAATGAAACCCAAATATAGTGATAGAATAGGAAAGTATTATTATGAATTTGAATCAAAATATACAGGAACATATTATATAGAAGCATGTAGTTTTAAAGAAGAAAAAGTATATGGTATCACAGTTCAGTTTCCAGAAATGGGTAATTGGAAAAAGGATAGTGTAGGTTGGTGGTATCAATTTTCGGACGGATCATATCCAACAAATTGTTGGAAAAATATAAACGGAGCATGGTATCACTTTAATTCTAAAGGATATATGGAAACAGGATGGATATCATCTGGCGGAACTTGGTATTATCTGGATACTAATGGAGCAATGGTTACATCTCAATGGGTATATGATGGTGGCAAGTGGTATTATATGAATTCTAGTGGAGCTATGTCGAAAGGTTGGGTGCTCGTTGGATATACTTGGTATTATATGAATAATTCTGGAGTAATGCAAACAGGTTGGAATTCAATTGGCGGTAGATGGTATTATATGAATAGTTCCGGAGCAATGCAGACAAGTTGGATATCAACAGGAGGAGCATGGTATTATCTGGATACTAATGGAGCAATGGTTACATCTCAATGGGTTGGAGATTATTACCTTAAGTCAGATGGTAGAATGGCAACAAATGAATGGATTGGAAGATATTATGTAGACGGATCTGGAAGATGGGCAGCTACTAGATAATAAGAAGAAAAAGAGTATTATTTAAATTTATGTCTTCAATTTTGACTTAGTGTGTGGAAGAACCACATTATACAAAATCAGAAAAACAAAACCCTTTTCAAGATTTTAACCACCTCGTCCGTGGTTCAACAGAAATTTATAGCGGAGTGTAGATAGAACACATCTACCCCAAATAGAATAATAAAATAAGTTGCAAGATGTAAAATAACCGCACAAACAACAGACTATTATTATATGATAAATACAAAAAAGGCTAGAGGACTTTAAAAATCCTTTAGCCTTTTTTTACGCTTATTAGAATTACTCAAGAAAAGTGTCTGCTCTGTACATCACATCATCAATATGATTATTTAATGGATTATAAACCAATACAGTCTCCATTGTATCCCCTGTCTGTACATCATCCGCAGAATATTTTATATAACTTCCATCTGCTGTAATCCTTGCATCTCCATTATCAGAAGTAACAACCGCATGAACGACTTCAATAATTATCTTGCCATTTCTATTCTGTACTGCGTAGGTGCATCTGTCGAAATCTTCAGCAGAATTGATATAATATATTTCTGTCTCAAATCCTGTTGTATCAAGTCCATTCAATGAACTATTAACCGTTGTTTCTGTTGTTGTCTCTTGTCTGCTTTGTGTTGCTGTCTTGGTGCTTTCAGCATCAATCATGTGCGGTATTGTCATTCCTGTTATCAGGCTTGTTATCATACATGTTATCAATGTTCTTTTCATATCTCTTTTAACCTCTTTCTTATATGATAGTAGGGTGTAGCCTATATACTACACCCTTAATTCTTATTGTTCATTCAGTATGTATTTAACTGCTTTCTCTGCTTTGCTACTTGCAGACACGATAAACTTGTTATCGTTCTTTAATACTTGCAACCAGTCTTGTATATATCCACTTGAATTTTTAAAGCTTTTTTCTGTCTCAATTCCTAAGATATTAATTATCATTGCACTTCCCAATTCTGCTGTGAGTTCTTCTTTACTATACTTTTCAGAGCCATATCTCACAATTCCTTGCATATCTGGACGATTAAGACGGTTTTTATGTCCAGTACTATGAATCATCTCATGAAATAGAGTACTATAAAATTCTTCAATATCTTGATACTGTTCTTTGCAAGGTACTTGAATATAATCTTGAATTGGTAAATAAAACGCATCATTTGTTACTTTCTCAAATATCTTTAAATGTTCTCTGTTCATGTATTCTGTTTTGATTTTCTCGGCTTCTTCAATC
>ERZ1034897.1236-NODE-1236-length-10216-cov-3.484303_pt1 | contig 10216 bp, 9 predicted proteins | sample MGYA00520629_ERZ1034897 | MGnify/ENA primary metagenome ERZ1034897 (study PRJEB33766, sample SAMN09781789) | gut metagenome | biome: gut microbiome | host: Homo sapiens | place: Madagascar | study: EMG produced TPA metagenomics assembly of the PRJNA485056 data... | reverse complement strand
CCCACGAACACGTACTTGATGTTGCTCAGGCCGCGCTCGCCGCAGATGACCAGGTTGGGCTCAATGGGCTCGATGAGCTGCTTCTGCAGCGTGTCGGTGATGCGGCCTGCGCGCACCAGCAGCTGTACGCTGGGGATATCGGGGTTGTTGCGCGCCTGCTCCAGCAGGTCGGCCAGGTCGGTTTCGATGCGGATTTTGCCTTCGTTGCACAGAAGCTCGAAGTCGACACCCGAAGCCTCGTAAGGCACGGAGTCGATGACGTGGCCAAACGTCAGCTCGGCGTGCTCTTCAGCCGCCAGGGCGATTGCACGCTCCATGACCGCGCGCTGGGTGGAAGCACCGTCGAGGGCTGCGAAAATGCGATTGTAACCGAAAGCCATGAGAACCCCTTTCCTTGTGCGCAGCGCACATGCGCTTACGCGGATGCATCAGGTTGGTTCGAACGCGACCGTTTTGGCGCGCGCCCGTGTTCTGGGGTTATTGTAACGCAACTCGCGCCCGCCGGCGGTGACGGATTGCCTACTATCCCCGCGGTTGCGCCTGCCGTGCGTCGGGCATTTCGCCGCTTTTGCCCTGCGAAGTGCTACTCTGACTGGTGAGTTATTGTTCGGCGCGTTGCGCGCCCGCACGCAAGGAGCACCTTATGGTCAACGAAAGAATGTACGGCCTGGGCAACGAGCCCTCGGCCATCCGCGAGCTGTTCGCCTACGGCTTGCAGCGCAAAGCCGAAATCGGCGAGGACAAGGTGTTCGACTACTCCATCGGCAACCCCAGCATCCCCGCGCCGCAGAAAGTGGCCGACACTATCGCCGAGCTTATGAAGCTGCCGCCGGTGGAGCTGCACGCGTATTCGCCGGCCGCCGGCATCCCCGCCGTGCGCCAGGCCGTCGCCGACGGCATCGCGCGCCGCACCGGCATCGACGCGAAGGCGGCCCACGTGTACATGACGGTGGGCGCGGCCGCGTCCATCACCATCAGCCTGGGCGCCATCACGAACCCTGGCGACGAGGTCGTCGTGCCCACGCCGTACTTCCCCGAGTACAAGGTGTGGATCGAAACCATGGGCTGCTCCATTGTGGAAGTGCCCGCGCAGGTACCTAGCTTCCAGCTTGACGTCGAGGCCATGGGCGCCGCCATCAGCGAGAAGACGGCGGCCGTTATCATCAACTCGCCGAACAACCCGGTGGGCGCGGTGTACACGCGCGAGAATCTGGAAGCGCTTGCGGCCATGCTGGAGGCGAAAAGCGCCGAGATTGGCCACCCGATTTACCTGATCAGCGACGAGCCGTACCGCGAAATCACTTACGGCGCCGATGTGCCGTGCGTGCCCGCCATCTACCCGCGCACGCTCGTGTGCTACTCGTACTCCAAGGCGCTCAGCCTGCCCGGCGAGCGCGTCGGCTACGTGTATGTGTCCGACACCATGGACGCCGATGAAGCCGATCGCGTGTTCTTCGCCGTTGCCGGCGCCGGCCGTGCGCATGGCTTCGTGTGCGCTCCGGTGCTGTTCCAGCGCGTGGCCGCTGCGTGCGTGGACGAGCCGTCCGACGTGGAGGCGTACGCTACGAACCGCCGCATCCTTACGGAAGCGCTTGACGAGATGGGCTACGAATACGTGCAGCCCGACGGCGCATTCTACCTGTGGGTGCGCGCGCTTGAGCCCGATGCCCAGGCGTTCAGCGACCGCGCGAAGGCGCACGAGCTGCTGATTGTGCCGTCTGACAGCTTCGGTTGCCCGGGCTGGGTGCGCATGAGCTACTGCATTGCGCGTGAAACCATCGAGAACAGCCTGCCGGCGCTGAAGGCCCTCAAGGCGGAATACGACGCAAACTAGGTTTGTGAACTGGTAAAATGTCAAGGTAAGGCCGGGCACTTGTCCGGCCTTTTTCATACGCGGAAGTGGGTGGCGGCGGGCGATCCGTTGGCGTTGCGGCAAGTTCCGTAGCGTCGAGCGCAAGCTCGACACCTATGAGATAGCGCCCGAAGGGCGCGCCACTATCTTAAGAAAACGTGCTCGGTTCGAGAAGGGGGTGCCGCGCCCTTTGGGCGCCGTTGAAAACAGTGACGCGCCCGATTCGGGAAAACAGTGACGCGCCCTTTGGGCGCTGCTGATTAGGGTCAGAGCTAATATGAGCAGGACATTGTCAAGGGCAAGGAAGGGCCAAACCCGCTGTTTTTCCGGGTTTGGCCCTTCCTATATGCTCACCCGCCGAGTCCTCACGCTGGGCGTGTCTAGATCGACGCACGTTTCGCAGTCTAATATCCGAGGGTCCGCGCCCGGGGCGCCGCGGCTTTCGGTCGAAGAGGCACGCGGCTTTCCGCCCGGTTATGTGGGGCGCGTTGTCCTGCCAAGTTCGTTGCTCCGGCTGAGGGCCCCTGTCTTCGCGTGAAGAGTCTTTCGTCGCGCGTGCCGCCTGCGGCGGCGCGGGAAGGTTCGAGCGTGGATGGCCCTCAACGGCCGGTCGAATGCAGGGCGCGGCGGGGTGTCGCCTTCTCTGCGCGCCGGCCCCTAGGGCTCGACGCCCTCGGCCATGCAGCCTATCGCCCACACCCAGCAGGCCAGCTCGCGCGCCGTCGCCACGTTGGCGACGCACGGGCGCTTGCCCCTGGCCACGAGGTCTCGTCGGCGCTTGACCAGGCGCTTGAGCTGTGTCACTGCGATATGGCCTCCGCTTCGCGCCGCAGCGCCTCGATGCCCGGCTGCATGGCGGCCAGCTTCCCTGACGTTCGGTCGAGTTCTTCGAGCACGTCGGAGGTGTCCATGTCGTTGGCGCGAAGATAGTAGGCGATGGCCTTCAGGGCGTGCGCCGCCTGGTTGTAGTGGTGCCCCCACCGCCACATCTCCCGGGAGAGCCTCAAAGCCGTCACTCGGTCTACGACGACGAGGCTGCCGCCTTCCCCGAGCGAGGATGCGGGCAGCTGCAGGAGCGCGCGGATGAGGTCGGAGAGGTCATGCCGAAGCTCTTTGCGAGCGCCTTCGCACGGGCGATCTCATCCTTGGACATGCGCGCATGAATCTGCTTGGGGTGCCTCTCCATCGCGTCGGCCAAGGGCCTCCTTCCGAGTTGGGTTTCCAAGGAGGCTCAGCCGACGCTTTCAGGGGCGCGGGGAATCCCCCGCAAAGAGCGTAGCCGAGCACGGCGAGGCGTGCGATGCCGCCGTGTCGTTTCGGGAAGGTTCGTCCTCATAACAATGCCGCCCGGAACGGGCGCGAAGCGAGCCTTCCGAGGGCGAAGGCGCGCGGCGGCCAAGAGCTATTCCGTGGACTGTGTACACGGAATAGGCCTCTTGCTTTGCTGCGGAACCTCTTCAGGAATCGACAGTCAAATCCTATTGTTGCCGGGACTACAAAATAGCCTGGGTACAGACCAAGAATATAATCCGCATGCTATGGTAGGCATGTTATTGAAGGGAGAAGTATGCCTATATCTGCTGAGGAAATAGGGTCTGTATCCTTTGATCCTGATCTCAATGAAGCCGTTAGCGTTTGCGCACAAGTGCTTGGTTCCCTTTTTTCTCTTGATCCTATTACGAATGAAGGGGATGCTCTAGTAAACGAGATTGCTCATCTTGATTGCATGCGTGAGTGGCCGCTGGGCGAACCTCCTGCACTCGAACAGGCGCAGGAGCTGATTCATGCAGGAGCGCAAACCGATGACGATAGTCTTCGCGAAGAATATAAACGTCAATTCATCGGGCCGGGTCATTTCGAAGCACCTCAATGGGCGTCGGTCTATCTTGATCCCGATGAAATAGTCTTCGGCTGCGCTCACCTTGAGCTGCGACAGTGGATGCGACAAAACGGTATAGAAGCCCAAGAGGACCCATCTGAGGGACGCGTGCCCTGCGATTCGGCCGGTCGAGAGCTTCTGCTCTTGGCATGGTTGAGCCAGAACCGACCAGAGCTCGTGAATACATTCATCTCGATGCATCTAGCACCGTGGTTTCCTCGCTACCTTGAGTTGCTGGAAGAATCATCCCAGCAAGCCTTCTGGCAAGGTGTCGCCATTCTTGCTCGTACTACCCTAGAAGCAGTCATACATGAGCTTGGGATCGACATAGAACAACGCAAACTCTACCATTGACTTTGTTCTTCGAACAACTCTGGTTCCGCTAAAGCTATTTCGTGCAAAATCTTAGTCACTGTGACACGATTGCGTCCTGACAAAAGCGCAATTTGCATATGGGTAAGATTATGTAGCCCATAAGCTTTAGCTAGCTTCAAAACATAACGTACAGCTTGATAAGCATCGTCGTGATAGAGAAACGTCTGATAACACGTCATTTGAAACATGAGCATACTCTGATTCTCCATCAGCCATCGAACGAATGATACGTTGTCAAGCATCCCTAAAACGCAGTCATTGGGAAAAACGATTACGTGAACATCGGTAATGCATTGTTGTGTTTGGTTCGCAAAGTAGCGTGCTATGTCAGCATCGCTCATAGCACGTACTTTCTTTTCCTTGGAACTAAAAGAAGGGTTAAGCGCCATATCGCCAGGTGTGTAAACGGTATTAGGTCTACCAAAAGCTTTAACGAGAATAGTTCCAGAACAAACGATGAGTGGATCCTTGAAGTTGTTTCGTAAGATGGTTCCTTCGGGATACACTATTTCTTGACCAACTTCGGATAGTTTGATTAATATGTCCTCATCGACCGACGGGCCGAACAAATTGCGTAAAATCTCCTCCATGTACTCCTCCTCTTAGAATCCCCCAGTTCATTCTAATTTCTTGGTTGATGTGCTTCCAGATGATTGAATGTAGCCGCGGCTACATTCAATCAGTAAAGCAGGCAACGCCTAAAGCCCTGTATTTTCCCCAATATGAAAAGAAGTGCCTGAATATGACCGTATGGTACAAGCGTTCTCAGCCGCTTCTTTTCGATTTTATTCCTAGGAGAGGAGGAAAGAATGGAAGAAGGAATGAAAGCTCCGGGGACGTTTTCGCGACGCACGTTCTGTAAGGGGAGTGCCTTGGCCGCTGTTGCTGCAGCCACCTGCGGCGCGACCGCGCTTTACGAAGCGACTGAGGCGGTGGCGGAAGAGCCGCCGACAGAAGACGAAGTCATCTGGAGCACCTGCGCCGGCTGCGGCGTGGGAAAGTGCCCGCTTCAGTTCCATGTGAAAGACGGTGTGATCACCTACGTCGAAGGCGACACTACGGGGAGCAACGAATTCGGGGGATTGGAAAACCGCGCCTGCTTGCGCGGTCGCACGATCCGTCACTGGATCAACCATCCGGACCGTCTGAAGCGGCCGCTGAAACGCGTCGGCAAGCGCGGCGAAGGCAAGTTCGAGGAAATCAGCTGGGACGAAGCCGCCGACATCTTTGCCGACAAACTCAAGCACGTCATCGACACCTATGGCAATGAGGCCGTTCTGAAGAACGGCGCGCTCGGAATCGACCACGGCGGCGGCGCATTCATCCGATTCATGAACCTGAACGGCGGCATGCTGGGCTCCTACGGGACCGATTCCGAAGGCCAAGCCGATGCCGCTGCGGGCTACATGCTGCACGGGGATTTCTATTGGGGCGCCTCCTATGAAGGTAGTCCCACCCCCGTCATGAAGGACTCCGACCTGGTCGTCCTGTTTGGCTCCAGCGCCGCTACGTCGCGCATCAACGGCGGCAGCTGCATGTACGACATAGCCCAGGCACGCGAGAACGGTGCGCGCATCGTGTGGGTGGACGTGCGCATGGGGGAGGAGATGTCGGCCCATCCGGAGGAATGGCTGCCCATCCGCCCCGGCACCGACGGAGCCCTGGCGGCGGCGCTTTGTCATGTGATGATCGACGAGGGGCTAGCCGACGAGGAATTCCTCCACACCCACACCGTGGGCTACGACGAGGAGACCATGCCGGAATCGGCCAGGGGGCAGCACAAGTCCTACAAGGACTACATCATGGGTACGGGTTACGACATGGTGGCAAAGACGCCCGAGTGGGCGGAACCCATCACGCAGATCCCGGCCCAGACCATATACCAGCTGGCGCGCGACATCGCCAATGCGAAGGCGGCTTTCATCGGATGCGGCGTGGGCGTGCAGCGCAGGTCCAACGGCGAGAACGCCTGCACTTCCATCATGATGATCCCCTTGGTTTCCGGACAGTGGGGGCTGCCGGGCACGAGCACCGGACTCAAGGCAAAAACCACAGCCGGCCCCTATGTTGGCAGCCGTCCCGGCAAGGGCAAGAATCCCGTGAAGGCCTCCATCCCCATCGTCAAGCGTATCGAGGCGGTGGAGCGGGGGCACGAGTTCACGGCATTGCGTGACGGGCTTCGTGGGGCCGACAAACTTAACCAGGACGTCAAGTTCTGCTACGCGCATTCCTCGGGCATGATCGCCAACCAGTGCCCCGATGTGAACTGGTCGACCTCGGTCATGGCCGACGAGAGCAAGTGCGAGTTCATAGTGGGGTCCGACTTCTTCATGACTTCTACCATGAAGTACTGCGATTTAGTGCTTCCTGAAACGATGTGCCAGGAGGAGACCAACGTCACCTACGGCATGAGCAGCGGCTCCATCGAGAGCCTGGTTTTCGGGCGGAAGGTACAGGAGCCCTACTTCGACTGCCGCAGCGAGTGGGATTGGATGGCGGACGTAGCGGACCGCTTCGGTATGCGTGACGAGTTCCTGGGGGACAAGACGCCGGACGAGATGCGCGAGGAGAACTACGCGAAGCTGGCCGCGGGTGGGAAGTATCCCACGCTGCCCAAGACCCTGGAAGAAGGATTCGAGCAGGGTTACTGGTGGCAGGAGGTCGAGGTGAAGCCCATGCACTGGGACTTCCGTGAAGACCCGGTGGCAAATCCGCTGCCCACCCCTTCCGGCAAGGTCGAGGTCTATTCGGAGACCGTGGCCAAGATCGCCGACACCTGGGAGCTCGACGACCCGCGTGACGTCATCAGCCCCATTCCCGTCTACAACCCGGGCGTGGAAAGCTATGAGGACGCGACCGACAAGTACCCCCTTATGGGATCCAGTTGGAAGTCGAAGATCCGCTACCACTCCAAGTTCAACCAGAACCCGCTCCTTAACCAGGCCCATCGCCATGTCGTGTGGATCAACCCCAAGGATGCCGAGCCGCGCGGCATCAAGAACGGAGACGTGGTTCGCGTCCACAACGACCGTGGGGAGATCCGCATCGAGGCGCGCGTCACGCCCCGCATCGTGCCGGGCGCATTCGCCCTTGAAGAAGGGAAGATGCGCGACATAGACGAGAAGGGCGTGGATCAAGGCGGTTGTGTGAACACGCTCACCACCCATCATTGGTCCCCGTTGGCCAAACATAATAACTCGAACTCCATCCTCGCCCAGATCGAGAAGGCATAAGGAGGTGTCACGATGACCCAGAAAGCATTCTATTTCGATCCGGACCGCTGCACAGGCTGCAAGACGTGCGCTATGGCATGCAAGGACTACCACGACCTCGGACCTGACTACACCTATCGCCGCGTCTACGACTACGAGGGCGGAGGCTTCACCCAGGGAAGCAACGGCGCCTGGAGCAACGATGCCTACGTGTATCACGTTTCTTCCAGCTGCCAGCACTGCGACGATTCTGCCTGCACGAAAGTGTGTCCCACGACCGCCATGCACAAGAGCCCGGACACAGGCCTCGTGTCGGTGGATGTCGACAAGTGCATCGGCTGCGGCTACTGCGAGATGGCCTGTCCCTATGGTGCTCCTCATGTCGATAGGCAAGCGGGCCATTCCGTGAAATGCGACGGATGCGCCAGTCGCGTCGCAGAGGGCAAGCAGCCCATCTGCACGGAGGCATGCCTTATGCGCTGTCTCGAATTCGGCGACAAGGACGAGATGCCCAAGAAGGGCGAGCGCGCGTCGGTCGCCCCGTTGCCCGAGGCGTCCCATACGTCGCCAAACCTGTATGTCAAGAAAAGCAGCTGCGTGAAGCCCTCTGGTGACACCACCGGCCATGTGGCGAACCCTCTGGAGGTGGTATAGCATGGAGGCGGCATTCTCCGAGTTGCCTTTGGCCCTGTTCACTACCCTGGCGCCGGCGGGCGCCGGGGCCTTCATCGCCCTTGCCGTCGCGGTCATGACCGCCAAGATCGAAGATGACGCGCTTCGGAAGCTCGATAGGATGTCGGCGATTCCGCTCGGCGTGGTGCTCGTGTCCTTCATCTGCGCGTTCTTTCATCTGGCGAGTCCGTTCGCCGCACTCGGCGTGTTCGCTAACACAGGATCGTCGCCGCTATTGAACGAGTTGATCGCGGGATGCGTGTTCTTCGTAGTGGCGCTCGTGTACTGGATTCTGGGCATGGCGGGAAAGCTAACGACGCCGGTGCGAAAGGGAATGCTCGTCGCCTGCGCCGTTTTAGCCCTCGTGTTCGCGGTCTTCATGGGCATGGCCTATCTTATGCCCACCATAATCGGCTGGGACACGCCAGCCACCGTCGTTCAGATGGTCGGTTACGCGCTGTGCGGCGGAACAGCCTTGGGGCTGCTCACGTTGCGCTTATCGGGATGTCTAGACGCGGCCATCGCCTCGCCGTGCAAGACGATCTGCCTTGTTCTGGTCTGCGTGGGCGCGTTGGCCGCGATCATCGCGCTGGCCGCGCAGGTCGCCATGGTGTCTGGCATGGGGAATGCGCTCGTCTCCGGGTCCGAGCTGGCCGCATCGGTGACGGGATGCGTCGTGTTCGCATGTATCTGCCTCGTGGCCGGAGCAGCCTGCGCAGTGCTTTGCCTGATGGGCAAGGGCCCGAAGGCGATGGCGGCCTGCGCGGTTGTCTTGGCTGTCGCGGGCGTCTTTCTCGGACGCCTGGCATTCTATGCGCTGGAGCTATCCCTAGGGCCGATCATGTAAGGCCTTGCCCTGCACTAGAAACTACGCCATACGACTTCCTACCCGCTGGCTCTCCCTCCATGCGGCGGGCAGGATTCCTTCTCTCTCGGGGAGCCCGCATGAAATCCCCCTAGATTTTTAAGCGGGCTCCCATTTTCTTGCGTTGGGACGGAGGCGCAGGAACAGAATAGGTGCGTCGTTTGTCACATTGGGTGCAGCGCCCTTGATCCCTCTCCTAAAGCTCGGTGCGACAAACGACGCGGTTTTTTTCGATGGCTCCTCTTTGCCGCTCGACGCATGGATTCGATGACGAAATAGGCCGCCTAGATTCGAAAGGAAGGTGCTCACGACGATGAAGAAACTAGGATTTGGATGCATGAGGCTCCCTGTGAGGGCCGGTGTGTTCGATAGGCCTGATAAGGCGACGTTTGCCAAGATAATCGACCGGTTTGTCGAAGAGGGGTTCTCCTACTTCAATACGGGGTGGTTCTATCATGACGGGAAATCGGAAGCGGCGCTGAAAGAATGCCTGGTGGATAGGTATCCCCGGGCTTGACGCCCTTGGCGGCGTGGTTCTCGATCGGCAGCGGGACCTCGGCGCCCTTGGGCGACTTGCGCGGCCCAGCCACGCGCAGTACGCCCTGGCGCTGCCGAAGCGGGCGAACGCGGCCACCTCCCTGACGTTGCGCATCGACAGCAGCCTGGCGAGGAACTCGGCGTCGGACCTGTCGTTCTTCTTCCTGGCGTCGGCCGGCGGGCGCTGCATCTTGGACGGCGCGCCGACCGCGCACGGCACGCCGAGCTCGCGCAGGCCGCGGGCCAGCCAGAACCCGGTGCAGCCCGCCTCGTAGACGGCGGCGGGGGAATCGAAGCCGAGCGCCCACTCCGCTATCTCGGCCTCAGTGTAGCCGGCGCCGAACGAGGCGTGCTCGATCTCGCCGGTGAGGCCGTTGATCGCGTATGCGGCCGCGAAGCGCGCGTGCGCGTCGATGCCGATGAAGGTGGTGGCGGTGGTATCATTCGTTGCAGAGCCTCTCTCGTGCGTGTGGCAACCCGGCTGGACCAGGTTGTTCTGACGACGCCATTATCAGCCCCGACCCACGAGAAGAGCAGCAACGGCACGGAGCAGGGGCTCACAATGTCCTGCTCATATCGTCTTTCGCTCTGACCTACGTGTTTCTTGCAGCGCGTTCACCTTGCTCGCATGCGCTAACAAGCGCGAGCGTGAAATCTTTGAATAACAATTAGTAGACATTGTATACACAATAGCGTTACAGCTGCTACAATTACATGCGAGCAAAGGAGGATGTTATGGCTACCGCTACTATCAATATCCGCATGGACGAAAGAACAAAACGAGATATGGAAGCCGTCTGCAAAGACTTGGGGATGAGCATGAC
>ERZ1034897.1234-NODE-1234-length-10229-cov-5.642618_pt1 | contig 10229 bp, 8 predicted proteins | sample MGYA00520629_ERZ1034897 | MGnify/ENA primary metagenome ERZ1034897 (study PRJEB33766, sample SAMN09781789) | gut metagenome | biome: gut microbiome | host: Homo sapiens | place: Madagascar | study: EMG produced TPA metagenomics assembly of the PRJNA485056 data... | reverse complement strand
GTCGGGCTCATAACCCGAAGGTCGTAGGTTCAAATCCTGCCCCCGCGACCATAAACTTTCGCAGGTCAGAAGCAAATTAGTCTCTGACCTGCTTTCTTTTTCAGCACCGAAAATCGCCCTCAGAGGGTGAATAGGGTGTGAATAATCAATACGTTGTTTTTATGAATGCCGCCAACGGCGGTGGTTATCGGTGCGCGGCAGCGGGGCGAAGACGAATCAGTCTCCCGCTTTCTTGACGCAAAGCCTATGTCTGAACCCTTACAGTTTGTTAGAATATGATGTGATTTGTATTTACATTCGCTTTACTCGGTAAGGATTCTTATGAGCTACAAGGAACTCATTGAGTCGGGCGTCTCGACCCCCGAAATGCAGTCTTATCTCACCGACTCCGAGCTCGTTACGGTCACGCTTCGACTGCCACGCACGATGCGTGATTCCGCAAAGGAGTACGCCACACTCAACGGCTTGAACTTCACATCGCTCGTGAAGCAGTGCCTCATCGAGAAGCTCACCAAATAAGGATAGAGGCGCTTACATGACACCGAACGAGCAGAAGAAGGCTGTCAAGGAATTCGTGGCACGGCGGAAGGCCGCTGAGGGCAACGAGCAGCGTGAGTCGAACAGCTTCTGGATAGAGCTGTGCATGAACGTGCTCGGCATAGCCAACCCGACGCAACACCTTGACTTCGAGCGCAAGGTCAAGGGACGGCGCATCGACGTCTTCTACGAGGACATGGGCATTCTCATCGAGAACAAGTCTCGCGGCATCAGCCTTGACTTACCCGAACAGCGAGGCAAGGACCGGCACGGCAACCCACGTATGGTCACGCCCTTCGAGCAGGCCAAGTGGTACGCAGACAACATAACGCCCAAGAGCGTGACTCCAAAATGGATCATCACATGCAACTTCGATGAGATCCGCATTCACGATATGGATCGGGAGGATGCGGAGGAGGGCTACGAGACGCTGACCCTTGACGAGCTTCCCGACTTCGTCCACCGACTCTCGTTCTTCACGCGCAAGGAGAACAGCCGCCTGGAGCGTGAGAAGCAGCTCTCGGTTAAAGCCGGCGAAGTCGTCGGCAAACTATACGACTCGTTGGCAAGACTCTACGACCCAGATAAGATGCCCGCCGACCTGCTGGCGGCCCACCAGGCGCTCGATGCCGCCGTGGAAGCAGCTTACGGCGTCAACTTCAACGGCGGCGAGGAGAAAAGCGTCGCGCACCTGTTCAAGCTCTATGCCGAAAAGACCGGATTGGAGGCGAAGTAAGCCATGAATCCTTCCGCATCGTATCTCCTCGATAGCCTCAGCGCACCGTCACTGCGCTACATCATCCCCGTCTACCAGCGCAAGTACGCATGGGATGAGGAACAGTGCCTGCAGCTGTGGGAGGACGTGCTCGCGGTCGGCAAGTCCGATGGAGGAAGCCACTTCACCGGCTCGGTCGTTTGGGTGCGCACCGGGGCGATTTCCGGCACCGGAAACATGCAGGCGCTCCTCATCGACGGGCAGCAACGCATGACGACGCTTTCGCTCCTGCTGCTCGCGCTCGCCGACTACGCGAAGGCTCACGACGGGCTGGCACCCGATGGCAGCGAGCTCGACTTCTACTGGGACGACATCTGGGAGAAGTACCTGCTGCACAACAAGCGGTCGAAGGGAGAGGACCGCTACAAGCTGACCCTGTCCGAGGAGGACGACGGCACCTACCATTCGATGGTCGAGCACCTAAGCGACCCCTCGTACCCCATCGACGAGAGCTCGGAGCGCATCATCCAGAACTACGAGACGATGAGGTCGCGAATCGAGGGCCTTGCCGACCCGATGCCGGTGTGGGTTGGCGTGCAGCGCCTCCAGATCATCTCCGTGTCGCTGGAGCCGGAGAAGGACAACCCCCAGGCCATCTTCGAGTCGATGAACTCGACCGGAAAGGACCTCTCGGCTGCCGACCTCGTGCGCAACTACGTGCTGATGGGGCTTGAGCCCGACGACCAGGAGCGGCTCTACGCCAACTACTGGCGGCAGATAGAGAACGCGCTGAGCATCGACGCCGAGGTATTCGACCGCTTCATCCACGACTACCTGACGCTTGTGAACGCGCCTGCCGTCGTGAATCCCAAGGACGTGTACCCGCTGTTCAAGCGCATGTGCGTGGCGCAGTCGATAGACGACGCTGACGAGATCGAGGCGCTTCTCGGCGAGATGCTGGGCTACGCGAAGCTGTGGGCATGCGTCGCCCTGGGTGCCGACCAGGATTCCGCCCGCCACGCCATGTTGGCGAGGATCGCGCTCCTGGACATTACCGTCGTAAACCCGCTGCTCATGGTCTTCTATGACGCGCGGGCGGAAGGGCTCGTGGACGACGCGGGGCTGTACGAGCTGTTCGCCATCACCGAGAGCTACCTCGTGAGGCGTGCCGTGTGCGGCTGGGCGACGAGCTCGCTCACCAAGTTCTTCCCGTCGCTGGTTGCGCGGCTGCGAAACCTGCCCGAGGGCGTGCCGTTCCGCGGCGCCTACATTGCCCTCCTGCAAGGGGCGGCAGGAACCGCGCGGCGCTTCCCCGAGGATGACGAGTTCGAGGAGCAGCTGCTCACCCGGAACATGTACGCGTTCAGGAAGTGTCTGTATGTGCTTAACGGGCTGGAAAACGCCAGCCATCCGAAGAACCCAACGAACTTCTTCGACGGCTGCTACTCGATTGAGCATATCATGCCGCAAAACGCCCTGGCCCATGACGAATGGGTGGACGTCCTGGGCGGCCCGGAAGAAGCCCCGGCCACGCACACCGCCTGGCTGCACAGGCTCGGCAACCTGACCGTGACCGCCTACAATTCGGAGCTTTCCGACGGAAGCTTCGCAGACAAGAAGGGCCGCATGGTCGGTGGGTACGAGAACGACGCCATCGCGCTCTCGGCCGAGGTAGTCACGCTCGACCGTTGGGACGCCGACGTGATAGACAAGCGCAACCGAACCCTGTCAACCAAGGCACTCAAGGCATGGCCAAAGCCTGGCTACGACCAGGAATTGGTCGTCCAGCTATCCGAGAAGAAGCGCCGTGCGCTGCCGGAAGGCGTACGAGGCGAAGGCTTCGCGGGACTCTTCGCCAGAGGCGCCGTAAAAGAGGGCGACCGGCTCGTCCACTCGGGCGTGAACGGAACCGTGACCGCCGACGTGAATGCCGAGGGCAAGATAGTGCTGCAGAACGGCGAGGTGTTCAACAGTCCCTCTATGGCAGCGATTCGTGCCGTCGCACTTCTCGGTGGCGTCGGCAACACGAGGAACGGCTGGAAGTACTGGAACATCCAGCAGGACGGGTCGCTCGTCCAACTGAATGCGCTCAGGACTTCCGAGGAGGACGGCGGTAACGGAGCGGCAAGCGTTAAAGATCTGAGGCGTTCATTCTGGAACGGCTTCTACGAATACGTTACCGACCTGCAGGACTTCTCTGACGTATTTGGCGACTTTTCCGCACGCAAGGAAAACGCCGACAGCTGGTGCTCGATCGGCATCGGAAAGGCCAAGGTTCATCTCGATGCCTATGTGGCGTTCGATAGCGGTTGGCACCGGGTTGGGGTTGATGCGTACTTCACCGACGTTGACTACTACGGCACCTATTTTGACCGCCGTAAAGAGATTGACGACATGCTCGTAGACCTTGAAGTGGAATGGGACGACCTTGACTGCAACAAGAAGACGAGAAAGGTGCATGCAGACATCTTCCCCGACACGGTCGACTCCGACACTTGGCCCGCTGCTTACGAGTGGCTTGTCGCGGCGCTTTGGAAGTTCAAGGCGGCATTCGGAGGGTGAGGAGCTGCGGATGGAACCCCTAACCGCTTTCTACATGGATGACGACAGTCCGCTCATTCAGTACGAGATCGCCTTCCAGAAGAGGCCAAAGCTCCTCATGTCTGGAGCCGGGGCTTACGGAGGATCATCGGGCGCAAGTGAAGTCTACGCTGGCGTGACCGAATCCCTTGAGGACGAGATCAAGTGGAAGCCACGCGTAGACGAGGCCGACAAGCTCGACTACATCGTCGCCGTGAGCAGCGGTGTGCTCGCCGGACTCATCGACGTATTCTGCGCGGGCGAGTTCTCCCTCGACCGCGCAAGCGAGTGGGGCAAAGACAAGATTGAGAAGGTCGTGATGAAGGTGGCCCGCGTGGAGGGCTACACGGGAGACGACCTCAACGACGCCATCAAGGCGCTCGAGAAGAACCACCCGCTTGCAGCCGATGGGAACACCAACGACTTTGGCGGAGGGTTGCAGCACCATCTGCGCGACTTCTCGCACCATTTCAGCATCGGCGGCCTGTTCTTCTCTATCTTTACGCAATTCACCGGGCTTGTCGTGGGGGCCGATAAGGCGGGCATGCTTCACGTCGTTCCCGTGCCCGAGTCCCACAGGGCGTGCATAGGAAGGAACTTCCAGGAGAAGATCGCCTTCGGGACCATCGGCTGGTTCTTCCACATGGTGAGCGACATGGCAGGCTCCAGCGGTTCTCTCATGGGCGGTACCGGCATCCCCGGACCCCTCGTGTCGTTCATGAAGGAGCTCTCAGCGCTGCCGTTCTTCAAGGACGCTGGCGACGGCGACATGGGCTTCCGCCTGTGGGTGACAAAGCTGTTCAACGGGACCCTCCTTGCGAGCCACGACGAGAACGGCAAGATTATCAAGGACAGCGTGAGGAAGTTCGACCTGCGCACCGAGATCGGCATACTTGGCGAGGTGGGCAGGCAGGCGATCCCGGTGCTCATCAACCAGTGCGTCGTGCGCGGGTTCTACTTCTGCCGCAGGCTTGCTAGGGAGATTCGAGACCTTGGGATAAGCGGCCTCGGCGACCTCAGGCGAATCGCGCCGGAAGACATATTGCCCTGGGGCACGCCGGCGATGCGCCGCATGGTGACCGTGTCGAGCGGCGTCTTCACCGGCGTGGACATCGCCGACGCCGCCGTTAGGGCAATCAAGAGCAAGAACCCTGTCACGTTCTTCCTGCGCGTGAACTACGTGGGCGTGGCTACCTTCGTGATCGCCTGCGTCGTGGACGTCAACGCCACGCGCGCGGACAAGGCGCTGGAAGAGGGCGAAAGCCCGGAGGAGGCATACGAGCACGGGCTCTCCGACCTCGGCTGCCTCAAGCTGGACTTCATGCAGGCACGCATGCTGCACTCAATCGAGCACGCCATCGTCGCACATGACATCGCCTCCGAGAAGCACCCAAAGCGAGCCGAGAGGAAGCGAGCCTGGCTCAAGGAGTGGGGCGAGAGGGTCGTCGAGGCGATCGACCTCGTCTGGGCGGCGGGCACCGGGTACTTCCTAGGTGACGACGCCGTCTATGACTCCATCGCGGCACGGCTCGAAAACAGCGCGAGCGACTCATGGCTGTGGCTCGTCGCGATGGAGGCGAAGCGTTTCAGGCCCTACGTACCGCTGCACGGCGACAACGACAAGCTCTACAAGGGGCTCAAGCTCGGAAGCGACTACCTCGGAGAGGTGTTCTGCGAGCATCAGGACATCGTGGGCAGGAAGGAACTCGCGAAGCTCGACAAGGCGGTGAGCGGCACGCGCGGGAAGCTCGATGGTGACGTGACCAAGCGTGTCGTCGGTGCTGCGGGCACCGTGGTCGTCGTTGTGGCGACGGGCGGCCTCGCGTTCTACTTCGCCCCAGCCATCGCCCCGACCTTGGCAGCCGCGCTCGGGCTTGAGGCTGCGGCGCTCCACGGGGCCGCTCTCACGAGCGCAAGCCTCGCGTTCCTCGGCGGCGGGGCCCTCGCAGCCGGCGGCGCCGGCATGGCGGGAGGGACGATGCTCATAGCCGGTGGCGGAGCCCTGCTCGGTGCCGTGGGCGGCTCCGGAGTCTCTGCGGCGACGTCGATGGCGCTTGCCACGAACGGGAGCTACGTACTGGACGAGTGTGCCAAACTCGTGGCCTTCTGCGAGGAGGTGCTCATCGGTCGATATGGCGACCTCGCATCCGTCGCGGAGATCCATGCCGTGCTGGAGCAGCGGATTGTCGAGCTTGATGTGGAGATCGAGGCGATAAAGCGCGGGGTGCCGGATGACGAGGTTCCCGAGGACGATGACGATGGGACCGACGACAAGGACGAGGTTAGCCCGAAGAAGATGATCAAGATTCTGAATCGGAGCCGCAAGTTCATGCGGCGCAGCAGTGACGAGCTCGCAAAGGCGCTAAGGGCGGCGGGTAAGAAGAGGCCGCCATTGCCCGAGGCTGGGAGGTGATGTCATGAGCAGTGATGACGCGAAGGCGCCAAATATCTCCGACCCAAGCGCCGCAATCAATACTGGCGCATTCAAGGAAGCCCAAAGGGCAGCTGGAGGTTCTCTGAGCGAGGTGATGCGCAAGGCTGCTGTTGGTAGCTCACAGCTGAGCGACATCGGAGCGAAAATGTCAAAGGCGCTGGAGAGTTCTGGGGTTCTCAAATCTCTAAGCGATGCCGCATCCAAGTCTTTCACATTCGACATACCCGAGGCTCCACGTCTGGCCGCCCTGGATTACGCGACACCGAACTACAGCATCCCGGATTTGAGCTCATATGTGGTGGGACAACGTATGGACTGGCAGCAGCTCATCATCATCGGCAATGGCTTCGATTTGCAGTGTGGATTGCGTTCGACGTTCGGAGACTTCTTCCAGTCTCGCTTCGCCGTCATTGCGGACATTCCCGACTGTAAACGAGGGACGTGGGATGCGATTGTCCAGGATACTGACCTCACTCTCTGGGACTTCATTCTCGAGGCAAACATTGACTCCTTGTGGTGCGACATCGAAGGTGTCATCGGGCGATGGGTGCTCTCTGCCGGAACTCCCGACTCTGATGCACCGCCACCTTTCAGCAAGGCCGTCAAGTTCTTCAAGGATTGCCCCTTCACCGATGGCGCTTTTGTCCTTGTCAATGGGCGCAGGGAGAACGAGCAGGATGACGAGAGCCACATGTATGGCAACATGGCTCGATACGCCTGGACATTGCACCCCGAGATAGCTGACGATGGCTACGACCACGATTCGTTCATGGCCTTTCTGCGCCAAGAGCTACTCAAGCTGGAGCATGCCTTCGGCGAGTACCTGGCGCATGAAGTCGAGACGAACGAGAGTTACGCCGAGAAGTGCAAGACCTTCTACCAAGCCATAGAACGCGACGGCAAGAAGAGCGGTGACGACTACTACTCATCCACTTCTGTCCTCAGCTTCAATTACACCGATCTTATCGAACAATTCTTCGACGGCGGCGAGGACGGCGCGTTCGTCAACATCCACGGGAAACTCGGCGGTGAGATCATCTTCGGAATCGACGGCAAAGACTGCATGGACAATCCCAACGCTGTCTCATTCACGAAGACGTTCCGCCTGATGAGACGTGGTGGTTCGCGTACTGACAAACTCATCAGAACTGCGAACAGCTCCAATCTGCAAGATGCCACCGACGTCATCAAGTTCTACGGTCACTCCCTCGGCAAGGCCGATTACTCATACTTCCAGTCGATTTTTGATGGCGTCGACCTCTACGAAAGTAAGACCGTTCTCGTGTTCTACTACCCCTATGACGACGTCGACGAGTCCAAAAACGAAGAATGGCGAAACGGTCTTGCCAACTCGATAAATGACCTGCTTGTTGACTATGGTGCCACTTTAGACAACAAGGACCACGGCAAGAATCTTATGCACAAGCTATTGCTGGAAGGTCGGTTGATTCTGAGAGGGGTTCAGATTGATTGATTGGCCAACATTCCTCGCTGGCCTTATCGCGAGTTTGATTGTGGCTCTCGTGACGTTTGTTCTTGGCGTAAAGTCGGGCAAGAACCAGGCTGACAGACAAAGGCTCCAAGAAATGTACAAGTCGCTACTCGTGCATTTTCAGGATTTGAAAGAGCGGCTTGATAGCTACCCTAGGCGATGGGATCAATACGAGGAACATCGCGTTGGCTGGGAGATTCACTACCTGCCTACCGTGAAGAAGATGGAGTACGATGGCAGCTCAGTGTATATAAAGCAAAAGCTGTTCAGGGAAGCGCTGGAACTTGAACGCGACGTTTTGGAGTTTGGCTATGACGTCGAGCGTTATTACGATGACATATTTGATGCGATTGCGTCTGACGATGACCTTTTCAAAGCACCGATCGATACCAGCACTGACGGGCGTGGACGCAATTGCCGCAGGATTAAAGCCGATGACGGGCAAAGCTACACGAACGGTAGAAGCTCTAGGCTCTTCTACTTCCTGCAGCCTGGAATTGGAAAGCACATAGAGGAAGCATTGGGATCCGGAGGCTACCTCACATTCCATGATGATCGGAACCCCTACGAGCACGAGCTGACCATTAACCCTGGGTCATACGATGACCTATCTATCTTCGCGCAGCGAATCGAATCACTCTCAAGAAAGAGCGGCCTGTACGACGAGCTCAACAGCCAACGAACATCGTTAAAAAGCCGAATAGATGCTTTGACGAAGAAACTCACGCGACGAGCAAAGGAGCCCGTGCCTTTCTGGGAAACATTCTCCGGTGCCTTTATCGATGTCTTTAGGCCTTGATTTCCCCTTCTGTCCCACCTTGTGACATCGCTCGTCATTGCCCGTACCGGTGCGGGCAATATTCCACATAAGCTGTCATCTCATCGTGCCCGATCGTCCCTGCTGCTGTGCTCGATCGAGTGTTCCTGATAGCTCGAACTATGATGCGAGCTGGAATCGCTGCTCCACGATGTCGACGACCGCTGGCTGTAAGGATGCGTCCTGATGTATTCGGGGGCCCTCTCGGGCAGCATGTGGTGCTCGGCGGCGAGTTGCCTCGCTTGCCTGAGTCGTTCGAGCTTCTCAACTGCGTCGTTCCGGCCCTGGTGGCTGTCTGATCTTTTCGCTTGGCGCTCAAACCACATGATCTCGCGGTTAATGCCGTTAATCGATGCGGTATTGGAGTCTTTGAGCGTCTCGACGATCCTCGCCAACCTTCGCAGCTCATCGAGGTCTTTGACGCGGATGGCGTGTTTGGCATTCTCCCTGAGCTTCTCTTCCCTGAAGGGCGAGCGCATCAGCCAATCGAACTCAAGCTCTCTTTTGCCGTACGGACGGCCCAACTTCTCGCCGCCCACCTTGTGACTCGGGTGATCGGAGAGGGCGTACAGGTAATCGCGCTGGCGCGCGTTGGGCGAGTTGAGCGAAAGCTCGATGCCCAGGACCCCGAGCAGCTCACGGTAGCTCGCCTCGTCGTTGCTAAGCGCACGAGCGGTCCTAGCGCGCTCACGCATGTCGGCTACCCAGTTGTAGCCGCCCTCGCGCTCGATCCTGCGCTCGGCCTTGCCTTTGTACTCACGCTGCGAAGTTCTGGCCTCGCCGCCTTTGGCCCGCCTGTTGAAGACCGATGGCCTGTCGGTGAAATAGCCCAGCTCGCGCTCGCGGGCCATCTGCTGCAGGTCGCGGTTGAGTTCCTTGGGCTGCGGGACATGCAGGCGCTTGCCGGTTTCGACGTTCGTGTTGTTGACGACGATGTGCGCGTGCGGGATGGCATGCTCGTTGTCGTCGTGGTAGACGACGGCGACCTGGTACTCCCCGAAGTGCTTCTGAGCCCAGGCAATCGAGAGCTCGCGCAGCCGCTCCAGGTCGATTTTGTCGGCGGGGTCGGGGCTCACGATGTAGTGGCGGTACGTGATGGCGGGCTTGCCTCGGTAGGGCTCGTCGTTGCCGTAAAGCGACCGGAACTCGTTCATCTCGGCTGCCCATCCGATTACGCTGCCATCCTCGCGCTCTATGCAGGCGAGATTTATGAAGTCATGCCCGATGGCACGGCCATCGCGCTCGAGGTAGCGCTCTGTCGCCGCGCAGCCGGTATGGACGTTGATGCACTTCACTAGGGGCACGGCGCTCACCTTCCCCTGATGGCGTCGAGGCAGCAGAGCTCGTCGATGCGTGCGGCGATGTCCTCCTGCCCGCGCTCCACGCCGTCGAGCCTCGACCTCACGTGGACGAGCTGGTCGGCAACCTCGTTGCCGTCGACGTTCCAGGCGTTGCGCAGGTACTTGGCCATGACGTTGAGCGCGTGGACCGCCTGGAATTACGGGATTGACTGAAGGGGCCTTGGAGAAAGCGCCATCCTCGAAGGGGGCGCCATGAAGCAATGCAGCCTTGACCAACTCGAGGACACCAACCATGATCACCTGGGCAAGGTCATTACCTATGCCGCCGGCAAGGGTGCCGAGGTGGTCATTTG
>ERZ1034897.1228-NODE-1228-length-10273-cov-4.595420_pt1 | contig 10273 bp, 8 predicted proteins | sample MGYA00520629_ERZ1034897 | MGnify/ENA primary metagenome ERZ1034897 (study PRJEB33766, sample SAMN09781789) | gut metagenome | biome: gut microbiome | host: Homo sapiens | place: Madagascar | study: EMG produced TPA metagenomics assembly of the PRJNA485056 data... | reverse complement strand
ATACTGTCAAGGATTTTTTCGTGTTAATTTTGCTGAAAATCGACCAGTTTTGCATTTTTTCAACGTTCGGGCAGTAGTTTGCAGCCAATCAGCCTTCGTCACTTTGCTTCGCTGCGCTGCGCGTCGTGACTCGCCTTCTTGGGCAAACCTTGCCCCGGCACCATTAGCCGATCAGTCTTCGACATTCGTCTCGACTTCTCGGATGGTGCTCGGCAGTTTTGCTGAAAATGTGCCAGTTTTGCATTTTTTAGACGTTCTACAGGATTTCGTGGCGGCGCTGGGCGCAGAAAAAAAGCTGCGGCGGGGCGCAGCTTATTACAGTTTATCATATTGGACGATGGTGGTGCCGGTGGTGAGGTTGGTTTTTTCTTTGTAGAGAAGAGCGAATTTTTGCTGGCCTTTTGTGTAATCTCGGCCTGTGCGCAGAAACATGGATTCGCAGGCACATTCGTTGCTATCTGGAAAGCGTTTGACGAGAAAAAGATAGGCCTGGCGGCTGTGCCATTGATTTTGCAAGAGGTAATCTGCCTGGATGAGAGAGCCTTTGTTTTTCAGTGGATCGTAGTGAAAAATGAGGTTATTGGTATCGAGGAAGGATTCGAGATCGCTCACGAGGCGGATGCGGCTTTCGATTTTGCTAAAATACCGGCTCTGGTGAGCGTCGGCGTCTGAATACGCTCCTGCGAGGATTTTTTTCAGCACGTCTTCGCGCCGTTTGTCCTGAAACTGGGAAACGTCGGTGAGCTTGTGCAGACCTGCGAGATGATGAAAATTTGCTGGATGAAAGTGGAGAACGATCTCGTGTCTCTGCTGTTTTCTCCCGATGATGATGCGGTATTGCTGGTGGGTGAGTGCGATGTAGTTTTTGGCGCACTGCTGCAAAATATCCACGCTTGCTCCCTCCTCTTTGCATAAAAATAGCCCCGCCAGAGATTGGCGGGGCTATGAGCATTTTCGTTCGGCCAAAAGCCTAGTCGGCTTGGGGTACTGCTGCACAACCCCTCCCGCAGAGCTCCATATGCCAACGCACGCCGACACGCTGAACATACTTCATCACTCGAACAGACACCCGAGTTGCCTGTTGGGACGTTTGTAGGTGTCCCACGCCTGTGACGGCAATGTGATTATTGCTTGGTTTTAGTATAGCAGAAAGGCGGTGCGATTGCAATCAGAAGATGAAAGCCGCGAAGCGCCCGGGCGAGGTGAAGATCGCTTGGTGCTCTCAGCCGCCGCTTTTCTGGATGGTGTGGGCGAAAAGCTGGGCGATCGCGCAGACAGGCGTTTTCCCCTCCGGCGCGTGAAAAATCCTACTACCGCGATCTGCGCGCTCTGTGCTATAATAAAAGGTAGCGACAAACAGACCACATGAAGGAGGCTACACAACCATGTCATTAGACGGAATCGCGATGCGCGCGCTGGCGCAGGATCTGAAAGCCAAGCTCTCTGGCGGGCGCATCGACAAGATCAGCCAGCCCTCAGCCACTACGATGACGATGGGCGTGCGCGCCGGTGGTCACAACCACAAATGCTACGCCACGATCAATCCTCAAAGTGCGCGCGTATCGCTCACGCGAAAAAGCTTTGAAAGCCCACAGACGCCGCCGCAATTCTGCATGGTGCTGCGCAAGCACATCCAGGGCGCGGTGATCGAAGATATTCGCCAGGTGGACTGGGAGCGCATGATCGCCTTCGATCTGCGCGGACGCAATGAGATCGGCGAAGAAACAACGTTCACGCTGCTTTTTGAGCTCATGGGCAAAAACAGCAACATCATGCTCCTGGGCGCAGACGGCACGATTCTCGACGCCATCAAGCGCGTCGGCATGGGCACCAACAACTATCGCCAGTTCCAGCCAGGGATCCCTTACCAGATGCCGCCAGCGCAGAACAAGCGCGCGCTGGACGCGCTGGACGAAGCCAGCCTCGCCGAGGCGCTGCTTGAGCAGGGCCTAGCCAAAACCGCCAGCAAGGCGCTGCTTTCCGCGATCGCCGGACTCGGCCCGCAGACGGTGACGGAGCTACTCGTGCGCGCCAACATCGCGCCGGACACTCGCGTCGAATTTCTTGGCGAGATCGACTACCACCGACTCTGGCAGCAATGCAGCGGCCTTCTTGCACGCTGCGCGAACGCCGACTGGCAGCCGACCCTCGTCTATCGCGGGCGTGAGATTTTCGCCTTTGCGCCCTTTGCCCTCGAACAGTTCGCTGCATTCCACCAAGAAACGCGGCCCGACATGACCACCATGCTCGAGGATTTCTACGAGATCAAGGAAGAGCAGGAGCTTTTCAGCCAGAAACGCACCAGCCTTGAGCGCATCGTGCGCCACGAAAAGGAACGCTGCGAGAAAAAGCTCGCCCTGCAGCTGGAAAAAGTCGACGAACTCGAACACGCCGACAGCTGGCGCATCAAAGGCGAGCTCCTCACCGCCAATCTCTACCGCATCAAGCAGGGGCCAAGCGCCGAGGTGGAGAATTTCTACAAAGACGGCGCTCCGCTTGAGACCATCGAGATGAACCCAAGCAAGACGCCGAACGAAAACGCGCAAGGCTATTTCAAAAAATACAACAAGGCCAAGATCAGCGCCGAGAAAGCTGCCATTCAGGCAGAGCGCACCTCCGAAGAGCTGGAGTATCTGCGCACCATCGAAGACAGCCTCGATCAGGCTCAGACCACAGACGATCTCACAGACGTTCGTCTCGAGCTGGAGGAAGCCGGCTACGCCAAGCGCCATGCCCAGCCGCGCGGCAAAAAAGCGCAGCACAAGCCGCAGCCAACCCACCTCTTCATCGACGGTTACGAGCTTTACATCGGCAAGAACAACCACCAGAACGACTACGTCACCCAGAAGATCGGCAGAAACGCCGACCTCTGGCTCCATACCAAGGACATCCACGGCGCCCACGTCATCATCAAGGCCCACCGAAGTTACGACGGATTCTCGCCTGAGATCATCGAAAAAGCCGCCGAGCTCGCCGCCTGGTTCTCCAAAGCACGCTACAGCGCCAAGGTGCCCGTCGACGTCACCTTGCGCAAAAACGTCCACAAGCCATCTGGCGCCAAGCCTGGTATGGTCATCTACACCGATCAGCAGACCGTCTACGTCACTCCGGAAGAGGCGACCATCGACGCCCTGCTCGCGCAAACGGAGGCAAGCGAATAATGTATATCACCCTCCTGTGCGTCGGTAAGATCAAGGAAAAATACTGGCAGGCCGCCATCGACGAATACGCAAAGCGCCTCGCCAAATATCACCAGTTCAAGATCGTCACCGTCGCCGATGAAAAAGATCCCGCTCAGGAAAGCGACAAAGCCATCTGCGCCCTCAAGGACAAAGAAGCCGAGCGCCTCGCCAAGCACATCAAAGACGACGACTTCGTCATCACCCTCGAGATTGGCGGCAAAGAGCTCGACACCCTCGCCCTCGCCGACACCTTTCGCCGCTGGGAGATGAGCGGCCACACCCACCTCGTCTTCGTCATCGGCGGCAGCTACGGCCTCGGCGATCGCATCCTCCAGCGCAGCGATTTCGCCCTTTCCTTTTCCAGGCTCACCTTCCCCCATCAGCTCATGCGCGTCATTTTTTGCGAGCAGCTCTACCGCTGCGCCCGCGTGAACGCTGGACAGAAATATCATAAATAAGGAGACAACCACAACATGTTAGACATTGAAATCTGGTCCGACTACACCTGCCCATACTGCTACATCGGCAAAAAACAGCTCTTTCAGGTGCTCGACGAAATGGACATCAGCGACTACAAAGTCACCCACCGCGTCTACCTTCTCGACGCCGGCAAAGAAAGCCATCCGGAACGCACCTTCGTGGACGGCCTCGGCATCCCTGAAAGCGAACGCGCCGGCGTGCTGAAAAAGCTCCAGTCCATCGAAGACATGGCCGCAAAAGTCGATCTCCACTACGACATGGCGCATATTCCTGACATCGCCACCGAGGATGCCCATCGTCTCACCCTCTGGGCACAGGAGCAGAACAAACACATCGCTCTCAACACTCGCATTTTCAAAGCCTACTTCGAAGAATGCCAGGACATCTCCAACTTCGACCTGCTTGCCGACCTCGCCGCCGAATGCGGCCTCGATCGCGACCAGGCCCTCGCCGTGCTCGAAGACGAAAGCGCCTATCGCGATCAGATCTTCATCGACTGGGAAGAAGCCGACGAGCGCGACATCGACCTCGTCCCTCACTACACCTTCAACGGCAAGATCGAGATCATGGGCATCATGACCCTCACCGCCATCCGCAAGCACATCGAAATGGCGATGTAAGGACGGGGTGCGAAATCAGAGAAAAGCATTATATAGAAACAGCTCACGCCAGCGCAGGGTGAGTTGTTTTTTCTTCCTGAGGTTGATACGCTTCCCATCGTTGCCAAAATCTTTGCACGCCACCCAACTTCCAGAACGAAACAAATTAATACAATATCCAAAAGATCCTCTTTATGAAAGTAGAATTTCGTTACTACCACTCATAAAGAGGACCTTTTATTTAGTGTATGATATTTTATTTACAGAATTAATCCAGCATCATATCCTGTTATTGTTGCATTATAAAGATCTCCAACTTTAATACAATCACCTACCATAATAACATCGTACGCAGTACCTCTGAAAGCTTCTCGTTCTTCTTCTTTACATTTGAGTCCGGATGCCAAAATGACTGTATCTGCAGTAATGTTTTCTTCTTGATCCGCATCAGCAGATTTTACAGAAACAACGTTTCCATCAATTTTCGTTACAGTTGTATTAAGCATGATCCGACACTTATTTTCTCGTTCATCATCTTTATTCAAAGCTGCCGTTTTCCGATCATATTTGTAGGTCAAATAATGTATTGCTTGCAAACGCTCTGTATATGCTCCACCGGAAATAAGTCTGTCAGCCATTTCAATCAGAGTAACTTGTTTCCCTAAATTTGCCAAATGAATAGCCGTCTCTACGCCAACGGAACCTCCGCCAATAATCACAACCTGATTTCCAACACTTTCTTCATGACCATATACATCTGTTGCAAAAACAACATTGTCATTATCCACGCCATCAATCGGAGGTTTTTTGAACTCTGCACCAATCGCTACAATTACGGCATCATACTTACCACCAACCATTTCAGGAGAAACAGTTTTATTCAATTCGACAGTAATATTTTCATTTTTATTAACCTGACGGATTGCCCATTCCATATATCTGTTAATATCTTCTTTGAAATCTACATATTTCGCATAATTTAACTGGCCACCCAATTGATGATCTTTTTCAAAAAGTGTAACCAAATGGCCTCTTTCTGCTGCTTTTAACGCAGCCTGCATACCAGATGGTCCTCCACCGATAACAGCAATATTTTTTTGTCTCTTTGCTGCTGGATACCGGAACAAAAATGGTTCACGGCCATGCTCTGGATTGACAGAACAACTAGAGAGTTTAGTTTGATTTTCTAAATCATCACCAACCTGACCATTTTTTCCTTCTTTTCTTCCAGCAAAAATATCTAAGCATCTCAGGCACTTTACGCATGGCCGAATATCCTCAGCTCGCCCAGCGCGAGCCTTTTCACCCCAATCAGGATCTGCCAAAAAGCTTCGTGCCATACCAACAAAATCTGCTTTACCTTCAGACAAAATCTGTTCAGCCAAAGCTGGATCATTAATTGCACCAATTGCAGTAACCGGAATCTTTATACCACTTTTCTTCATAGCTTCCGCTAAATACACATTACAACCATTTGGCATAAAATGCGTTGGATGCATGATGCCTCGTGTCAACGGCGTAATACGCACGCCTGCAGAACATTGAATGATGTCAATCTTATCTTCAATCATTTTAACAAATTCAATGGTCTCATCCATGCTAAGATTACCAGGCGTCAACTCACTAGCACTGATACGATATTCTATGACCATATCATCGCCAACACGCTCACGAATAGCATCTAATACCATCATTGGAAAACGGGCACGATTTTCTAATGATCCACCATACTTATCTTTTCTAAAATTTTCCAATGGAGACAAAAATTCAGCAAGCAGCCATCCATGGCCACCATGTACCAATAAGTGATCAATACCACCACGCTTCATCATATGAGCAGCATCAGCAAAACATTTTGCCACACGATACATTTCATCTTCATCCATTTCCTCGACTTGATATCCATTAATTACCTTTGCGGAAGGCCCAATTGGATTCTGATGATTTTCATTAAATATAGGAATTGCAAACTCACCACAATGTGACAACTCAATTGCAGCTTTCGCCCCATATGAATGGCACAATTCTGTAAAAATATTCAATGTTGGTAGTGTTTCATCAGTAAAAGTATTGAAATACACCGGGTGTCCATTACCTCGCACCATATCTACATTTGCTTCACCATTGCAGACACACGCCGCGCCTCCTCTGGCTTCTGCGCCATAGAATTCTATGCCAAAATCAGACATTCTATTATAGCCATCCCTATCTAATTCCAAACTTAAATAGGATCCACCGTGTGGTGCCGCGAAAATTCTATTTTTATAAATCTGATTTCTTACTTTAATTGGACTAAATAACGTTGGATAAGCTTGTTCATACCAATACTTCGTTCCCATAAATATTCACTCCTTTAATCATAGTACTCCGGCAACGTTTTAAGCTGGCTCCATTGATCAACATCATGTCCAAAGATCAATCGTCCATTACAACTTTTTTGATATTTTTCTAATCTGTTCATAGATTCTATATGTTTTTCGAGATTCCATGTGTTTTCGATATAATTATGATCAGTAAAATGTAATTCATTATGGATTGCATCCACCGCAAAAATCCATGTTCCACTATTACACAAAGAAACCATCATGGATTGATGTCCAGGTGTATGTCCTTTGGTATCTATAAGCACAATGCTCCCATCTCCAAACAAATCATACTCTTTCTCATCTGGAATCAGTTCAATCTCCATTTTGGGGCACTCTTTCTTAAACCGTTCAAAAGAGCTCACTTCATCTGGAGAATATCCAACTAATGGGGTGGCCTGCAATCCTTCCAATTCCTTTTGTCTAATAAAAAGTGTCGCATTGCAGAAAAGAAAAAGTTGATTATGGTGATCTCTATGCCAATGACTCAAAATAATATTTTTAACATCATCTGCCGTATAACCAATCTTCTCAAGCTGATGATCAATTCTCATATTCTCATCATATATTAAGCGCGACACCTGGCTATTAGAAAAATGGTTAGGTTCAATCCCGGTATCCAATAATACTAGTCCTTTATCTTCATGCTCTAATAAAACTGCAGGAACCTGAATAGAGTACTTGAAGGTTTCCGTATGATATTTTGCATACGGATCACTATCAGGAACAATAATTCTACCAGTTTCAATCAAAAACATTCTTTTAATTTTTGACATTTTAATCACCAATCTTTATTTTTTGAAGAACATTATCATTAAACTGGGAATAAGAAACACCCTAACGGATAACCAATTAACAACGTAGAAGCCCAAACAATTACCACCTGAACAGCGCCATGTCTGGCCGCTTGTCCACTTGTAATCCATTCAGAGTTCCCATGTAAGATAGCTGCTGTTGCGCAACCTGCTGGCGTCCCTAATGCCGCATTAGAACACAGGAAAACTGCCAAAGCAATCGCATGATAATTGAAACCTGCTGTCGACGCAAACGTATACGAAATTGGAATAAACAGTAACGCTACTACCACATTACTTCCAAAGTTTGTGATAATTGCAGGAATCAACGTTACTAGGGCAATAAAGACCAGTGCACTTCTGCCTTCCAGCAATGGGGATAGCAACGCTGCCAAAGCATCAGAGATTCCCACTTCAGGGCTGCCTACGGCATTGATAATAACCATTACACAAGCAGTAAGGAAAATTGCGCTCCACCGAATACCCTTAGTAAACATTTCGTTAATATCGATACCTTTGCTAAAATTAAGCATTACCATCGCAACTAAGAGTATAGCTGGAACCCCTTTACTACCTAATGCACTAAAAACTTGCGAACTGGTCCATTCTGCTGGTAAAAAGCTTGGCCAAAACATAAAGACCAAAAACAAGACCAAAAATACCATTGTGATTTTTTGATAGGTATCCAAATGATCTTCTCCACCTTCAATTTTATCAATCTGAATATTCGACAAGTCTAAACGTAAAATAAATTTCCCATATAATACAAACAGAATATAGTAAACAGTTTCAACGACTAAAACCCAAACGCTATACTTTACTGCATTAAATGTATATCCTGCAATACCCTCATAAACACCAACTGCCTGCATCACAGGTGGAGAGAAAATAAACAGCTGGCACCCGATAGTTGCACCAAAAGCAATACCCGCAATCATAAATTGAGTATACTTACCTTTTTCCAAATGACAAATATCACATACAGAATAGAACATTGACCATACAAAGAAAATGGCAACAAACGGATTAACCAATGCGGAAATAATTGCTGCTGTAAAGACCAAAAGGAAGGACAGCACCCACGGTCTTCCACGACCAATTCTTAAATTTACTAATTTATAAGAAATCCATCTGACAATACCTGCTTCTTCTATGATATACATAAACGGAAATACAAATAACAGTGTCAAAACATTATTGTGACTAATACCATATTGTAGAGACTCAGTCACTGTTTGGAAGCCTGTAAACCCCAGAGCGATCATCCCAAGGATACTGGTCCAAAAAACGCCACATGTTGTCCAACCATATACAAGGCCAATGAAAACACCCAGCACGCCTACCCCAACTTCTGTAATAGTACTAAATGGTGGGCATACATATTTGAAACCAAACATAAAGAATAAAATGATAACAACATGTATCCACTGTGCCACACTGTTTTTACTTAAAGGTAATTTTTCTTGAGCTGACATTTTTTTACCCTCCAATCAAAAAAACATTCTTTAACACGCATATTAGAATGCAACTATGCTCCTTTCTTCTAAACCTAATCCCAATCCGGATTCCTTTGATTTATCTAAATTTTATCATAAAGACACTTTATTAGTGAAATAACTATTGGTGATGTTCGCTCAATCGATATATCCAAGATCTTATAACAGCTTTGATAATAAATTTGGATTATAGCCTGTGACTTGTTATAACATTTTTTATAAGTCTCTGCATGTTATCATACTTCATAAAAATTTATTCATCTGAGACTCTCTAGCAATCAGAAATATGTTATAATTCCACTAGAAAGCCCATGACATCCATTATTTAAGAGGGGGTATTAGTATGCGATTGGAGGATATTAAGTATTTTGTTGAAATCGTCGACAAAAAAAGCTTTAATAAGGCAGCCGAAACGCTCTACATCACTCAACCAGCCCTAGGAAATGCAATAAAAAACTTTGAAACGGAACTCGGGCATGAACTTCTTCATCGCTCATCATCGGGCATCCAACCCACATTATTTGGTAAACTCGTTTATAACGACTGTGTGCAAATGCTAGACTTCTTTTCAAGCGCTTACAATAGTTGGCAAAATAACATCGAATTATTTTCTAAGCTCGAAGGGAAAATAAAAATTGGCACCTTCCCGTTGATCGCACCATTTCTTGCCGCAAATTTTTATAAAGAATTAAACGCCCTCTGTCCAAATTTAAATATTTCAATTTACGACCTTCCTCTGCGGCATAATCTTGACAGCTATTTGTCAAGCGATGTTGACATTGGTATTGGAGTCTTAGAGTCGATAGGACCTGTAAAAAATCATGAAATATTTTCTCAAGCTAAAGAACTTGGCATTGAAATTCACCTTATATGGCGTGATCAAATGAAAGCTTTATTCAGTAGCAAGAATAAACTGACTAAAAAAGGCTATGTTGATCAAAATGATCTCGAAGATTTTCCATTAATCACCTATCATGAAAATGAAAGAGAATACATCTATCCAAGTCCTTCAACTCACACAATCTACGCCCATACTACAGACCAGATCTTCCAAATGGTTCAATCAAATGACGGTTATTTTTTAGCATGTGAGAAAGTTGCAAATACACATTTTGCGCTCCAAAGCGGTCTAATTAAAGCGCTTGAAATTCGTGGAATCAACTATCCAGATATTTATTTATATGTTATTCATCCACGAGATAATGATATGTCGCTTGCGCAAAAAACAATCACAGAACTGTTATATTTTTTCTTAGCAGATGCTTCTATCTAATTCATAAAAAGGAGGCCGCCGCTTATGACGTGCCCCCAATAATTTGGACACCCGAATTATTGGGGGTATTTCTATTGGCAAAATTA
>ERZ1034897.1224-NODE-1224-length-10317-cov-19.857825_pt1 | contig 10317 bp, 23 predicted proteins | sample MGYA00520629_ERZ1034897 | MGnify/ENA primary metagenome ERZ1034897 (study PRJEB33766, sample SAMN09781789) | gut metagenome | biome: gut microbiome | host: Homo sapiens | place: Madagascar | study: EMG produced TPA metagenomics assembly of the PRJNA485056 data... | reverse complement strand
CAGACTGATGGCTGCTAAGGAATTGGGCTTGAAGACAAGTAAATGCGTGGGGCTTATTTGCTCGCATGAACACGGGGACCATTGCAAGTACGTAAGAGACTATACCAAAGCAGGGATAGACGTATACTCGACAGCTGCTGTAAAGGAGAACAATAAGTTTAATGTTACGGCGGTGGAGCACGGCAAGACATACCAAGTGGGAGGTTTCAGAGTAACGCCTCTGAAAGTTGAGCATGACGTGGAATGCTTTGCTTGGCTTGTGCATCATCCGGAAATGAAGACGCTGATGTTTGCGACGGACTGCTGGAACTTGCACCAGGTGGTGAAGGGGGTGACGCATTATCTCATTGAGGCGAATTATCAAGACGATATGCTTGACGAAGCGGTGAGAACGGGCAGGACGATACCCTCAATGGCAGACAGAGTGAGGCTGAGCCATATGAGTCTGAAGCATTGTGTGGAGTACTTGAAGATGTGCGAGGCGGACAAGACGGCGAGAACGATAACGCTGATACATGCGAGCGAGAGACATCTGGACAAGAAACACGCTGAGCTGATGGTGGCGGGACAGACCGGTGTGCCGACGTGGGTAGCGAAGAAGGGACTGGAAATTATATTAATGTAAGACAATAAAGAATAGAAAATGAACAAAGAAATGAAACTGTACATTGGTACTAAGATTGTAAAGGCTATGCCTATGACAATGACAAAAGCACAGGAAGTGCTTGGTAGAGCAATAAAGCCTGCAATCGGTGAAGAAGATGGCTACTTGGTAGAGTACAAGGACGGATATATGTCTTGGTCTCCTAAGAGTGTGTTTGAGGAAGCTTATCATGAAGCAGACTCTGTTAACTTCGGTAGAGCTGTTGCCTTGTTGAAGGAAGGTCTTGCGGTAAAACGTAAGAGTTGGAGTGGTGGTAAATTCCTATACTATGTTCCATCCGCAAGCTATCCAGCTATGACAGATATAGCAAAGTCTATTGCTGATAAAGACGGGAATGTTCTTTATAAAGAATACATTGCTATTCGCTGCAAAGATGGTGATGTTGGATTCTATACTCCAACTCAGTGTGATGTGTTCGCAGAAGATTGGGAATTGGCAACAGAGTAATTAACGTAATTAACTAATTTTTTCCTTGACAGCAAGCACAGTACGATGTTGAGCCGTTTTAGACTGGTTGGCATTTGCTGTAGCCGTAAAAGTTCAATTACCGCATAGACAATTCAGCACAGGTTTCAAGTCTTGATTTATTAATCATCAAGGCAAGGAACGTCCGCAAAATGACGTGAAACTACAGGTGAAAGCCCTGACAAAACTCCAGTTTGCTGTGCTTGTCTGTCTTGAAGAAGTTTTAACAAACAACAATATGAAAAAAGAAGTATATCAAAACGCTATACTTAAGAGTAGGTGTATAGAAGCTTGTAATAGCGCTGAATATCTATTTATTAGCGGGGCATCAAACGAAGTGGGATATAAGGGCATTGAATTTCTTGTAGGACACGACATGGAGTTTCGTAATAAACTTATTGATTTATTAACGGAGACACAGAAACGTTTGCAAAAAGAATTTGACGAACTTTAAAAACGATTCGCTTCATGAGAGTACCGAGGAAGATAAAGAAGGCAGCGAAGAACGTTGAGCATCATGTGCGACATTCGACAAGCGGATTGTTGGTAACCCCTTATGACGATGTTGTAAAAGAACGCTGCACAAAGTGGAAGCAGAAATGCGTAAACGAAGCCAAAAGAGAATATCTAAAGATGTTGCTTGAAGAATGGCAACGTTATGATGGTGCTATTTTGATGCATTAATAATGAAATAATTGGAAAGGGGGTAAGGGGGTATGGCGACTTTTGAGAGGCTGAATGACCCAAGGCAGTATATGGCTGCTATGAGAGAGATAGACAAGGCTCGCGACTGTGGGTATGCGATAGACATAGTGAAGCACAGAGAGGTGGCTACGAACAAGCAGATAGCTTATCTGAACTTCATCATCAGTTACTACGGATATAAGCAGGGCGAGACATTCTATAGTGTGCTACGGACGATACAGCAGGACGTGTGTCCGCATATCTTCCTGGCAGACGGAAGTAAAAAACCAAAACCGCTGTGTTACCTGACTACGGCTGAGATGTCGAGCGTGATAAGGAACTTCCTGGACTATGCGTCGATGAGCGAGGTGATAATACCGGACAAGGACGACGAGAGAGGACAGAGAAGCGCAAAGGCAGAGCTCGCGAGCGGTGGCGCAGGCTGGGTGTAGAGAATTACGAGTTAGGAGTTAGGAGTTAAGAATTGTTGCGCGTTGCGCAATTAGGAGTTTTTGATTTTTGACTTTGTTTTGAATTAATAAATTAGGAATTAAGATGATACATATTGAAGGACCGATAATAAAGATAATGTCTGTAAAGAACGGCATAAGCAAGTCGGGCAAAGAGTGGAGAGAATGTGACGTGGTGATAGAGCATGTGACGAGCTTGCAATATCCGAAGAATGTGGTAGTGACGTTTAGAGGAGCGCAAGTGGGCGTGGTAAACCAACTTGGCAATGGTGACGCTGTGGGATGCGACATAAGCATTGACGCAAGAGAGTGGCAGGGTCGGTGGTTTAATGCGGTGACCGGGTATAATCTGAAGAAGCTGTAATATGACTATTCCCGATGAGATACTTGACCTTGACTTGGTGAAGATAGGAATGTACATCTATATCAAGAGAAAATGCGGAAAGGCTGGTGTGTGTGACGTGTCAATGAAGGAATTGGGCGAGCGCTTTGGACTGACAAGACCGACAACGAGTAGGTATCTCACGGAATTGTATAATCTAAAGGTTTTATATTCAAACGGACACCAAACGGACACCAAACGGACACTTATAGCCTTGAAACCCAAGGTGTTAGACGGTGTAAACGGACACCAAACGGACACCAAACGGACACTTATAGCCTTGAAACCCAAGGTGTTAGACGGTGTAAACGGACACCAAACGGACACCAAACGGACACCCGAGCAGGAACTTAAAGACAGAAAGTTGGCGTTTGGAATGCAGCTCAAACCATTCAATGAAACATACCCAAGACCGATGCTTGCAGAGTTTTATGACTATTGGACCGAGGTAAAAGAAGGCGGTAGGAAGATGCGGTTTGAGAAAGAAAAGACGTTTGAGATAGCAAAGAGGTTGACAAGGTGGAAGCGGAACGACGACGAAAGGAAGTTGTCGCGTAAGACTTCGCAGGACATAGGAATGGTGTACCACAAGGAGAAGGACGAATTTAAAAACGAAGAAACATGGTAGGGAAAGACATAAAAACCGTGTGGGAGGAATACGAGCTGGCGCTGCAAGGTACAGGCTTCTTTGGGTCGCCGAAGAAGGTAAGCATACACATTGACAACGCAAAGTTGTTGCTGTGCAACGGACTGAAATACTATTGCGGTGAGGGCGCTGTATGGCAGCCGGAATACGAGGAAGTGGCGGAATGGCTGACGGACAACAAGGGACGTGGGTTGTGGCTTTGTGGCGAGTGTGGAAGAGGCAAGACACTGATAGGGGCAAAGATCTTGCCGGTGCTGTTCAACTTTTATCACTTCCCGAAAAAGACAATCACTCTGTATGACGCGAAAGACTTGAACAGTAAATTCGACGACATCGTAACGAAACACATTATATATATAGATGATGTGGGCAAAGAATCGGTGGAGGTAAGCTATGGCAACAGAAACCTCAGGTTCCCTGACATTGTGGACGAGGCTGAGAAGAAAGGCAAGCTGCTGATGTTCTCGACCAATCTGTCGCAAGAGAAGATCGTGGAGAAATACGGAGAGCGGACCGTGGACAGACTGAGGGCGATAACTAAGAAAATCGTGTTCAGAGGTAAATCGCTAAGAAAATAACTAAAACTAAAGAAATATGAAGACAACAAGAATTGACTTTGTGGATAATGCCACGACTAAGGAGGCTGGCGTCTACGCTATGAAGTATGGCTGGGCCTTTGTGAAGGGTGTCTGTAGGGACGTCAATGGGTTTGCGCATAAGCTGCCGTGGGTTTGCGTGGCGGTAGTGCTGATAGTGGCTGTGATAACCGGCTCGATGCTTGTAGCAGAAGCAAGAATGGAGAGAGACCATGCAAGCAAGGAAATGGTGAAGCTGCAACAGCAGGTGGAGCAGTTAAGTTGTGCTGTTGAAGCGGAAAGGAGCATAAAATGAAACACAATCCATTTGTACCTCGTGAGCAGCGCACAGCCATCCTTACCTTCGACAACGGACATCGCGCTCGTGCTGAGGTCTTACTCCCTGGCACTGACAAGCCCGTTTGGCACGCTGACCTCGAGCGTCGCCTCGTTCGTGATTTCAACAAGTCGCAGCCACGTGCTGTACACAAGGTGGTAAAAATACATCTCTTACGAAACTAAAAACACATACAACTATGAAGAAAATCAAGACATGGCTCATACACCTTCTGGGTGGAGTAACAGTTACTGAAAGTAGAAAGAGAGGTGAAAAATCTTTCTATCTTGGTATGAAAGGTGCATACATCGATATTCGTAACTATGCCGAATATCTCTACGGCAAGCCTGCCGATGAATGGTGCAAGCTGATGTACGAATTTATATGTGGACTACAAGAACGTCTTACGCATGGAACTGACGAAGAAAGACCAACGGCACATCCTTAACACCGCTATAAGGGACGTGTGGGACGTTACAGAGCATGCCTCCGAATACGCCCAGCTATACCGAATTACATATTATAAAGAGGTTGTGAGGCAACTACAAAACAAAATCAACGTATTAGAAGAACAATACAACAAGACGTATGGAAAAGAATAATATAAACATAGCAGAGATATTGAAGGACTGCCCAGAGGGGATGAAGCTGTACTCGCCATTGTTCGGAGAAGTAAAGCTCAATGGAATTTCAGAAAATAGTGTCTCTATTTTATCAACGTATATCGACGGAAAAGACTATAGCGATTCTTTCTCGAAAAATGGAAATTACTATCAAAAGTATCCACAATCAGAATGCCTTCTCTTCCCCTCCTCAGAAATGCGCGACTGGGCTAAATTCTTCAAGCGAGGAGACGTGGTGTGGTGTAAAGACGACATGTACGTTATCTTTGAAGGTTGGGCGAATGACGATTATACCAAATTCAATACAACAATCAATTTTTATGTATTTGACGCATCGTTTGACAAGAAGGTGGTCTGCGACACGAATCGCTTTGTAAAGGCGAGTGACGAAGAAAGAGCGGTGTTTATCGCTAATGCAGAAAAATATTACAATGGCAAGTACAACTCCGAAACTTTGCAAGTAGAGCCAAAAAAGCCCACGTGTCCGTTCAAGCCGTTCGACAAGGTGCTGGTGAGGAACGAAAATAATCAAGAATGGTTACCGGGATTCTTTCATATGTTTGATGGGGACTGGAATCATCCGTATTGTATAATGAATCTACATCATCTGTCGGATTATGCCTATAAGCAATGCATCCCCTACGAAGGCAACGAACACCTCCTCGGCACAACCGACCCTTACACGGAAGGAGGCAGCAAATGAGCTGCCCCTTCTCTCTAAAGAACGTCAAGTTCCGTGAGACCGCACACATTGCCTTCGAGGACGAGTACGTCACGGCATACCAGTCCACCGACATCGTCCCGAAGATATACAAGAGCGTCAACACCCCTCGCGACAAGAACGGCTTGGCATCAGGCAAGCCCAAGACCTACTACCGCACCCGGTACAGCTCTTGGGTCACGGAAAAGACATTCATTGCACAATATCAGAAAATCAGAGAAAAATTCTAAGTTATGCTCATAATAGAAATATTGAAAATCATCGCCAGTTTATCCATCACCCTTGCATTATTCTACACATTCTACAAGGTTGGCAGACAGAGTGCTTACGACGACCTCCTCAAGCATTTTAAGGACGCTGTAAAGACTATCGGCAAGCAAGACGCAATCATCCAAGCCTACCTACAGAAGCTTGAGGAAATGGAAAAGGAAGTACGGCAATGAAAGAAGTTTTAACAATTCATCATGCCGACAACGGCATCATAATAAAATATGACGAATATGTAGAGGTAGTAGAGTATACCCACAATGCAGACGGCAAAGACAAGGACAATCTTTACCAACGTCTCGGCAGAACCTTCTACAATCTTGTCACAAACGCAATGGACGCAGAGATAACAAACAAGGTACAAGTGGAAATCAACATCACTAAAGCAGAATAATATGATAGACGAAAATAAAATTATAGAAGCAGCAATTCAGAACGCTGACAAATACAATCCATGCCGTAGCACCTTGGATATGGAAGAAGTGTGTCGCACATCATTTAATGATGGTATAGAATGGTTTAAAAACGCCATCTGGCACGACGCAAGCGAAAAGCCTGCAAGATACGACACCTATCTTGTAAAGACAAAACAAGGCTGCTTGGACTTCTGCCATTTCGCAACTGAAAAATGGCACAGTAAGGATGTTGGTACAGTGGTCGAATGGCTTGACTTGGCAGATATTAAACGAAAGGAGGTGAAAAATGATTAAGGCAGAAGACCTAAGAATAGGCGACCTTGTAATCGTTAACGAGAACTGCTCATTAGAACAAGGTACTATAGGAAAAGTATCAGAAGTACGTTCCACACCCCTATCCAAAGAAAATGAAGACAGTATTGGTCTTAAACCCATTTCAAACGACAGATGGCCGTGGGGAGTATTGTGTCGCAATATCGACCCCATCCCTCTTACTCCCGAAATCCTCAAAAAGAATGGATTGAAAGAAGAAGTTGTTGGAGAATATTATACAAAGCCTCTTGATAACGAGACGCATCCCCTTGCGAGATATTTGGCAGTAGAACAGAAAAGAGAGAATTGGTGCGTTTTCATTAAGTATCGTATTTTTCACGACTGTGCACTGTTACGAAAAATTCAGCACGTCCACGAACTTCAGCACATTCTTTGGGCACTGGGCTTGGACGCAAATCTAAAGATTTAAGCATGAAAGTAAGAATAGAAAAAATAGTGTTTCCAATAGCAGTAACGAAAGAAGAGCGTATTTGCTTTATTGTAAAATACAAGCGTCATTGGTGGCAGCGTTGGCATTATATTATGGATAAATCTACACCAAGGCTCTTTTTTTCTGTATGGGAGATACGAGATGTGTTAAAACAAATGGAATATGAAAAGATAGACCATTATAATATATACCCAAAAGATAACAGCGTATGCAGAAGATAATGTTCAACGACAAGTACCTCCTCACCCAAGAGGTACTTAAAGGTCGCAAGACGCAGACCAGACGTGTGCTAAATCCTACAATGTTTTTTAAAAGAATGAAAACCTACGAAGGGTGGTCAAATGAGGACATTAGCGCTTGGAAAAGGTCATGTAATAGACGGCTCTGCGAAGCTCAAGGAAATACGCTTCAGCAGATGCTTGATTACGCATTGTCGTCTTCACGTTACAAAGTCGGCGAGGTGGTAGCTGTGGCGCAAAGATATAAGGATATAGCTTTAGATGTGCCAGTAGAACTTGCTGCGGAGTTGATAAAACAACCAGGGTGGACGAACAAAATGTTTACCAAAGCCGATGTTCTAACTCACCATATACGCATAACGAAAATTCGAATTGAGCGTCTACAAGACATTAACCCTATGGACTGTTTGGCAGAAGGCATATGTCCCTCAGACCAGCGCGAATCGTTATGGTGTGTTGCACCAATTAATGACGATAAATGCGGTGGCTTAGAATATAACCATTCTATTTTGGGTGATGGTCCTTGGCATCTGCACCCAAATGCCAAATTAGCCTACGCCGACCTAATCGACCACATATCTGGCAAAGGCACATGGGCCTCCAACCCCTACGTCTTCGTCTACGAGTTCGAACTTATTAAATAAAAATAAGCTATGAATTTAGAAAGAGCAAAGCAGCTCAGCAACGAATACGCAGAGCAGCATATTATTTCAAGGGGGCAGTTAGAGAAACTTCTTCAAGAGCTTCAATACAACAATGTAGTTATTTCCGAACCTCCACAAGAAAAACCTCAACCCAACAGTACCTTCGACTATGCGCAAATGACACGTCAACAACGTAGAGCATACGAAAGAAGATTTGTAAAGGAGAGCAAAAGAAAACATTAACAACATAACAAATACAACTATGAACAAAGAAGAAATGAAACAGTACACATGTACTAAGACAGTTAAGGCAATGCCAATGAAATATATAGAAGCTAACAGTAATGGTGCTATTCCTGAAATGAATGAATGTCTGTATAACGTAAATCCGGACGGTTATTACGTTGAGGATGATGGTCGTCGTTATTGGGTGAATCACGTTTCTTTTGAAGAAGATTACAAGCTATCAGAAACGTTCGACAACAGAATGACTCTTGAACTCGAAGACCTTGCAAAGCGCATGTGTAAATACGATAACTTTATTTCTTCGGATGAGTTCGGTGCTTTAGACACACTTTCTTGTGCTTTGTTGACTGTGCAAAGAGGGTTAATGGGACAATATTACCTTGTCTTAGCAGACAGATTTATAAAAGCAAATAAGGCGAAAATTAAGCTGTCCAATTTTACATTCGGCACAGCAGTACTTTACCTTAAAGCAGGTATGGCTGTCCGCAGAGCTGGTTGGAATGGCAAAGGTTTATTTGTTGTTAAGCAAGTACCTGCCCGTATTTCAGCCGACATCATCCCCAAAATGCAGTCGCTTCCTCAGTCTGCTAAGGACATCATTATGGCTCGCAAAGAACCACATATCGACTACACCAATCAGATGCTTATAGTGAACCCAGACGGACGTGCTGACTCATGGGTGCCGTCTTCAAGTGACGTGTTTGCGGAAGACTGGGAGTTGGTAACAGAGTAAGAATAGAATAAACAAATTTATGGAACGATTCAAAGACATATTACAACTCACAGCAAATTGTGAAATAACAGAAATAGTAGACGGAGAATTGTGTAGATGGAAGTACATAATGATACATCCAGAGGACGGAAATTATATTCTTGCTATTAACTGTTTTACTCATAATGTTGATAGTTTAAACCTTTCCTCAATGAAAAAGAACTACTTTTTTATAGGGGAAAGAGATGTTGAATTTATTATAAGAGAGAAGATAAGACAAAAAGAAGAAATATTAGAACTTGTTAAACGAGACATACAAGCTCTGCATAACGAGTTAAAGTTTTACGGATTTAAAGAATAAAAAACACCCCTCCCCAGTGACAGTGGGGAGGCTTAAATCAAGTTATGAATAAAAAGATTTTAAAGCTCTTGGAGCAAGCTACGAAAAAATACCAAGAGGCCGAAGCAGCAGAGCAGAAACTCACAAGAGCTGTAACCTATGTGGGGTTCGAGCCAGACGACGAACCGAGAATCACTTACTTCGGAGCTGACGGGTTCATCCTAATCTGGCACGGACACGAAGTTTATGACTGGTTGTCGTTATTAAGTGGTGATAACAGCATTTGTAGAGAACAGTTACAATTCAATGAGGATTATGGATGTTATTAGAGCACAACAAAATGAAGATATTGTCGTAAACGGATTTAAAATCCAATAACATGATGTTGCAACTCTGAAAGAAGCCTTGCGAATAGCAAAAGCTGCTGTAAAAGACATTCAAAAAGATTTAGGTAAAAAAAGAATTGGAGGAAGAACAATTAGTAAAATTAGAGATTACTAATACATCTCCAGTTATTCATTATTTTATAAAAATATAAATAGATAGATTATGATTAAAGAAGTTCCAGACTCTACGTTTGAATGTGTAGGATGCGTATTTGAAGGTAAGTTTGAGTGTCTCCAAAAGGCATGTTGTGCTGACCCAAACAATCCAGTTAAGTACATTAAAGTAACAGAGTAACTAATCACACCTCTCCCTGGTGACAGCAGGGAGAGTATAAAAAAGAGAATATGGCAGAAATTATTTATTTTGGAACAAATGGGTGTTCTGGGCATTATCCTATTGGCATTGACAAAACTCTGACACATGCAGAATATAAAATATGGTGTGAATGTGATAATGAAGCTTGGATAGATTATATTCAAGAAAATCCTGGTCGCCACCTCATCAAGCATAATGGAGAGGTTTATACAAATTATGGTGTTCCGTTTTCTGTAGATGAAGACAGAGTTGGTGACCATACCGAATTGTTTTGGAAGGGCATTCATACAGAAGAGGAAATTGTCAATTTGATAAAGAATAATTCATTTTTATCAAAGCAGTTTAATTTAAAGTAGAATAATTATGACAAAAATGAATGTAACAGAAAAGGACTTTGAAGCTTTCTTTCAAGCAACAGAAT
>ERZ1034897.1221-NODE-1221-length-10322-cov-4.092042_pt1 | contig 10322 bp, 5 predicted proteins | sample MGYA00520629_ERZ1034897 | MGnify/ENA primary metagenome ERZ1034897 (study PRJEB33766, sample SAMN09781789) | gut metagenome | biome: gut microbiome | host: Homo sapiens | place: Madagascar | study: EMG produced TPA metagenomics assembly of the PRJNA485056 data... | reverse complement strand
CGAAGAAACGCTACCTCTAATGGGGGCGACGCGTCCCGCGTCGGGATAGAGATAGAAGTCAGACACGAACGCTACTGCTGCTAATAAACGCTACCTCTAATGGGGGCGACGCGTCCCGCGTCGGGATAGAGATAGAGATAGGAGTTAGACACGAACGCTACTGCTGCTAATAATAGTTGCATGTTTTCCCGACGCGAGACGCGTCGCCCCCATTAGAGGTAGCGTTCGGTGCTTTGGCCGCCCCCGTCTAAACCCGAAACTTGAGTAAACTAACTTACCCGTTAACTCGTCAACTTGTCAACTTGTCAACTCGTCAACTTTATTTGATAACCTTCTTTCCACCCTTGATGTAGAGGCCCGGCGCCGTGGGGTTGTTCACCTTGCGTCCGTCGAGGGTGTAAGTGTCGTCGTTGCGGTCAGCCTCGTTGGTAGTGGCGGCATTGATGCCCGTGGCCACAGCGTCGAAGTGGAGCACAAAGCGGTCGGTGCAGTCGCCGGCCTTGGCTGTGAAGCTGTAGCCTGCGGTGCCGTTGAGCTGCAACTTGGTGCCAGTGAGGCGGTCCTCAAGTGTGACTTGGCCGTCGGGCTGATTGCTGAGGCCGATGGTGTAGGTGCCATCGGTGCCGAAGTGCAGACCGAGCAGGGCTTGGCCATTGTTGAGCGGACGCTCGTTGATGGCGTAGCGTGTGGCGCCGTTGATGGTGAAGATTTGCGACACGGCAGGCTCGGTGCCGGTAAACTTGGCGGCATCGCGGCTGAGGTCGTACTGCATGGTGGCAGCCTCGTTGATGACTACGCGGGTGCGGTCGGCCTGCTGTCCGTCCTTGGCCAGTGTGATGTTGAACACGGTGCGCTGTGCGGCAGTGTGGGTGTTGCTGTCGTAGGCAGCCCTGATGCGCTGCGGTGCGCTGGCCGGTTCTTCCTCCACAAGTGTGCGGGCGTAGCGGTCGGTCTGGCGTCCGTCCTTGAGGAAGGTGATGTTCTCCTGGTCGACGGGGCGCTGCACGAAGAAGGCTTCGGCGGGTGCGAGAATGTAGCTGTCGTCTACCGGGCTGTATGCCTCGTAGTTTTGGTTGTTGCTGTTCCACACCATGAAGGGCGCCCCGAAGTCGAGGAAGCGGGTGTCGAAGTAGCTTGGGTAGGGATTGCCAATGAGGTTCCAGCTGCGGTTGTGCTCAAACTCAGCGAGGTGCTCCTCAAGCGCTACGGTGCGGTTGTCGGCATTGAATATTTGCTGACGGTTGACGGTGGTGGTGAGGGGACGCACGGTGAATTGGGCGGCGTCGTAGTTGCCGTTTTTGTCGTCAGGCTTGTAGCACTGCATGATGTAACCCTTGCCAGCTTGCAGCACATCGTCGGCTGAGAGGTTCTGCCATACGGCAGCAGCATTGCCTGCTGCGCGCTCGGCACCTGAGTGGCCGCGTATTACCCATGAGGTGGTGCTGTCGACGGGTACGATGTCGCTCACCTTGACATCGAAGGGGAAAGACACGAACTGCCAGCGGTTGGTGGCGTTCCAAAGGTTGATGGTGACGTTTTCGGCACGCATCTCGCCCTTGACAATGAGGCTGGTGGGGCGGAGGTGTTTATTGTCGATATAGTAGCCATAACGTTCTCTCTCGTAAGAGAACTTGGCATACGGCGAGAGCACCATGCTGAAGTCGTTGACAGCGAGTTTGCTGCGTCCGCTGATGGTGAGGTTGCCGTGCTGGTAGTCGCTGTTGCCTTGCGAGTCGGTAATCTGGTTATTGGTAACGGTAAGCTCGATGTCGGGACGGTAGTCGGGGGCGAGCTCGTCGCGCAGGGTGAAGTAGAAGTCCTTGTTCACCTTGACGTACTGCGGCATGAAGTCGGAGGTGCGGAAGGTGTAGAACTGGTTCCAGCCTGTGGCTAACTGATACTCGGCAAGGCTCCATACTGGCACGCAGAGTACGGCCTTGGTGAGGTCGGCGCTTGTCAAGGGACAGCCATTGTCGGTGTTGGGGGGCATGACAGAGCGTGCCTCGATGGTGATGAGGCTGTCGCAGTCATCGAAAGCACCCCCAGCGCAATATTCCAAAGAACTGGGAAGTACGATTTCAGTGGCCTTGTTGTTGGCTAATGCATACGTTTTAATGCGTGTCAGTCCCTCATTAAGGTTGATTTGACGCAGATTGCGGCAGCCAGCGAATGCGGCGTTATATATATTGCGTAGGGTAGAGGGACAGTTGAGGGTGTCGATGGCTGTGTCTTGGAAGGCATAAGCCCAAATGTCGATAAGTCCCTCGTTGAGTGTGACTTTGCTCAGATTGCTATTTCCATTAAAAGCATACCCTCCAACCCATGTGGTTGATTTGGGAAGTGTTATTTCGCGGAGATTGCAGTTTTTGAAAGAATAATCGCCGATACCTGTTATACTGTCGTGTAGTTCGGCACTTTGCAGAGATTTACAACCGTCGAAAGCATACCACGGAATCTCTTTAAGTTTGGTGGGTATCTTGACTGTACGCAAACTGCGGCAGGCAGAAAATGCGTAGCGGCCTAATGATGTAAGACTGTCTGGCAGATGCACTTCTTGCAGTTGCTTTACTTGACGAAAAGCAGCTTCCTCAATGGTCTCGACATTGTCGGGGATGTTGACTGATGTCAGTGAGGTTCTTTGGAAGGCATAGCTGCCAATCTTTTTGAGTGTGGGTGGCAGCACCACTTTGTCGATGGCCCCACGCTCGTTGAAGGCATAGCTTGGTATTTCGTCAATCAGGGCTTTTGATAGGTCGAGCTCGGTGAGGTTGGTCATTTGCCCAATCTTGCTCCAGTCGTCAGCGTTGAGCTCGCCCTCAATGATGAGTTTGTTCACTTCTTGCAGATAGCCGGCCTCTTCTACTACTACATGGCCAAGGTCGCCAGCGGCAATTTTGCCTGTGTTGACGGTGATGCCTTCATCGCCACCGATGAGCACGTTGTAGTCAGTATTCCATGCACTGACAAGGCGGTAGGCGTGGAAACTCTCGCGGGGGATAACTATTCTGAGGTGACGGTATGCAGTGTAACCGTCTTCATAGTAACTGTCAACACCTAATGACCCCAATGTGGGCGGCACCTCGGCATTGACCTTGATGCGTTGCAGTTGTGGGCAGTCGTTCACAATGTAATCGCCCATGCGCTCCACATTGGCGGGTATTTCGAGGTCGGTAATGGCGCGGTAATCAGACAAGCCCCCGTCGTTGATGTGGCGCAAGGTGCGGGGCAGGGTGAGTGTGCGCACTTTGTTTTGGTTGTAACGGTTGTCGTAGAGGGCCACGACGGCATAGGTTACGCCGTTGTAGCGCACAGTGGAGGGTATGACGAGGTCGGTCACATCGGCATCTTGGACTTGCAGACCGGTGCAAGCTGCCACCTTGTGGTCTTGGTCGAGGTAGTAACCCATGTTGTCGATGGTGTAGCGTTGGTTGGTGTTGAACGCCCAGTCGTCGATTTTTTGGTTGCTCGACACCTGTACGGCAATGCTCGTTTCGAGCGCCTCGAATGCGGCCAGATAGTCGGCGCTTGTTGAGGTGTTGACATCGATGGCGCGGCCAAGGGCTACGGCTTCGGAGATGTCGACATAGGCGCCTTCGTTGAGGATAGAGTCGGCTACAACGATGTCTTTCTGAATGAGCGGATAGTACGACACGGCTGTGCGCACATCGTTCAGTGTGGCGGCCAGGGTGTTGTAGAGTGCCTCGTCGTCGGGGGCAGCGCTGGAGTTGTCGAGTGCTGTTTGCAGCTCTTGTTTGAGGCCAGGGAAGTCTGCAAGGGCACCAAGGTAGGCTGTGGCGTTGGACTGGGCATCGTCGGTGGCTATGCCGCTGATACGGGCGTAGCAATTCTCGTCGTAATAATTGATATAGTATGATGCTTTAAGTACGTAGCGGCCTACGGGCAGGTCAATTTGGTAGGCTTCGCCATCGGTAGAATCCCAACGTGTGCGGTTGATGATGACGCTGTCGTTGAGTGTGACTTCGAAGATGCCGCGTGCGCCGTAGTTTTGGCAGGCATAGTTGAAGGTGAGCTTGGTGGGGCGGTTGCAGATAATCTCCCACGACTGTTGGGTGGTGCTGCCAGCTACTTCATTAGTAGAAAGCCAACTATTATGCTTCCACAGTTGCGCGAACGGAATGGTGTCGGGCAGTACTTCTTCGGTGTCGCCCGTACTGCCGTTGCCGATGGAGTCGGTGGGCGTGGTGGTGCCTTGGTCGGGCTGTACGGGGGTGACTACGCCGCCGCTACCGGTGGAGTCGGTGGGTGCGGTGGTGCCTTGGTCGGGCTGCACGGGGGTGACTACACTGGAGCTGTCGGCCATGGCGAGGCGCGGTGCACGGCTGGCCATAACCTGCACGGGGCAGAACATGAGGCCGAACAGGGCGAGGGCGCCCACGTGGCGGGCGCAGGCTGTGAAATAACTGCTTGAGGCTATGCCCACTGCGGGCGTGCCTTTACTTAACGGTAACACTTGCGTAGCCTTGTGACTACACATCTTGGCGTTTGTTTTTCCCATAGTAGTGTGTGTTAGTGTTAGGAAAGTTATATTTGTTGTTCTCTCTATAATTATTATCTCTATCGGGCACTTAACTGGTGTGTATGTGCCACATATTGTCAAGTACAAGTTTACGGGAAATAAACAAACGTTTCAATAGCTTAAATGCGTAGCGTGCGTAAGTGGTCGATTTTCGGGTTTAAGTGGCGCGTTTATGGGTATGAGTGGCAAAGTTTTTTTGATCGTAACCATACGACACGGGCAGACATGTACCCGTCTGGTTGTCAGTCTGTTGGTGCATGTCTGCCCGTTGTCATTATTATTGGTGATGTATGTGGGTGGGGTTGGTGCTTGAAGAAACGCGAGCACTAATGGGGGCGACGCGTCTCGCGTCGGGAAAGCAGGCCTCAATTATTAGCAGTAGAAGCGTTTGTATTTAACTTTTGTTTCTATCCCGACGCGAGACGCGTCGCCCCCATTAGAGGTAGCGTTTGTTGGTAGGGGGGCGAGGTTGGTGCTTGTAGAAACGCGATCACTAATGGGGGCGACGCGTCCCGCGTCGGTAAAACATGCCTCAATTATTAGCAGTAGTAGCGTTCGTATTTAACTCCTGTTTCTATCCCGACGCGAGACGCGTCGCTCCCATTAGAGGTAGCGTTTATAGTCAGATTGACAGGTTAAAATACTATGTTAATCCCAATCGTGCAGTTGTTCGATGTACTCGTACAAGTCAATTTCATTCTTCTCATATTGATCTGATGTTTCGATTGGAGATTGCACCCGAACGGGTATAAAAGTGGTGTGAGGAGTGCGGATTATACCCTATCGGGTGTAAAATGTGTGTAAATAGCATTTGGCGGCATGGGGCTTGTGTGCCTCATGCCGCCAATGACGGGGGAGTGTGTGTGGGGGATTAGCGCACGTCGTAGCCCAGCTTGCTGAGCACCTCGTTGCTGATGTCGATGCTTGGTGAGGCAAATATGATGCCGTTGTCGGACGCGCGGTCGAGAATGAGCTGGAAGCCCTTGGTGGTGGCTATGCTCTTGACGGCGTTGTAAATTTCGTCCTGTATAGGCTCGATGAGGCTTTGGCGCTTTTTGTAAAGCTCGCCCTCGGGCCCGAAGTATTTCTTTTTAAGGTCGGCCGCCTCTTTTTCCTTGTCGACGATGGCCTTTTCGCGCTCCTTTTTTTGTGCGTCGCTTAGGAAGACGCTCTCGTTTTGATAGTTCTTGTAGAGCGTTTGTGCCTTGTTGCTGAGTGCTTCGACCTCAGCCTGCCACGACTTGGAGGTTTGGTTGAGCTGCTCGTTGGCACGCTCGTAGGCAGGTATGTTGCTGAGAATATACTCCATGTCGACGAGGGCGAACTTTTGTGCGCTGGCACTGAATGAGGTGCACAGGGCGATGAGCAATAATAAAGCTAACTTTTTCATGAGCGTAAAAGTGTGTTGTTAGAATTCCTGGCCAATGATGAAGTGGAACTGTGAGCCGCCTGCGCGCTTGCCCGTGTATCCGCTGATGTACTTTTGGAAACCATAGGCCCAGTCGATACCCATGAGGCCCACCATGGGGAGCAGTATGCGCACACCTACACCGGCAGAGCGCTTCATGTTGAGGGGGTTGAACTTTTTGACGTCGGTCCAGGCATTACCTCCCTCGATAAATGCGAGAGCAAAGATAGAGGTTGAGGTTTCGAGCATCAAGGGGTAGCGCAGTTCGAGAGTCATGCGGCTGTAGGCGTAGGCGTCGCCGTAGTAGGAGTTGTTGCCCGAGAGCGAGCCGTTTTCGTAGCCGCGCAGTCCGATGGTCTCGGTGGCGTAGCCTGTAGAATAGCCCGACATGCCGTCGCCGCCCACGTAGTAGGTTTCGAAAGGCGACTTTTTGTGGCGGTTGTAGGCGCCGCGTATACCCCTTTCGAAGCGTGTCATGAGCACGGGTGCCTTGACGGCGCTTGAGAGAGCTGTGAAGTTGCGGAACTTGAGTTTCCACTTGTGGTATTCAATCCAGCGGTACTTCTCTTGCATCTCCTTTTGGTAGTTGGCGCTCTGTGGGTTGGTGGCCAGATTTTTGTAGTTGCGCCCGTCCCAGAGCGAGTAGGGTGGTGTGAGTGTGGCCTGTAGCAGGAACTCAGAGCCCTTGCGCGGGTAGAAGGGGTGGTCGGTAGAGTTGCGCTGCAATGAGAGCGAGAGGTTGATGTTGTTGCAGTTGCCGTCGGTTATGAGGAAGTATTGCCACGACTTGAGCATGTAGCGTGTGTACGACAGTTCGGCCATGAAGGTGAAGTAGTCGTCGGGCCAGCGCAGACGTTTGCCGAAGCCAAGGCTGAGGTTAACCATCTTGACGTACTTGTCGGGGTCGTAGGCGTCGGTGTAGTAGTTGGAGCTTGTGCCGTAGCCGTAGGCGTAGTTGTAGAGGTTGTTGTAGTAGTTTTGGTTGATGTAGTTGGAGTTTACATCACTCTGCTTGCTGTATGATATGTTGAAAGATAGCTGGTTGGGTCGCTTTCCGCCGAGCCATGGTTCGAGGAAACTGAGTCCGTAGTTTTGGTAGTAAGTACCGTTGGTTTGCACTTGCAGCGAGAGCGTCTGTCCGTCGCCCTGCGGTATGAAGCCGGCGCGTTTGTAGCCCTTGCGGAAGAGGTTCTGCACAGAGAAGTTGGTGAACTTCAGTCCTACGCGTCCCACGATACCGGTCTGTCCCCAGCCTGCCGAGAGTTCGATTTGGTCGCCGCCCTTTGAGGTGAGCGGGTAGTTGAGGTCGACGGTGCCGCTCACGGGGTCGGGCTTGATGCCGCTTTGGCCAAACTGTGACTGCAGCGCTTCGGGGTCGAACTGGTTCATTTGTGCGAGGTCCTGAATAGAGCGCTTGATGCTCTCCATTGAGAAGAGGTCGCCCGGCTTTGTGCGCAGTTCGCGTCGTATGACGTTTTCGTACACACGTGTGTTGCCGGCTATGCGCACATGGTTGAATGTGGCCTGCTGGCCCTCGCGAATGCGCATTTCGAGGTCGATGGAGTCGCCCACGACGTTTACCTCGACGGGGTCGAGCCTGTAGAACACGTAGCCGTTGTTATAGTAGAGGTTGCCCACGGCGTCATCGTCGCTCGTAAGGCGTTTCTCCATGAGCGTCTGGTTGTAGACATCGCCCTTGTTGAGCTGTAAGATGCGCTGCAGGAGGTCGGAGTTGTACACGGTGTTGCCCACCCACGAGATGTTGCGCACATAGTACTTGGTGCCCTCGTAGACGTTGAGGTGAATGTTGACGTGCTTTTGGTCGATGGTTTGCACGCTGTCGGCCGTGATGAGTGCGTCGCGGTAGCCCCATTCGTTGAGCTTTTCAATGAGCAGCCCCTTGTCCTCGTCATACTTTTCGGGCAGGAACTTCTTTGAGCGGAACATGTTGACAAAGCTCTTTTCGTGCGTCTTTTTCATGGCGCGCTTGAGTTTTGCCACGTGTTTGGGGTTGGCTCCGGTGATGAAGATCTTGTGCACCTTCACCTTTTCGTTCTTGTTGATGTCGATATCCACCAGCACGCGGTTGTCGCCCGTCACGTCCTCGCGTTGTGTGATGTGCACCTCGCAGTTTTTGAAGCCCTTCTCCACAAAGTGCTTCTTGATGTAGTGCTCGGCGCGGTTCACCATGTCGGTGGTGATTTGGTTGCCGGGCTGAAAGCCGATAATTTTTTCGCAGTCCTCGCGTTCCGACTTTTTGACGCCGGTGTATCGTATGCTCGATATGCGTGGTTGTGCGGTGAGTTTGATGTGCAGGTAAGCTTTGCCGTCGACAATGCTGTCGGCCACAATCTCAACGTTCGAAAAGATTTTCTGGTTCCAATAGCGTCGCACGGCCTCGCTGATGTCGGGCCCGGGAATTTCGTAGGTGTCGCCCACGTTGAGGCCCGATATGTTGAGCAGGTAGTCGTTGTCGTAGCCTTTCATCTCGTCCACGGTGAGGCCTCCCAGCACATAGCGCGGGTGGTTGGCCGTGTAGGTGATGACGGGCTTGTTGTCGTTGTTGTCACCCTCTGCGGTCTGTGCTTGTGCGGCGGTGGCCAGCGGTGCGGCCATAGCCATCAAGATGAGCAGTTTGCGTGAGTTGTATTTCATTTATCGTTGTGTTGTTGCGTAAGGTGAGCGCGTGTGTGGCTCGTTGGGAGCTGTAAGCGCTGTATGTTGCGGTGGCGGCGGGCAGAGTTGGGCATGGCTCCAGGCCGGGTTGTGACATATCAAGCCTTGGTCACTTGTTCGCTTGTTTTTCCGTAGCGCCGTTCGCGGTGGTTAAACCATTCGATGGCCTTTACGAGGTCGGCCTCGTGAAAGTCGGGCCAGAAGGTTTGGCAGAAGTAGAGTTCGGTGTAGGCACACTGCCACAGCAGGTAGTTGCTCAGCCGCACCTCGCCGCCTGTGCGTATGAGCAGGTCGGGGTCGGGCATGAAGTTGGTGCTGAGGTGGTCCGTTATGGTTTGCTCGTTGATGTCGGCCGGTGCGAGCTTACCCTCGGCCACTTCGGCCGCAATGCGCTGCACGGCATCGGTCATTTCCCATCGCGAGCTGTAGCTCAGGGCAATAACCATGGTCATGCCCGTATTGACAGATGTGCGCTGCTGCAGGCCGAGTATCGACTCGCGCACCACCTCGGGCACGCGGCTGAGGTCACCAATGATGCGCAGGCGCACGTTGTTGTTCATAAAGAGTTCCTCCTCGAGCGATGTCAGAATGAGCGACATCAGTGCAGCCACCTCGTTGGCCGGGCGGTTCCAGTTTTCGGTAGAGAAGGTGTAGAGCGTCAAGAACTTTACGCCCAGATTGGAGCAGGCCGTGGTAATTTCGCGCACAGCCACAACGCCTTGTTGGTGTCCCATGCTGCGGTCGAGACCGCGTGCTTTGGCCCAACGTCCGTTGCCGTCCATGATGATGGCTATGTGGGCAGGTATCTTTTGCATAAGTTTCTCTTTGTATAGGTTAGGGGGTGTGAGTGCCTCAGTCCCTGTTGCACGTGGGGCACTTTGGGTTGAGGTCGTAGGTGAGGGTGAGGGAGAGGGTAGAGTAAATGTCTTTGTTGCGGAACATTTCGCTCTTGATGCCCAGAGGCGCTTCGAGTCCGTCGAGCTTGTCGCTCAGGCTGAAGTGCACCAGCCAGTCGAGCCCCAGGTTGAGGCGTGGCCCCAGTTTGTATTTAAGTCCTGCACCGAGTGGAATGTTGGCTGTAAAAGCCTTTCCTGCGGCGCCGTAAGTCAGTCCGAAGCCCATTTGCACATAGGGCACGATGCGTGAGTAGTGGCGGTAGTCGCGCTCATAGCCGTAGGGCAGGAAGTGCAGTTCGTAGAGTGCCGACAGGTCGTATATGGCGCTGCTCACCTGGTAGTTGAGCCGTTCGGCCCCTGCAGCCCCGGTGTTGGCCGGGTAAAAGGCTTTGAGGCCAGCGGTGCTGCCCTTTGCTTGTGCAAAGCTGAACTGTGTTTTGAGTGCCATGCGCGGATTGAAGGGGAAGCGTGCCACCGCGGCGGCAGCCATGCCGATGTTGTCCTTGACATCGGTAAAGTTGAAAGCGCCGCCAATGCCGGCTCCCAGTTCCAGACGGTATACGCTCTCGTCGGCCTGCACTTGTGCGTGGGCTTGGGTGGGGGCTGCGAGTGCTGCCACACACAAACACACCAATGCGGCCAACACCGCAAGGTGCTGCCGCATGACGATGAATATGTGATGAATTGTGGCCAAAACAAATATAGATGATGCAGATGTGCAGGTGATGCGCTCGCTATGCTCGCAAATGTGCAGCCGCTGCGCTTGTTATTCCCACCCGAGGCGGTTGATGCGTCCTTTATACAC
>ERZ1034897.1217-NODE-1217-length-10333-cov-9.178439_pt1 | contig 10333 bp, 14 predicted proteins | sample MGYA00520629_ERZ1034897 | MGnify/ENA primary metagenome ERZ1034897 (study PRJEB33766, sample SAMN09781789) | gut metagenome | biome: gut microbiome | host: Homo sapiens | place: Madagascar | study: EMG produced TPA metagenomics assembly of the PRJNA485056 data... | reverse complement strand
ATCAGACTGTAAAAATCATGATATATACATTAGGCAAGAAATAAATATCCTCTCTATGAGATCATTAGCTAGAAAATTGAGATCATTGGGGTAGTTGAGAGCATAGAAAATGCCAGGTGATTGATTGAGAGTTTATTTTGGAGATTATACCATAAAAGTCGAAGATTTTGCCAAGTGTTTTCAGGATTGATTATACCAGAAAGAAAACGATTTTGCATAGTGAAATCCTTTAATGATTTAACCCGTTAAAGCGACCCAGAGCATAAAACCAGAGGCAAGCAGTTGAGTTTAGCAGGAAGGCATCATAAAATCCAATGGGCATAAATAGAAAAAGTTAGAGACCGCGATTAAGACATAAAATATAATAATAAATATAAAAAATCATAAAAATATAAGTTGAGTTTAACAGCATTAACAAGGAGATGAAATCATGAATAAGATTTTGAGCAACCTATACAACATAATATAGCGACCTCACCCTAAGTATAATAAAAGCGGAGTTGATTGGAGTTTAATACAGGACATCTTAAATACAATAAACCCTATCATAAGTTTCATAGTAGCAATCATGGTCACATTAATAGCAATAATATTTTAGATATCCACAGTAATGGAGCTACTATACATTGCATTGCCATTATTCAGACAGTTTATAGAGAGGCAAGAACAGTCTTTAAAAGATTTAGATCAAAATAGATTATACATACGAATAACTACATAGTTTTTAGGAACCTCATTAAGAGATGCAAGAGAGGCAGTTGAGCAAAATGTAAACAGTGGTGGAGAAAGAAATACGTTTGCCATATACTTGAAATTGAAAATAAAAGCTGCAATCATAGTGGCCATAGCGATCTACATCGGCTTTAACATGGATACATTCCGAACCCTGACCTGGAACCTCGTAGAACCATTGCTAAGCCTACTAATAAATGCCTGAGATCAGCTAAACAGGTCAGATCAGGCAACCATACCAGACAGACCATTTTGAGTTGAAAATCCTGTGAGAATTTGTTTAATGGCAGTTACTTTACAGACATTTGAAAAAAAAATACAGATATGCAGCTGAAAATGACGACATCCTAATAGTAACATGTAATGATCCTCAGTTAGGACATGCAGATTATAGATAGTATAAATAAGGTGGGAGACTGCCTTGTTTTAGAAAGTTGGACAATAATAAAAAATTTGATTTGGAGGAAATAAAGATGTAGAGCTTTTATATTAATTTAATAACCGTTGGAGCGATAGCCGTGGCTATGGCAGTAAGTTTAGTAGCCATGATAGGTATTATGATGAACCACATAAAAAGCGGCAAGTTCATCATGACAGAAGTGATACTGTAGATGATTGAGGCACTGCTTATAGGCATGTACTTAGCCCCGATATTAAGGCCGACAGCAATGGTAAGTGAATCATTGTATAAGTTTATTTTGTTTACCTGCCCGGCAGGAGCATAGATAATGATTGGCATAATCTGTGTAGTTGTTTGGTGGCAGATAGAGGATAGGAAGGAATAGAAGAAGTGGAAGAAAGAGCAGGAAGATCAGGCAAACAAGCCTGATAATGAAAAAGAAGATCAGGCAGAACAAGAGAGTAAACCTGACAACAAAGAATAAAAGACATAAAGTAAGATAAAGAAATCCAACTTCGGCACCTGGATCAGTACAAATACTACCTGATCTGGGTGTTTTCATTTTCATAAAGTAAATGCTATAATATAAAACAAGCCTGTAGATTTTTTAACAACCCATGAGGCGGATAAGTTGAGTTTACCTGCAGCAGAGACCTTTTGAGCCAGCCTTTACCAGACGGGCACAACGGGGTCAAATCGGGGTTTTCAGGATTAAGTAGTAATGGTTGTTTCCTGAGATTCAGATTGAAATTTGAGGTATTTGCCGAGGACCATTTTTAAGCGGGGTAGCCTGACCAATGTGACATAGGAGCATAGAAAAACCTGAAATATATTTTATGAAATAAAATAAGTTTAACAGAAGATAACATTATTACTAACAAATATCCTAAATAGATATAGTTAAAGACCTCCGTTAAGTCATCTTTTCTATATACTACAAACTAAAACGAGAGAAATAAAGATCATCAAATCATCAATGAGAGATAGACATGTTTAACAGGACAGGATCAAATAGTCAGTAAAATCGCCGCAATCCTGATCAGAGAACAAATAGACCTGGGAGGAAAACATGAGATCAAGGAGGGAACAGGATTAACAGGGAGAAAAACATTAGATCAAGGAGGGAACAGGATTAACAGGGAGGAAAACCCGGGGGATGACAATGATCAACAATAAGATCAGGGAGAAAACCAGTGTTGACAGGGAGAAAACATTGAAAAATCATTGAGGATATGTTAAAATCAATATATAACTACAAGTGGCATAGGGTATAGGCATCAATTATTAAAGGACAGTTGAAATCATGAACATTTTTAAAAATCATAGAAACAAAGTTATCATCCTCGTCATAATAGTAATCCTCCTGATTTTGAGTTTAATAGTTTATAAAGTAACAGTTGAGCAAGTTGATGAGACTCCAGTACCGTCAGAAGTAGCAACCCCAGAGTCAGCAACATCAGAAACAGCAAATGCAGATGGCTATGGAGAAGAGACATTAACTCAGACAGAGGACGGCTCGTATCTAGATGGAGAAGCATCAGAAGATGAAGAAAGTTTAAATGATGAAGAGACATCAGAGCAGCTGGCAGCAACAGCAACTCCTGCTCCAGTAGCAACAGCAACTTCTCAACCTGTGCAAGCAACTCCACAGCCTACAGCAGTACCTCAACCTGCAGTGACAGCAGCTCCTCAACCTGCAGCTCCTCAACAGGATCAATCATCGGATTCAGGATCAACTGAAAGTTGGTTTGATGATAGCTGGACAGGTGTTTCTGATGATGAATATAGTGCAGCATTAGATGCATGGGATGACAGTGTAGAGTTTGAATAATCAATAAAAAGAAAGGCATAAAACATGAAAACCGCTATATAATAGCATTGGAGATCCATACGTTATAGATAACCTCGTAATGAGAAAGCTAACAAGTGTGTAGAATTATATAGACATTTACATCATAGAAGATGCCAAGAGTAAGTATCAGTTCTATAAATGTATAGACAAAGAAGAAATAAAGTTTAAAACATAGATTCAAGAGACAGTATCAGCATTTGGAGATCAGCAGCATAAAGCAGCCTCCTGCATTTGATACTGTCTCTTTCAGTTTATTTATGCAATCAAAAAATCATTACTTCATTTTTAAATCAAATAAGCATAAATAGTAAAAATTCAAGACCTCAATAAGATCATCATTTCTAATATATGTTATAAAAAATAAAAATATTAGGAGGAATAATCATGAGACAGATCATAATATCAGAAAAAGACCTCAATTCCATAAAGTTTAGCAGCAACGAGGACAACTAGGGATATCTATAGATATTTTACAATGACCTCGACATAAGCAGTACAGCCAATGCAATAGTACATAAAATACTCAAAGACCACAAAGCTGACATCAACAAAGACAATTACGGTTTAATAGGCGACAATAGAAAAACCACAGATCAATCATCAAGCAACATAAACATAGACGGGTTCGGAGATCGAGAATACATAAGCTGGGACAATCCCTATGAAATCATAAATCTAAATACCTGTGACATCATAAACGAAACATCAAACAAATCAGACAAATTAGACATATCAAATCCCTTAACAGATCATACAGAGAGAGTAATTTATCTAAATAATAGAATAGTAATAACAGGTCAATTAATAGATACAATCAGCAGAGAGAACAATCCAGACCTGATAAAAAGAGTAATGCAAACAGATATGGTATGTAATCCTGACAAATTAAAATACATATACATCTTCAAATATAGAGTTTATTTGAACAAACTTTTGAACATCAATAACAATCCAGACAACCTCATAAAAATAAGTGAAATAACATTTATGGATGATAATACAAGCGACATAGATGAATTCCTTTAGAGGAGCATAGTAATCGAACGAGCAGACTGTTTAGATAGTATAAACAACATCCTCGGAGAAAGCAGCTTCAAGCTAGACAATATAATAAATAAATTGTTTACCTCCATATACATAGATGCAGATTCAAATTCAGTAAATTTCCTTTTAAATCTCGTAACAGGACATGAACTAGAGGATGAGTTTATTTTTAAAAATCCTGACAACACCTTAAACCCTAACAGAATCCTCGTAAGAGAAACAACAAACCCCATCAGAGAAGATGTACGTGACTATAACATGAGGAGTTTAATAGAACTAGGATATGAAACCGAAGAGAAAACAATAATAGACAGCCCTGATAGTAGATACATAGAAATAAATAAGAAACCTCATAAAAATAGCAATGAATTGACATCAGCATCCGACCTCGAAACATTTGACCTTGAAATAAAAATCTATGAAAACCTGGAAGATCTACAGAGAAATCTTTAGGAGCAGGACAAGAAATAGTTAGTCAACCTAGACGACTATAGAAACAGTGAGAGAAAAGAAACGGTTTAGAAGTTTAATACTGTTACCTCATTAGAAAAGCTGGATCCATCCCTGACCTTTGGAAATCAAACAGACCAGCAAAGAGCCTACATAAAATCAGTAGAGATCAACAACAAGCTAAACGAAGACCTGACATACGAAAAACTGAGGAAATCAGAAAACATGCCAGACATAATAATCAATAACCTGGAAGTTCTGTTTGATAGTATGGATCATGTGGATAACCTTGGACATATCAAATTTCTTTATAAGACCTTGATGATAATAGCAGATACCCTTAAAAACCTCATAACCCCAGAGGAGGAACAAGACCTCATCAATAAAATCAGTAAGTACAAAGACTACATCTATGTAAATCAACAGGAACTAACAGTAGCAGACATCTTCAATATAAACGAGGACTACCTGAGAGACCATGAGATAACATTGCAAGAAAGAGCAGACCTCATCAAAACCAGCATAAACGACATGAACTTAGGCGGAAGCAGCAGTGAGGACAGGTAGAGAATCAATGAAAAACTGCATAGCATAAGAGTAAAGATAGCCTGTATAAAGTTGAGTTTAGATGCCCTCATCATGCATGACAAGAGAGAAAACGACAATAGCCTACAAAAGAAAGTAATAGACTTGCTTAGTGGTAGAAACAGAAAAAACAAATACAACGGAGACAGTGGAGATCCATTTGAGAACAGAGATCCGTTTAACCAGAGAGATATAATCTTAACAAACATAGCAGTCCCTGATGACATCCTTGAAATATTGAAAACATTATCAAACAAGTATAGAGCCTTAGAAGTAAGCAACTATTCATCAGATCCAAGCATAGACAGACCAGCTGAGCCAGATGACTTTGACAAACTAAACGGATTCGGAGGATACGATTAAAAAAACATAAGAACAGCGAGGAGATATCAATATGAAAATACAAAGATCAGACAGACAAAACAAAGAGACATCAAACATAAATAAAACAGAACAAAATGATAAGTTTAGCAGCATCGACCATGAAATCGAGGAGAGCATAAACAAAATATTAAAAAACTCCACATCAAACATCAAATAGACAAGTGATAGCTATAGAGGAGCCCTAATCTAGGAGATCGCCTCCAGAATGAACAGACCATATGAAAGTGACATAAAATTATTTACACTAGACCAGATATTTTTGTGGATACATTGGCAGGATTTGATAGTTTATTAGACAGATCAATGGAACGAGCTGATAGACTACATAAGCAGGAGTGACATAGAAAGAAGAGCATACAAAGAAGTAATATACAGCCTGAGAAACCAGATAAGTCAGAAAGAGAACATCGCCACCACAAGTGGCGATCAGCAGAAGGACAAAGAACAGGACAGAGAGCAAGAACATAACCTGAAAGTAATAGACAACGATGAAAACATAGAGGACATTAAGAGGATAGAAGATCTATATAAGAAATAAATAAGACATAAATAGGAGGACATTAAAATGTTGAGATATTCAGATGACAAGAGATATATCATTTAGTATAGTACACAAACTTGGAATTACAAAAAGTTGGGTCCCTATGACAAAGGCATGTTGCCAGAAATTAAGAACGCTGATGGAACAGAAAGATTAATACGAGCAATACCGGAACCCAATAAATCAGTTTATGCCATTTATCCAAATCTGAGATCAGAGTTTATAAGATTTACAGAACCTAAATATTCAAACCTTACATTAAAAGATGTAAAAAAGAATAGTCATTTAAAAGCAGAGTTTAAATGTAAGACATGTAATCATAAATGGATAGCATATATAAGTAATAGAATATACCAGAAGCAGGGATGTCCTCATTGTTGTAAAACAAATATATCATTTCCTGAGAAATACATATACTACTGCTTAAAACAGGTAGACAGCAACTTGCAAGAGAACTACAGGATATCAAATTCATAGACTTTGGAATTTGATATGTATGATCCTGTATCAAGATTAGCAATAGAGTTTAATGGAGCTTATCACAACAAAAATAGTGCAGATGCTGAAAAACTACAACTTGCCATAAACAATAATATAAACCTAATCAGGATATGGCAATACAATAACGGAAAGAAATTAGATTTAACAGATAAGAATAACTATATCATACCAGATAACAGTAGCATCAATAATGTATCATATCTGGATGTAATCATAAATGACATTTGCATGCAATATGGAGCCAATTATCAGTTGATAAATAGAAAGTTAGCATCAAATCAAGCATTTCTCAGGACAAACAAAACCCCTCCAGAAGGAGAATCATTACTGGATAAATTCCCAGACATTTGCAGAGATTGGGATTACAGCAAAAATGGAGTGATTAAACCATAGATGCTAAAACCAGGATCAGGTATTAAAATATGGTGGAAATGTATTTACTGCCATAGAGAGTGGCAAGTTCTTATAAGTTGGAGAACATCAGCAGGCAAGAGTTTAAGAGCAGGATGTCAATAGTGTAATACTAAGATAGGATTAGGAACAATGCAAGAAATTCCTTACATTCCAGATAAATAAAAACATAAGATAAAAGAGGACATCACCACCACAAGTGATGACATCATCATAAGTGATGACAATAATAAGGAGGAGATCATAATGAGAAATAAAACATCATTAAAAACAGTAGCATTTTTAATAGTTTAGCTGCTAGCAACATTATTTCTATAGTAGTGTTCAGTAAATCCAGAAACAGAGTACATTTTTCAACCGCTCGTGCAGAGAGTAGAGGCCAATGAGGTATTAGCAAAGCAATTATCAGACAATGGTTTAATAACAGACGTAGAATATAATACGATATACAGCCACCTCGAAACGAAACGAACAGACCTGTTAAACCTGAGTGACAAACTGAAAGAGACAGGTAGTAAGAACATCAAAGACCTCGAAAACGATACTACCCTCCGAGCAATTTTAGGATAGTCATAGGCTTTTTTCGACGTTTCCTACGATGACGTTTCAGATACTTATAAAAATCAAGATAGCTTCGAGAGTGCGGACATAATAGCCTTGCTTAAGCATTATAGAGATCAAGTCAACCTGTACGACTCTATACCTCGTGATTATGTTTAGGTACAGTAGTTCGAAATCCTGGATGACAGTATAAAATCAGAGATACGTAATAGTGAAAAGGGCAAGGTCTACGTCCTCGATATGAGCAAGATTCAGGGTTTAGGAGGTCAACAAAATAATAGCGCAGATGCAATAGCAGGCTATGTACAGTCATTAAACGAAGCAATAGACGGAATGAAAATGAATGAGAACGGTACAGTAACCCGTTAGGACGGATCAACAGCAAGCTATACTGAGATCAAAAATACCCTAGACAAAGTTTTCTCACCCCTCGTCGATGACGACGGAAACCAGGTCAGTTGGATAGATTTATAGTCATTAGAGACCATCCAGATCAGCCAACCAGTGTAGCAACAATCAGGTGCTGTAGCATTAAATCAAGGTTCAACAGCAACAGGTGGACTAACCCTAAGAGAGGATTACGTAAATCAGCCTGGATATGACTTAGTAATCAGCAATAAGATCACAGATAAAGATGGTAATAGCAACAACATAAATTTAATGACAATCAAAACCGAGGAGTTAAATGCAGATGTCATCAATGAGATGATCAATAGCATAACAAATGCAGCATAGAGCCGAATGATCTTAATTGATGGCAACTGGTATGTTTAGATGTACCCGATCGCGACCATAGGCAACATAATAGATCAAGGAAATAACTTTAAAATTGACTATCAAATCAGAAATGAAATGATTTTAGATTTAAGGACAGGCAACATCCTTAAAGTGAATGGATCTCAAGAAGTAATAACAAATCCAAGTGACGGATACATCACCTTAGGCAACGGATCATTAGAGGACTACAGCAGCTTCATCCTGAGCGACAGCAGTTTAACAGGCGAGCTGAACCTTGGAGGAAGTTAGGGTAGTCCAGAGCAAGTAAAAAATAACATTCCAGTGTTTATATTACGTGATTACATGGAGGCTACATTCTCGCCGGGAGTCGTGAATGATGGACATGTGGACGAACCAATAGTCATTTACGGACGACTAATAAGACTAAAACTTTCAAGTACCTCAGGGTCAATATATAATAAGGACGATGAAATAGGATATTACATCAGTAGAGATCATATTAAGCTTACAGGAACAGGCTTTGACGAACTTAGAATCCAGAGTTTAGCAGATGCACAGACATTACTAAAAACAGAAAATCGAAAAATAAAACGTATAGCATCAGTCAATGAGCAATATAAACCAGGCATACCAGATGAAGTAGAGGACAAGGATAACCCTAATAAAACAGCAGGAGATAGTGGATAGACATTAGTAGGCAATCTCCCGAAAGAGATAGTACAGTCAATCAATCCAGTATTAACATTTCCTGGAGACCTGGATGCCTGGGATCGTGACGATAGCAGTAAGCCGATCATGTTTTGTCTGACATTAAATAGCAGCATCGTAGATAATGGTTTATATGCCCACTGGTTCAAATCGGAGGACGAAATCAACAGCCTTGGAGCCTTTCAGGTTTGGCTGAATCAAAGAGGCTACAATTACAAACTTACAGAAAACCTCGTATACAAGTGGCTGACCGTAAACTACAACATAGATGTAACCAAAGACGTTGCAATAATGAATGTAGACTAGATATAGAAAACAAATCAAATACTAAATAATAAGAAAACAGATAGATCAATGAACCTGTTTAGAAGTGCAATGCTTATAATGGGAGCTATCATAATGAGTTGGGAAGTCGTAGCAGTGATAGCCTGGGTATTTGATGCGAACATTGGGTTGGATTTACATATCCTTGAGAAAGTAAGCTTCGGCTCAATGACAGCAATAAAATATAAAGATGAAGTCAGTGACATCTACGGACAGGGAGCAGACGTGGCTAAACCAGTAACATTCAGTGATCTAATAAAGAAAGTCATAGCATTAAGTGCTATAAGTCTATGTTTATTGACAGTAGACATCCCGACAATAACATAGAAAGTAATAAGCATGAGCAGCGGATTCATAGCTCCATTCAGCGATACATTAACAGGCAAGCATAATGAAGATAGCCTCCATGTTGAAGACTATGACGTAAAAACAAGCATTGATACATCAGGCAACGGCACCTGGGAAGAGAAAGAGAAAGAAAACGACAAAGAGGACATCGAGAAAGACCAGCAGACATCAAACACAGGCAACCTAACAAACAATAGCAATAATAAAAACAGTCAGGTTTATGAGAGTAACAAGACATCAAATGAAACAGGCAGCGGAACAAAAGGCCAGGACAAGACAAACAAAACAAATAGCAAGACAGAGAAAAAGAAAGACTCGAGCATTTGGAACAACATAAAAACCGGAGCCTCAAACATTTGGAACGGAGTGAAAAACCTGGCAAGCAACCTAAATCCATTTAAAAAGAAATGAAAGCATAATCAAACAGAGAGGACATAATCAGACAAAACAACATGATTAAGTAAATTTAATCATAAAAACAATTAAAAATGGACCTTCATTAACATCATTAAGGATGTAGTGGAGGTCCATATTTTTTATACATATTAAAATCAGCACCCTATACATAGGGACTAAAAACGGTTTATTTTAGGCTGTTTCAGCATTTTAGATAAGTTAAAAACCTTGATTTGTGATTAATGAGAATGAGAAAATTAGATTCACTCTCTTGAAAAGTGGCCTATACATGACCTTAAAAATGAATATCATCATCATAAGATCATTAGCAGAAATTTTAAGATCATTAGGGGTCTCC
>ERZ1034897.1216-NODE-1216-length-10334-cov-10.481953_pt1 | contig 10334 bp, 8 predicted proteins | sample MGYA00520629_ERZ1034897 | MGnify/ENA primary metagenome ERZ1034897 (study PRJEB33766, sample SAMN09781789) | gut metagenome | biome: gut microbiome | host: Homo sapiens | place: Madagascar | study: EMG produced TPA metagenomics assembly of the PRJNA485056 data... | reverse complement strand
TTGCTTTGTCCTTCTGTATACTAAAACGAATCCCCCGGCGCCGATATTGCAAGCGCGGGGGAATTTTTAAAAAAGTTTTCTTCTTTGGCTTCCCCCGAGGGGCTGCGCCCGCAGGCGCGTGTCGAAGCGCAACCGCCGTAGGCGGCTCTTAGCGCGGAGACCGAAGCTGTCTGCGAAGCAGACTGATGAGGGGCAAGCGTACCGTTATCGCCCCTTTACCGGGCAGCCCCCGTAAGGCCACCCCTCATCCGGCCTGCGGCCACCTTCTCCCAAGGGAGAAGGCTTTACAGGTTGATATCCAACTCCACCGGGCAATGGTCGCTGCCCAGTACATCCATCAGGATATCCGCTTTCTCGATTTTGTCGGCAATGCGGTCACTGACCAGAAAATAGTCGATACGCCAGCCCGCGTTGCGTTCCCGCGCGCGGAAGCGCATACTCCACCAGCTGTACATACCGGTGGCGTCGGGGTGCAGATGGCGGAAGGAGTCCGTGAAGCCCGCCGCCAGCAGCTCGCCCAGCTTACCGCGCTCCTGATCCGAAAAACCCGCCGCGCCGCGGTTGGGGCCGGGGTTCTTCAAATCAATGTCCTCGTGCGCCACGTTCAGGTCCCCGCACAGGATGACCGGCTTCTCGGCATCCAGCTTTTGCAGGTAGCGGCGCAGGTCATCCTCCCACTGCATACGGTAGTCGATGCGGGCCAGCTCGTTCTGGGAGTTGGGCACATAGAGGTTCACGAGGTAAAAGTCCGGGTATTCCAGCGTGATGGCGCGGCCCTCGTGGTTGTGGATATCCTCGTCCAGGCCGTACCGCACCGACAGCGCCGGTTCCCTGGCCCAGATGGCCGTGCCGGAGTAGCCTTTTTTATCGGCGCTGTATATGTACTCGGTGTAACCTTCGGGCGCAAAATCCGCCTGCCCGGGCTGCATTTTCGTTTCCTGGATGCAGAAGAAATCCGCGCCAAGGGTGTTGAACACATCCTCAAACCCCTTTTTCAGGCAGGCCCGCAGACCGTTGACATTCCAGCTGATAAATTTCATGTGGGTGGCTCCTTTTTATACTTTTTTCACCGCATTCTTCTTCCACGCCCCGGTGGCAAATCTGGCGACAAAACAAATCACACGGCAGACCCAGTCAACCAGCATGGCGTACCAGACGCCGACCGCACCCATGCCCATATTGACGCAGAGCACCCAGCTCAGGCCCATGCGCCATACCAGCATGGAAATCGTGGCGACCACCATCGTGTACCGCACATCGTTGGCGGCGCGCAGGGCGTTGGGCAGCACAAAACTGGCCGGCCACAGCAAAATTGAAAAGCCGTTGTGGATCATGACCAGCGTGAACGCCAGCGCCCGGGTCTCCGGCGTCAGGGTGTACATACTCAAAATCTCGTTGAGCAGCAGCAGCACCGTAACATTCACCGCGCCCTGGGCGATGTAATCCCACAGCAGCAGCTTTTTGGTGTAATATTTCGTTTGTTCAAAGTCCTGTGCACCGACGCAGCGGCCCACGACGGTAATCATGGCAAGGCCCATGGCGTTGCCCACAATGCAGCCGATGGCGTCCAGGTTGTTCGCCACCGCGTTGGCTGAGATATGCACCGTACCGAACAGCGAAATCATCGAGACGACCAGCACGCGGCCCAGCTGGAACAGACTGTTTTCAAACGCCGAGGGGACGCCGATGTACAGGATGCTCTTGACGGTTTTGCCTTCCAGCCGGGTGACGCTGCGGGGCGTGATCTGCAGCACATAGTCGGGCCGCGCTGCCAGCGACAGGATGATAACCGCGCCCACCGCGCGGGAAATCAGCGTAGGCACCGCGACGCCCGCGACGCCCATCTTCAGCACAAACACGCAGAGCGCGTTGCCGCAGAAGTTGATGGCATTGACGATGACCGATACTTTCATCGATACTGCGCTGTTGCCGGTGGAGCGGAAGATGGCCGCGCCTGCGTTGTACAATGCCAGAAACGGAAAGGACAGCGCCGTGATGGTAAAGTAGGTCAAGCAGGCCTGCATGACATCGTCGGTGATCGTGCCGAAGAAGAGCCGCAGCTGTGCCGTGCGGGTGATAAGGCAGAACGCCGCCACGCCCACACCCAGAATGGCACTGAGCGTCACGAGCTGTCCGGCGCTGTGGGCGGCCTCCTCACGCCGTTTGGCACCCAGGTGCTGGCTGGTAACGACCGCGCCGCCGGTAGCCAGCGCGCCGAACAACGTAATGATAAGCTGGTTGATCATATCGACAAGCGAAACGCCGGAGATGGCGGCCTCACCCACCGAGGATACCATGACAGTATCTGCCATACCTACAAGGATTTCCAATGCCTGCTCAATGATGAGCGGCCACAACAGCGTAAGCAGCTGCCGATTGGTAAATAACCTTTCTTTTTTCAATTTTTCAAAGCATCTCACTTTCCCAGGTTGAGTATACCACAAAAAAAGTCCCCGCGCAATGCGCGGGGAGATAAAAGGCTTCCCCTTTGGGGGAAGCTGTCCGCGAAGCGGACTGATGAGGGGCAGCCTTGCCTTACTGCCTCTTTACGGGGACACTACCATAGACGCGCCCCTCATCCGGCCCTGCGGGGCCACCTTCCCCTTTGGGGGAAGGCATGGGGTTTTATTCGTATCTCAGCGCCTCGATCGGGTCCAGCTTCGCCGCTTTATTGGCGGGGTAATATCCGAAGAATACGCCAATCGCCATGCTGAACCCTACGGCAATCACAATGGCCGCAAGACTCGGGCGCGCCGTATAGCCCACGGCCTTGCTCAACGCTGCGCCCAGCCCCAGGCCCAGCACAATGCCGATGGCACCGCCAATCAGACAGAGAATAACACTCTCGGTGATGAACTGCATCCGGATGGCTGACGCGGGGGCGCCCAGCGCCTTGCGGGTGCCGATCTCGCGGGTGCGCTCGGTGACGGAGACCATCATGATATTCATGACGCCGATGCCGCCGACCAGCAGTGACAGCGCCGCAATGGCCGAAATGCCCAGTGAAATCGTGCTCATCATTTGAGACATCGAATCCAGCAGGCTCGCCAGACTCGACGCGCTGGCGGTCCAGGAATCGTTACGGGTGTAGTAGCTGGCAAAGAAATCGCCCACCGTGTCCACAAAGGTGGTCACGTTCACGCTGCTGCCGTTTGCCACCACCGTGATGCTCTGGTAGCCTGCGCCCGCGCCAGCGATGGACTTTGCCACGTCCAGTGGGATATAAAAGTTCGTCTGGATGCTGTCATCGTCGCTGCCGCCGAACATACTGGAGTAGTTGTCCTCTGTGTATTTATATACGCCTTGTATATAGAACGTATACAAATTCTTGTTGATCGTCAGCGTGACCGCCTTGCCGATGGCCTCCTGCGCGGTGCCGCCGACAGCCTGTTCGACGAATTTCTCTGACACACAAGCGACCTTGCGGCCTGCGTCCTTTTCATCGTCAAGCCAGCGCCCATACAAAATCTGCGAATCTGCGCCAAGATTTTCCAGTGTGGCAGCATTGGCACCGCTGACGCTGGTCTTGATGGTCGTGGTCGGGTCGCCGTACTTGGCAATCGTCCCATCGCCTACTTGCTGGGAAAGCTCGATGTGGTCCACCTGCGTCGGGAAGGTGGCCATAAAGTCATCCATCATATCCTGGGTGATGAGGTCGGAATCCGACGGCTGCGAGTCCATGAACCGGCGCAGCCGGACACCCTGGGATGTGCCCGAGGTACTGGAACTGCTTTTCTGCGTTACAGTGACTGAAATGTTGCTGGCACCCATGCCGGACATCGAGTCCATGACCGAGCCGGTCATGCTGTTGCCGACCGTTTCAATGGCGATGACCGCTGCAATGCCGATGATGATACCCAGCATCGTGAGCAGGCTGCGCATCTTGTTGGACTTGACGCTGGTCAGCGCCATGCTGATATTCTCAAAAAGCTGCACGTTCGCCTGTCCCCTTTCGTTCGCCCACAATCAGGCCGTCGCGCAGCGTCAGCACCCGCTGGCATTCCTCGGCCAGTTCGGGGTTGTGCGTGATGAGCACGATGGTCTTGTGGTATTTTTCATGCAGTTCGTGAAAGAGGTTCATCACGACGCGGCTGGTCTGGCTGTCCAGTGCGCCGGTCGGCTCGTCGGCCAGAATCAGCGCAGGCTCGTTGACCATGGCGCGGGCAATCGCCACACGCTGCTTCTGGCCGCCGGAAAGCTCGTTCGGCTGGTGCTTCATGCGCTCGGCCATGCCAACGCGGTCCAGCCACTCCTTGGCGCGGCGGGTACGCTCGCCTGCCGGGACGCCCGCGTACAGCATCGGCAGTTCGACGTTTTTCAGCGCGCTCTGGCGGCCGATCAGGTTGTAGGTCTGGAACACAAAGCCTATCTTGCGGTTGCGGATGGCCGCCAAGTCGTTGTCGTCAGCGTCGTGGATGTTCACGCCGTCCAGCACGTACTCCCCCGCCGTGGGCTTGTCCAGCACGCCGATAATGTTCATCAGCGTCGATTTGCCCGAGCCGGACTCACCCACGATGGCGACGAACTCGCCGGGGTAGACGGTCAAATCAATGCCGTGCAGGATTTCCAGCTCGTTCGGCTGGCCGATGTAGTAGCTTTTGCGGATGCCCTGCATCTGGATGAGCGGCTGTGCGGGGTGCGCGGCCTCGTCACCAATCAGGGTCTGCGCGATATTTTGCGCGAGCTGTTGTGTATTTTCCGGCATCACTGACCTCCCGGGCCGCCGGGGCCGCCGCCACCGGGGCCGCCCGCCGGGGCGTCGCCGCCGCCCATGACCACGGTGCCCTCCGGCATATTGCTGGGGTCGCCGACGTAAAGATCGCCGTTCTCCATCACCTGCATCCCATCGCCGGACGAGCTAGTCTCCACGCCCTGGGTCAGGTCGGCTGTGGCGCGGATGACGTCGCCCTCGTTCAGGTCGTCGCCGGTGATCTCAACGTAGTAATCGTTGGTGTCACCCTCGGTGACGGCGACCTCCTCAAAGGTCATATCGGTGCCCTCGCCGCCGGTCCGGCGCAGCACATAGGTCGTGCCGTCCTCGTTCGTGCCCACGGCATCGCGGGGTACGGTAAAGACATCGTCCTTCTCGCTGATGACGATCTCGACCTTGGCCGAGATACCGATGAGCAGGCCGCTGTCCTGGTTGTTGACCGTAACAGTCGCGCCGAAGCTGCCGCTGTCGTTGGCGACCGGGTCAATGCGGGTCAGCGTGCCGGTGACGGTGTCCTCGGTAGCATCGCTGGTAATGTTGCACTGCATGCCGGCTTTCAGCTTGCCCACCGAGCTGGCGGGGATCGTGACCTCGACGGTCAGGTTGTCCACGTCCTGAATGGTGGCAACTGCACCGCTGCACACGTCACCCACGGTGGCGTTCAGCGCCGTGATGGTGCCGTCCATCGTGGCGGTCAGGGTGCAGTTATCCCGTGCGGTCTGCAGGCTGGTCAGGGTGTCGTCCTCGCGCTGGGACTGCTCAAGCTTCGTCTCGGCGTTGTCCACACTGCGGGACGCGCTGGTGGCAGCCTTCTGGTAGGACTGCTGGGCCTTGTCCAGCGCCTGAGCCAGCTGCTCGATCTGGTTGTAGCACTGGCTGACTGCGTCAAAGCCCTGCAGGCCCAACTCCGGGATGCTGCACTGGCCCTTGGCGACGCTCTCACGGTTGGTGTAATCGTCGATCTGCCCCTGCAGGCCCGCGGCGCGGTCGGCGTCGCCGTCCTGCTGGGCCTGGGTCAGCTGGATGCGCAGGTTCGCCAGGGTGTTTTCGTACCCGGCAATTTCCTCAGCGTAGCGGGTGTAATACTCGGTGACGATCTCACGGTTCGTCTTGCCGCTGTTGCTGCCGTCGGCCATTGAGCCGTAGTAATCATCCAGGCCGAGGGTGTCGTACTTTTTCTGGGCTTCTTCCAGATCCGCCCGGGCACTGGCCAGGTCGGTGGACTGATCCTCGACAGCCTGGTCATAGCTCTTCTGAGCGTCGGTCTGGGTGTCGCTGAGCTTCAGTTCGGCGTTGGCGATCTGCTTTTCCACATCGGTGGTGTCCAGCGTGGCAATGACGTCGCCCTTTTTGACCGTATCGCCCACAGCCACATTGACCGCCGTGACCTTGTAGGTCTTGACGGAATCCGAGGCGGTAACGCTGGCGCTGCTGCCGGACTTTACCGTGCCGTTGACGTTGACCGAATCGCTGAGGGTCGTCTTTTGCAGGACGGTCGTGCGCACATACTGGTAGGTCGTACCGGCGGCCGCCTTATTGGCCTTGCGCACAACGTTGGTGATGACCAGCGCGATAGCGAGCACAATGACCAAAAAGATCATCAGTTTTTTGTGGCGTTTGACCCAAGCCAACGGACCGCGCCGGGTTTTTGTTTGTTCTGCCATACCGGGTTCCCTTCTGTGTGTGGAGATTTTTTGACAAAATTTAGTATAAAGGGTAAATGTGTTTAAACTATGAAAGAAGCATGAAAAAGCGGCACACCTTTGGGAAAGTGTGCCGCTGTATAAGTCGTGCTATGGTAGGGGTCGATGCCCGCATCGACCTGCGGGGCGTCAAGGACGCCGCCTCCTACAAAGCCTGTTAGTGCCGTAGGGGCCGGGCATGCCCGGCCCGCAACATATGGAATACCGCGCAGTTCGGGCCAAGCTGAGGGCCGGACATGTCCGGCCCCTACCCCGCTCCTTTTTCGCCCGGATTTACCGCTCCTCGCGGAAATAGGCCAGGCCCAGGTGTGCCGGGGGTTGGTTTTCTTTCTTCTTGCGCATGGATACCACAATCAAAACCACAATCGTAACGACGTAGGGCAGCATCTGCACCAGGTCGGTAATGTGGCTTGCCATCGTGATGCCCAGCAGCGTTGGCAGGAACTGATACAGCCAGTAGAGCATACCGAACAGGTACGCGCCCCAGATGGCGTTCAGCGGTTTCCAGGTCGTGAAGATGACCAGCGCCACAGCCAGCCAGCCCAGCGCCTCGATCTGCCCGGTGGTGGCCCAGATGCCCTGGTTGTAGTCCAGCACGTAGTACAAGCCGCCAATACCGCAGATGCCCGCGCCGATACAGGTCGCCAGGTACTTGTACAGCGTAACGTTGATGCCCGCCGCATCTGCGGTGGCGGGGTTCTCACCCACGGCACGCAGGTTAAGGCCCGCGCGGGTGCGGGTCAAAAACCAGTGCAGCGCAATCGCCAGTGCAATGGCGGCATAGACGAGGAACCCGTAGCTGAACACGACCTGCCCGAAGTCGCCCAACGTGGACAGCACCGGGATTTTGGCGCTGAATGCCTTGTTGGCGATGGGGGCAGCGGAGTAGCTGGCGCCGTTTAAGATAAACACGCCGAAGAAGTTCGCCACGCCCATACCGAAGGTCGTCAGCGCCAGGCCGGTGACGTTCTGGTTGGCGCGCAGGGAAATCGTCAGGAATGCGTAAATCAGGCCGCCCGCCATGGATGCCAGAATAGCGCAGGTCAGGGCAACGACAACGCTGACCGCGCCGCTCGGGTTGGCGGCGGTGTTCTCATAGGCCCAGGCGCTGGCAAAGCCGGCAAAGCCGCCCAGGTACATGATGCCCGGCACGCCCAGGTTCAGGTTGCCGGATTTCTCGGTCACAGTCTCGCCCAGCGCACCGTACATGATAATTGTACCAAAGGGGATGGCGCGTAAAATCCATGCAATCAAACTGCTGTGCATATCACTTGCCCTCCTTGTGTGCGCCGCGCGGGATGACGCGGTAGTTGATGAAGAACTCACTGCCGAGGATGAAGAAGAGGATGATGCCGGTGATGATGTCGGCAGCGTACTCGTTCAGCGAGTAGGCAGACGCAATCTCCGACGCGCCGCGCTCCAGGAACACGAGCAGGAAGGAGATCAGCGCCATATAGAAGGTGTTGAACTTTGCCAGCCAGGCCACGATGATAGCCGTGAAGCCGCGCCCATTGGCGGAGGCCGTGGAAATCGTCTGATCCTTGCCCGCGACGATGAGGAAGCCGCACAGGCCGCAGATGGCACCGGAAATCAGCATCGTGCGCACCGTGACGCGGCGGACGTTGATACCCGCGTACCGCGCGGTGTTCTCGCTCTCACCGACGACGGAAATTTCATACCCCTGCTTGGAGAAGCGCAGGTAGGCGTACATGACGAAGGTCAGCACAATGACAACGATGATGTTGATAGTATAGCGCTGGCCAAAAATGACCGGGAACCAGCCCGCCTTAGTGGCCTTGTTCAGCGTGCCAAGGCTGGACGCCTGGCCGCGCATGATGTTGGTCATGCAGGCGACGATCGACGTTGCCACGTAGTTCATCATCAGGGTAAACAACGTCTCGTTCGTGTTCCAGCGGGACTTGAACCACGCAGGGATGAAGCCCCACAGCGCACCGGCGGCAATGCTGCCCAGCGCCATGGCCGCAAACAGCAGCGGCAGCGGCAGGTTGTTGCCCTGGTACACCATGATGAGGGCGGCGGTCAGGCCGCCAATCAAAATCTGACCCTCGCCGCCGCAGTTCCAGAAGCGCATCTTGAACGCGGGGGCCAGCGCGATGCCGACGCAGAGCAGCGTGGACAGATCGCGCAGCATCCAGCTGAAGCGGGTCATGTTGGCGAAGGTGCCGCTCCACATGACGCCATAGACGGACAGCGGGTTCAGGCCGGTGACGAAAAAGATAAACAGCGCATCGACGACCAGCGCCAGCAGAATGGCAATGGCACGCACAGCGATCTTCTGGGGCATCGTGGTCCCCTCGCGCTTGGCAATGCGCAGCAGCGGCTCGCGGGCCGCAGCGGCAGTCTGACTCATGCCTGCTCCTCCTTTACCAGGTTGGTCATACGCAGACCGACCTCTTCCTTCGTGGTCTTGCGGCCGTCGAGAATGCCGTTGACCTTGCCGCCGCAGAGCACGACGATACGGTCACACAGTTCCAGCAGGACGTCCAGATCCTCGCCGACATAAATGACCGCCACACCGCGCTTTTTCTGCTCGTTCAGCAGATGGTAAATCGTGTAGGACGTGTTGATATCCAGCCCGCGCACCGCGTAGGCCGTCATCAATACGATGGGGTCGGCGGCCAGTTCGCGGCCCACCAGCACCTTCTGCACGTTGCCGCCGGACAGGCGGGAGACGGGGGTGTTCAAATCGGGCGTGACGACGCCCAGTTCTTTTTTGATGGTCTCGGCCAGGTCGTGCGGGGCCTTGCGGTCGACAATGGGCGAATGTCCCTTGCCGTAGCTTTTCAGCATCATGTTGTCGGTCATGCCCATCGAGCCGACCAGGCCCATGCCCAGGCGGTCCTCCGGCACGAAGGAGAGGTGGATGCCCGCCTCGCGGATGGCCTTGGGGCTTTTGCCGATGAGCTGCACCGGAGCGCTGGCCTCGGGGGCGTAGTACTCAATGCTCGCGCCGCTCTCGGTGGGCTGCAGGCCCGCGATGGCTTCCAGCAGCTCCTTCTGGCCGTTGCCGGAAATGCCCGCAATGCCCAGAATCTCACCGCCGTAGACCGGGAAGGAGGCGTCGTCCAGCACGGTGATACCCTCGGCGCTGTGCACGGTCAAATGCTGGATGTCCAGCCGCTTGACCGGGTCGACCGGCTCGGGGCGGTCGATGTTCAGCTCGACCTTCTCGCCCACCATCATTTCGGTCAGCTTGGCCTCGTCGGCGTCCCTGGTGGCAATGTCGCCCACATACGTACCCTTGCGCAGGATGGCAACGCGGTCACTGATGGACAGCACCTCGTGAAGCTTGTGGGTGATGATGATAACCGCCTTGCCGTCGGCCTTCATGTTGCGGATGACGCTGAACAGCTTCTCGGTCTCCTGCGGGGTCAGAACTGCCGTAGGCTCGTCGAGGATCAGGATGTCCGCACCGCGGTACAGCACCTTGACGATCTCCAGCGTCTGCTTCTGGCTGACGCTCATCTCGTAGACCTTCTGGTCAAGGTCGAGGTTGAACTCATATTTTTCGCAGATGGCGCGGGCCTTGTCGTGGACTTTTTTCAGGTCGAATTTTTCGCTGCCGCCCATGGACAGGGCGATATTTTCGGTGGCGGAGAACACATCCACGAGCTTAAAGTGCTGGTGGATCATGCCGATGCCCAGATCCAGCGCGTCACGCGGGGAGCGGATGGTCACGGCCTTGTCGCCAACGTAGATTTCGCCCTCATCGGGGAAGTAGATACCGGCGATCATGTTCATCAGCGTGGTCTTGCCGCTGCCGTTTTCACCCAGCAGGGCCAGAATTTCACCGCGGCGCACGCCCAGAGAGACATCCTTGTTGGCCACGACCGGGCCGAAGGTTTTGGTAACGTGCTCCAAGCGCACAGCATATTCGTTCTGCGCCATTATGCAGGCTC
>ERZ1034897.1213-NODE-1213-length-10350-cov-7.942496_pt1 | contig 10350 bp, 9 predicted proteins | sample MGYA00520629_ERZ1034897 | MGnify/ENA primary metagenome ERZ1034897 (study PRJEB33766, sample SAMN09781789) | gut metagenome | biome: gut microbiome | host: Homo sapiens | place: Madagascar | study: EMG produced TPA metagenomics assembly of the PRJNA485056 data... | reverse complement strand
TGTAGTTGAACTCGAGGAAGGACAGGCCTTTCTCCATGCGCTGCTTGTAGCACTCGGCGCGCAGCATGTTATTCACGCTGAAGCAGGGGCCGACCTCGCGCAACAGCTCAATGTAATTGAGGTTCAGCAGCCAGTCGGCGTTGTTCAGCATCATGGCCTTGCCTTCGCCGAACTCGATGAAACGCTCCATCTGACGCTTAAAGCACTCGGCGTTGTGGTCGATGTCCTCCTTGGTCAGCATCTTGCGCATGTCGGTGCGGCCGGAGGGATCGCCGATCATCGTTGTGCCGCCACCGATCAGGGCAATCGGGCGGTTGCCGGCCTGCTGCAAACGCTTCATAAGGGTCAGGGCCATAAAATGACCGGCGGTCAGGCTGTCGGCCGTGCAGTCAAAGCCGATGTAGAAGGTCGCCTTGCCGTTGTTGATCAGCTCCTTGATCTCCTCCTCGTCCGTGACCTGTGCAATCAGGCCGCGGGCTTTCAGTTCGTCGTAAATCGTCATGGGTTTTACCTCCGTTTGTTGCGGCAAGGGCAAAAATAAAAGCCCCTGCCAAATGTGAATTTGGCAGAGGGCGAAAGTTCGCGGTACCACCTCTGTTTGCCCACCCCTCGCGGCGGCGGGCCTTCGCGGGTGCGGCAGACAAAGGACTGCGTACACCCAAACGCTGTAACGTGCGCACACGGCACAGCCTACTAGCCTAAGCGTTCAGCCTGCTGCTCCGGGCTGTATTCGCCATCTGCACCTGCTGACCCCTTGCACCGACCGGGGCTTCTCTGAAGCGTGGCAGATGGGTACTGGTTCCCATCACTGCATTTAACATGGTTTACTGTATCATATTCTAAACGGATTGTCAAGAGGCGGGCACATATGGAATTTGCTTCTACGCATTGTAGGGGCCGATGCTCGCGTCAAGCCCGCCGCCGTCATTTCGACTTTTCGATAAGCTCCCGCGCACTGGCAAGGCTCAAATCGCTGACCTTGTCGCCGGAAATCATCCGCGCCAGCACTTCCACGCGACCATCCATATCGAGAGTATGAATTTCCGTAAACGTGCGGTCGTTGCGGACGTTTTTCTGGATGAGCAGCTGGTTGTCCGCAAACGCAGCCACCTGCGGCGTGTGGGTGATGCACAGCACCTGATGCCCCTTGGCTGTCTGGTGCAAAAGCTGCCCGATGCGCCCCGCCGCCAGACCGGAAACGCCGGTGTCGATTTCATCGTAGATGACCGTCGGCAGTGCGTCGCGGTCGGCTAATGCACTCTTGAACGCCAGCATAATGCGGGAAAGCTCGCCGCCGGAGGCAATTTTCGCCAACGGCTTGGGTTCCTCGCCGGGGTTGGTGGAAATCAAAAATTCCACCGTGTCCTGCCCATGGGAGGACAGCGGCCCCCGCGCGTGCTTGAGGGCAAAACGGATGCCCGGCATATTCAGAAATTCCAGCGCCGCTTTCATTTCCTTGTTCATGGCGGCAAAGCCCTTTAGGCGGCTCTGGGTCAGTTTTTCGGCGGCCTCCTTCGTAGCGGCGTACAGCGTCTGCATCTGGGCTTTCAGTTCGGCAATTTTCTGGCCTGAGGACTGGAAGGTCTCCAACTCTGCGGCGGCGGCTTCGCGCCGGGCCAGCAGTTCGTCGACCTCCATGCCGAACTTCTGCTTGATACGGTAAATTGTATCCAACCGCGATTCGATTTGATCCAGCTCCCCGGTGTCAAAACCGTAGGCATCCAGCCGGTCGGCCAGATCGGTCGCTAGTTCGCGGGCGCTGTAATACAAATCGTTCAGCCGCTCACTCATCGGGGCCAGCGTCTCATCCAGCCGGGCGCTGTTCTGCAAGCCGTCCACCGCGCCGCCCAACAGGTCCGCCGCGCCGGATTGCTCACCGTCCTCGTCGCCCGCCAGCGCCAGATGTGCAGCGGTGATGCCTTCCAAAATGCTCTGGGCGTGGGTGATGACATTCTTGCGCTCCTGCAAGGTCTTTTCCTCGCCGGGCTGCAAAGCGGCAGCGTCAATGGTGTCAATTTCCGCAGTCAGCGCCTCGATGCGGCGCTGTTTGTCGGACTCTCTGGCGTTCAGCGCGTCCAGCTGACGCTTGACCGTGACCAGTTCGCGGTAGCGGCGGTAATACTCGGCAAACAGCGCACGGTTCTGGGCGTACTGATCCAGCAGCCCCAAATGCAGCGCCGGGTTCGTCAAACTCTGGCTGTCATGCTGGCCGTGGATGGAGAGCAGCCCCGCCGAGATATCCCGCACGACGGCGGCGGTGGCGGGCATACCGTTCACGCGGCAGCTGCCCTTGCCCTCGGCGTTGATCTCGCGGTACAAAAGCAGGTCGTCGTTGGCTTCATAGCCGCACTTTTCCAGTTGCGTCTTGACCGAATCAGGGATACGCTCAAAGGTCGCCCAGATGCAGGCCTTCTGCGCGCCGCTGCGCACCAGCTCACGCGATGTACGGTTGCCCAGAATGGCATTGATGGAATCGATCAGGATGGACTTGCCGGCACCGGTCTCACCTGTCAGCACGTTAAAGCCGGGGGTGAAGTTCACCTCGGCTTTTTCGATAACGGCAACATTTTCGATTTTCAGGTTTGCCAGCATGGGATAGATCCTCCCTGTCGTTTTGTTGATTACCCGCGGCGGGTGTACTGCTGCAGCTGCTTACAGATCTCAGCGGCGGCCTCTGGGGTGCGCATCAAAATAAAAAACGTGTCATCGCCGGAAAGCGTACCAACGACATTGTCCCACTGCTTGGCGTCAAACACCTCGCACGCGGCGTTGGCCATACCGGAAAAGCACTTGACCAGCACGGTGTTCCCGGCGTAATCGACTTTGAGCACTGACTCACGGAACAGCATCTCAAACCGGCTGGGCGAATGCGTCACCTTGCCGGAGGCCGACGCCGGAACATAACGGTAGCGGCCGTCAGCAGTGGCCGTCTTGACCAGCTGCAGCTCGCGGATATCGCGGGACACGGTGGCCTGGGTCACGTCGAAGCCCTCATCCCGCAGATGGGCCAGCAGATCCTCCTGCCGGTCAATGGGGTGCTGCTCGATCAAATCCAAAATCGCCTGGTGGCGTGCACTTTTCACAGGGATCATCTCCTCATCAATTTGTTCTCTATGGCGTGGAACTGCTCCGCGTCGTCAAAGGCAATCAGCTGTAAGCCCTGCCCGCCGCCCGTTATGCACAGGCGCTCACCGGGGAGCAGGTCACATTGGTCGCTGCTGTCCGCGCAGGCAAAGCTGCCGTCGCGGTTCTCGGCGTCGGCAATGATTTCAAGCCGACGGCTGGCGGCAAAAACAAGCGGTGCCACGTAAACATTGTGGGCGCAGACCGGTGTTAAGACCATCACATCTGCGGAAACATCCAAGATCGGCCCACCTGCGGAAAACGAATACGCGGTGGAGCCGGTTGGCGTTGCCAGTATCATGCCGTCGCTGCGGTAGCTGCCCACAAACGCGCCGTCGCAGTACACTTTATAATCCATCGGGTGCAGCCGCGTCTGGCCGAACAGAACGATATCATTGATGGCATCGGCACGCCAGGCGTGGGCGGGGACCTCGGCGTGGAGCAGCCCGCGATTCACGAGGGTGAACTCCTCCGCTGCCAAGCGCTGCAATTTTGTGGGCAGTTCGGCGACCTCGCAGGTAGCCAGAAAGCCCATGCGGCCCAGGTTCACACCCAGAACCGGCTTGCCGTGCCGCATACAGGAGAGTCCGGCCCGCAGCAACGTTCCGTCGCCGCCGATGGTCACGACCTGGTCCGCCGCGCGATAGGCGTCAGCCTCCGGCAAAAACTGTACCCCGGCAAGCCCGCCCTCACCCGCGAAGGTCTGCGGCATCAACACCTGTACGCCCAACCCGGCCAGCACAGCAGCAGCCTGCCGCGTAACGGCAAGCCCTGCGTCCTTGGTGGGGTTCGGAATCAGCAAAACTGACATAGGCGTCAGATTCCTTTCTCAGTGCAGATTGGGGGCCTTGTCCAGCGTCTCGTGGGAGGCAGCCACGACCTTTTCAATCAGGCCCTCCGGCAGCGGCAACGGCGTGTCGCAGTGCTGGACGTACATCAAATATTCAATGTTGCCCTCGGGCCCCTTGATGGGCGAAAAATCCAGGCCCGCAGGGGTGAAATGGTTTGCCATGGCGTAGCCCTCGGCCATCTGCAAGACCTCGCGATGGGTGGCGGGGTCACGCACGACACCCTTTTTGCCGACCTTCTCACGGCCTGCCTCAAACTGCGGCTTGACAAGGCATACGCCAACAGCATCCGGCGTGCAGATTGCATCCGCAACCGGGAAAATATGCTTGAGGGAGATAAACGAAACATCGACACTGAAAAACGCTACCGGCTCGGATAAATCCTCCGGCTTCACGCTGCGGATGTTCGTTCTCTCCATATTGATAACGCGCTCGTCTGTGCGCAGGCTCCACGCCAGCTGGCCGTAGCCAACGTCCACGGCATAGACCTTGACCGCGCCGTTTTGCAGCATGCAGTCGGTAAAACCGCCGGTAGAGGCACCGATATCCATGCAGACTTTGCCGTCCGGGCGCATCGGAAAGACCTGCATAGCCTTTTCCAGCTTAAGGCCGCCGCGGCTGACATAGCCGATGTCGTGTCCGCGCACTTCGACCTTGGCGTCTGGCGCAATCATTTCCCCGGCTTTGTCGACTTTCTGCTCATTGACAAAGACAATGCCGGACATGATGAGCGCCTTGGCGCGCTCCCGGCTCTGCACCAGACCATTCTGGCACAGGTATTGATCCAGGCGAATTTTGCTCATGCCTGTTTCTCCTTTAAATAGTTCAAAATATCCTTGCACAGGGCCGCCGCGTCCAGCTGCTGATCCTTGCGCAGTTCGGGCACGTTGGCGTGCAGCAGGTGGGTATTGTCTACGGCGTGCAGCAGGTATTTCCCCTGCCAGCCGCATTGCTGCATGGCAAAGCCCAGCTGTTCGCCAATGCTGCCGGTGCGGACGGAATCCTCGGCAAACAAAATCGTATCATAGCTGCGCAGCGTGTCGCACAGGCCGCCAGGTAGCGGGAAAATCTGCGTCAGCTTGACGCAGTCGGTCTGCACGCCGTTCTGGGCAAGCAGATCCTTGGCCGCAATGATTTCCTCGGCTTCGGCACCGTAGCTGACCAGGGCGACTTTGGCACCCTCCACAGGTTCCAGCACATCGTACCGCGCCCCTGTGCAGGGCAACGCCGCAAGGGCGGGCTTTTCCTCCCCGCGGGCATAGCGGATGGCACGCGGGCCGCGGGCCTCACGCACCAGATAGGTCAGCCAATAGCGAAGCTCCGCATAGTTGGACGGCGCAAAGACCGGGATATTTACATTCGAGAAAAATGCCACATCGTAGATGCCCTGATGGGTCGCACCGTCGCCGGGCACAAGACCCGCACGATCTACGGCGAAAAGTACATCCAGCTGCATCAGGCTGACATCATGGATGATTTGGTCGTAGGCACGCTGGAAAAACGTAGAGTAAATCGCAACCACGGGCAAAAGCCCCTGGCTGGCAAGGCCTGCCGCAAAGCTGACGGCGTGTTCTTCCGCCATGCCAACGTCAAAGAAGCGGCCAGGATGGCGGTGCTTGAAGAAGTTGAGGCCTGTGCCGTACTTCATGGCAGCGGTGATGCCACAGACGCGCGGCTCGTCATCGCCCAAATCCGCTAACGCACAGCCGAACGTTGACGAGAAGGAATCCTTCGGCGAAAGCTCGGGGTCAGTCAAATGGCTCAAATCGATGGACGATACCGCGTGGAACTCGCCGGGGTTTTCCTCGGCGGGTTTCAGGCCTTTGCCCTTCTGGGTGACAATGTGCAGGAACACCGGGGCATACTGCTCCCGCAGGTTCGTCAGCGTGTGGGTCAGCATATCCACATCATGGCCGTCGATGGGCCCGATGTACTGGAAGCCCATCTCCTCAAACATCGTGGATTTGTAAATGCCGCGGCGAATCAGCTGCTTGCCACTCTGCAACACCTTGACCATGGCGTCACCGGCCACCGGGATGCGCTCCAGCGTTGTTTCCATATGGGCCTTGACGTGGGAGTATTTTGGGTCGGTGCGCAGCTTGGTCAGATAATTTGCCATCTGGCCGACATTTTTGGAAATCGACATCTTATTGTCATTCAGAATGACAATAAGATTGTTCAGCTTGCTGACATTGTTCATGCCCTCGTAGACCATGCCGCCGGTGAAAGCGCCATCGCCCACGATGACCACGACTTTGCCAGGCTCATTCTTGAGCTTTTTCGCCCGGGCAATGCCGATGGCAGTGGATAACGCCGCACTGCCATGCCCAGCAATGAACGCGTCACAGTCGCTCTCCTTCGGGCTGGGAAAGCCCGAAATGCCGTCTTTGCGGCGCAGCTGGGCAAAGCCCGCGCGGCGGCCGGTCAGCAGCTTGTGGGTGTAGCACTGGTGGCCGACGTCAAACAGAAGTTTGTCTTGCGGGAAATCCAGCACGCGATGCAGGGCAACCGTCAGTTCGACCACGCCGAGGTTCGACGACAGATGGCCGCCGGTCTCGGAAACACTTTTAATCAAAAACTGCCGGATTTCCTCACACAGGGCGGGCATATCAGTCATCGGCAGGTTTTTTATCTCCCCGGGCGCATTGATGCGCTCCAACAAAGGATAGCTCATAGATGCACCTCGTTTTTTACACCATCGGCATGGCAAAGCCCAGCACAATGCCAAGCGCCGCGCCTGTCAAAACTTCGATCGGCGTATGGCCGACCATTTCCTTCAACTTTTTGCCGTGAGGCAGCTGGAACTGCTCAAAACCCTGATCCATCCATTCGGTGAACATACGGTTCAGTACTTTCGCCTGCTCGCCGGTCTCATAGCGCACGCCCATGGCGTCATACATGACGATGATGGACAGCACGGCCGCAATGGCAAAAATCGGTGAGCTGACGCCGCAGTAGCGCCCTGTGGCAACGACCATGGCGCAGACCGTGGCCGAGTGGGAGCTGGGCATACCGCCGGCCCCCCACATACGCTCGGCAATAAAGCGGTGGAAGATAAACAGGTTGAGCAGCACCTTAATAAGCTGTGCCAATAGCGATGCGCAGACCGCCGTGACCAGCACAAAATTCCAACTCAGCGCAGTGCGCAGCAGTGGCATAGGAAAATCACATCCTTATTTCTTACGTTCCAGCAGTTCCGCCGCCATCAGCCGCAGAAAATCTGCCTTTGGCCCAAGCGCATCCAGCGCGGCCAACGCTGCGGCGTTGTGATGCTCTGCTTTCTCATGGGCACCCTGCAAGCCGTACAGCGTGATAAAGGTGGTTTTGTCATTGTTCGCGTCGCTGCCGACCGACTTGCCGAGTTCTTCCGTCGTAGAGGTGACGTCAAGAATGTCGTCAACAATCTGAAATACAAGGCCGACTTCGGCCGCATAGCGAACAAGGAATTTGCGAACAGCAGTATCCGCCTTAACGCCTGCCGCCGCGCAGCCCAGTTCCACAGCGGCAATGATGAGCGCACCGGTCTTGTGGGCGTGCAGTTCTAAAAGTTCGCTCTCACTGGCACGCATCGTTTCGAAACGCTTGTCCAGCTCCTGACCGTAGAGCATCCCGCGGTCGCCGCCGCCCTTGGAGAGCAGCTGCACGGCCTCAATGCGGCTCTCGGCAGGGAGCTTCGCGTTGGCAATGACTTCAAACGCAGCTGTGACGAGTGCGTCGGCGGCCAGAAGAGCCGTGGCCTCGCCAAACTGCTTGTGGCAGCTGGGGCGGCCTCGGCGGAAATCATCATTGTCCATGCAAGGCATATCGTCGTGGATGAGCGAATAGCAGTGCAGCATTTCCAGCGCACAGGCATAGTCCAGTGCGTCGGCGGCATCGGCCCCGCACAGCTGGCAGGCGGCCAGTGTCAGTACGGCGCGTACCCGCTTGCCGCCGCCCAAAAGGCTGTACCGGGCGGCCTGGCCCAGTGCGGATTGCTGCGGCAGATAGGTGTCGCACAGTTCGGCCAGGCGGGCTTCCGTCAGCTGCGCCCAGGCGGTGAACTGCTGCTTATAATCCTCATGCCTCATGGGATACCTCCCCGCCCGGGGCAAGGCTGGCGTCGATCTCCTCGACCTGCAGCTTGGCCTTGTCCAGCGCTGTATTGCAATAGTGGATCAGACCGGCAGCCTCCGCATACAGCTTGACGGAATCTGCCAGCGGCGTGGACTCATCCTGCAATTGACCCAGCAGGCCCTGCAGGCGATCCATACCCTCCTCAAAGGATTTGGGCTGTTTCATCGGGTATCACTCCCCTGTTGTTTCTAAATCATGCACCGCTTCCACGCGGCATTCGGCGGCGGCCTTTGCACCGCGCACCGTGATCGTCTCGCCGGGGCGCAGTGCCTCCACCGCGCAGGGCACACCCTGCCGCTCGGTCAGCGTATAGCCGCGTGCGAGAACGGCGTAGGGGCTCAGGGATTCCGCCACAGCGGCGGCGTTTTGCAGCTGACGCTCAGCACTCTGCACGCGGCGCTGTGCGGCGCTTTGCACAGACGCCTGCAGCGCGGCCAACTCCCGCTCCCGGTGGGTAAGCTGGCTGTGTCGGCGCTGTAAAATCTGGGCAGCGGCCAGCTGATTAAACCTATTATAGCATAGATTGCAACGATTCTGTATATTTTTTTGAATATTTTGCTGTAAAATGAATATTTTCTGCCGCACATCCGCCTGGTCGGGCACGCACATCTCCGCTGCAGCAGAGGGCGTGGGCGCACGCAGGTCAGCCACATAGTCCAAAATCGAGGTGTCAATCTCATGCCCGACGGCAGAAACCACCGGTTTGCGGCAGGCTGCGGCGGCACGGGCGATACGCTCTGAGTTGAAGACCCACAGATCCTCTTTGCTGCCGCCACCGCGTGTGACCAAAATCAGATCCGGGCGCGGGTCACGGTCCAGCCTGCGGATGCCCTCGGTGATGCTCTTTTCAGCCTCAATGCCCTGCACATTGACCGGGGCCAGCAGCAGTTTGACCATCGGCCAGCGGCGGCCGATGACGTTCTGCACGTCCTGCCACGCCGCGCCGGTCTTGCTGGTCACAACGCCGATGCACCTGGGCACGGCGGGCAGCGGGCGTTTGCGCTCAGGTGCAAACAGGCCCTCGCTGTCCAGCTTTTTGTACAGTGCGTCAAAGGCCATCTGGGCAACCCCCGCGCCGAAGGGCTTCATATAATCGGCATACAGTTGGAACGCGCCGTCTCGCTCATAGATCGTGGCGCGGCCATAGACCAGCACCAGCATACCGTTCTGCGGCGTGAAATTCAAAAGCTGTGCCTGGGAGCGGAACATCACGGTCTTGATGGCCGCGTTCTCGTCTTTCAGCGTAAAATACAGGTGGCCGCTTTTGTAGTGGCGGGTAAAGCCGGAAATCTCGCCGCAGACGATCAGATCGTTCAGCGGGTCGCACTGGGCCAATACCTGCTTGGCCAGCCGGTTCAGGCTGGTTACATTGATGTAGTCGGCCATGCGCCACACTCCCTTGCCGCTAAGATCGAGATGCCGATGGCGTTGTCACTGGCAAATTTGCCCGGCACAAAATGCGCGTTCGGCACGCGGTTCGTCACATAGGTGCGTATTAAATCACTGCTCATCACGCCGCCCGCAAACACGACCGGCAAGCCCGGGCACTCTGCTAAAGCGTTGTTCGCCATCCGCACCAGTGTCTCACCCACGCAGAGCAGGCAGTATTTGCAGACGTAGGGTGCGTCGTGCCCTTCCGCCAGCAGCTTGGCGCACTGGTTTTCAAGACCAGATAAACTGCACGTCAGCCCTTTTACGCTGACCTTGGGGCGCACTTTCTCGGTGCATAAAGCGGCCTGTTCGCTGACATAGACGCCCGCCGGGAACGGAAAGCCAAGTTTGACGCCCAGCCGGTCCACGGCCTGCCCGGCATACAAATCGCTGCTGGTGCCCAGCGGCGTGATGCTCTCGGCCTCATGGCACAAAAGCAGGTCAGTCGTGCCGCCGGATACGTGAAACACCAGCGCCTCCCGCTCAAACAGCGTAAAATCGCCGGTGGCGTACAGTGCGGCGGCAATATGCCCCTGCTGGTGGGTCAGCTTGACCATCGGCAGCCCTTTGGCCAGTGCAAACGCCGTGGCGGCGCTGACACCAGCCAGAAAGCATGGCATATACGACCCTTCCACCGGGCGTGGCTTGGCTGAAACGCCGACGGCGGCAACCTTGGTCAGGTCGGCCTTGCCGGAAAGCTCAGCCAGCATCTCCGGCAGGGCCGCCGTGTGGTGGAACAGCGCGTCACTCTGGCGCAGGCCCAGTTGACCTTCTTTGACAGGCAAAAACTTTTTGCAATCGCAAACAACCTCTCCGGCGTCTGTGTCAAACACTG
>ERZ1034897.1212-NODE-1212-length-10351-cov-18.593046_pt1 | contig 10351 bp, 8 predicted proteins | sample MGYA00520629_ERZ1034897 | MGnify/ENA primary metagenome ERZ1034897 (study PRJEB33766, sample SAMN09781789) | gut metagenome | biome: gut microbiome | host: Homo sapiens | place: Madagascar | study: EMG produced TPA metagenomics assembly of the PRJNA485056 data... | reverse complement strand
GGCATGAAGGACGCCCGCAAGATCGTTAAGGATCCCAACTGGAAGCCCATGCCGCCCCTGAAGGACGCCGAGTAGTAAAGGGCTTTCGCCCGCCGCTACAGTCGTTGACACACCACGGACACACGCTGACCGTCAAAGCCAAAGCCCCAACGCATGCGCCCGACGGCGGGGCGCGGCACGCGGATATCATCGATGCCGTCGCGCTCTATGTCGAGCAGCGCCTGAACCGCCAACAGTTCCAGGCCCAGGGCATCGACGCCAGGGTCGTACAACATGTTGACCGTAATGAGCGGTCGCTCATCGAGCATGCCGAGCGTGTCGGCCACGTCAAACACCCGACCGGTGGGAATCACCTGGATATCCCAGCGATCCGAGACGCCACTTCGCTTGGAGCTGGGATTGCAATAGCCGGGCAGTCCAAAGCAGAGCCCCTGAAGCGCCAGATGATAGGCTGTCGGCATATCTGATTGGCCCACATCGATGCCCAGATCGCCGATAGCACAGCTCAAAGCTTGCTTTACAGTGTCCTCGTCTCCTCGACACAGCCCGTCATGGAACGAGTCGATAACTCCAACGTCCTCAACGGCGCACTCAAACCATTCCAGAATTACAAGACGGAGCGCCTGACGCACCTCGTTATTAGGCAGACGCAGGGAACGAAGGCACGCGCCGTCCTCCGAATGCCCCGTCATATCCGTCGTAAGAAATCCAGACAGATACAGCGCAGCCCAGATATCTTCGGGCTTGGCGGCATCGGCCTCCTCGGCATGCACATGCACTGGCGCCTCAATAAACCCATGCGGCTCAAGTAAATCGAACAATGCGGACAGGCGCATGAGATTCCAGTCGCCGACGCATGCGCTCAGACGGTCGGCGTAACAATACAGATCTGCCCGAACGGGCGCGACGCAACCGCGATGTGCGTAGTCCACCACGCGCTCCGGGCTCGAGCAATAAAAACCACCAAGCAGATAGCCCTCGAGCCACTCGCGCGCGTCATCCAGACAGTCGTTGCGCCCGATGCGATCCAGCAGCACCCGGACTTCGTCGTCCGAAAAACCAAACCATCGATCACACCAACTCGACAGCGGCGTCGCCGACCGATAGGAAGCCCCGCGCTGGGACAACGCAAGCTCGGCAGGACCAGGGTGCTCGCCCATCAGACACGTCAATCGTAACGAGTCGCCGGCGTCGGCAATGGTGTCGAACAACATCCGGCTGAGCGACTCTAGGAAATCCACGTTACCGTCGTCCTTAGCGTCCAAACACTTTGGACATACCGCGTCGTAGTCGTCTATCAGAAGAACAACCTGCTCATCGAAAGCCGTCTGGAGCAGTTTAATAAGCATGCCAGTCGCCGCATCGATCTCCTTATCGCTGGCCACCCCACGCGCCGCCCTCTCGATAAGACGAACCTCACGTCTTGACAGATCAGGCGCGGCAAGCAGCGGCAGCAATCGGGCGCACTCGTGTGCAACAGCGCTGCGAATAGCCGCCGCAGCATCAGCGTCACACCTCACAGCGGCAGTTGAAAAGTCAAGCGTGATGACCGGATAACACGCGTGTTCATCACGATAGCGACCGCCGCCCGCCTGCCAGATCTGGGTGCCGACGAACGGACTTCGATCCGGCCGCCGGCAATCAGGTCGTTCCAAATAGCATTTGAGCATCGATAGGTTCATGCTCTTGCCAAAACCCTTGGGCCGACAACAAAGCGCAACAGGCGCTTCGCTGTCCAATATATCGGCAATAAACATAGTCTTATCGACGAGTAAACACCGATTGATTGCATCCGAAAAGTCGTGTACATCAACCGGCAGAGCTGCGTTATCCGCATGATTGAGCAACCGTGCACCAAACGCATGAGTAAAACCACAATTCACCTGTTCAGACACTGTAAACTCTCCTTCTAACGCAGCACGATGCCCATTGTAGCGAGCGGGTAGAGCGCAACAATATCGACATGCAAACGTTTCGGGCAGCGGTAGCAACAGACCCCCGAGGGGGCATAACAAATCGTTGCACAACAAAAAAGGGGCCCGATGCCGCCGCACCGGACCCCGTCCCAAACTCTTATAGAAAACGATCTGGAAGATTACTCCTCCAAGCCGTCCTCCCCAGAAGCCTTCTTCTGCTGATCGAGCTTATGCTTACCACTTACGATAGACGTAGCGCCCAGTGTGGCCAAGCTTGCACTGGCAAGGCTCGCCATCACAATCAAGTCGCCCGTCTTGGGCATGTTGCCGCCCGAGGACTTAGTCGTTGTAGTCGTCGTGGTCGTGGTGGTTACCGTCTCGGAGTCATTTTGCTCTTGGACCTGGTTGTCAGCACCGCTCTTGTCGTCGTCTTCGGACTGTTTCTTTTCGCCCTCAGCCTTGCTCTTGTCCTTCTCCTCAGATTCAGACTTCTTATCCTCGTCCTTCTTCTGTTCGGACTTGTCGCTCTTCTCCTCAGAGCTAGAACCCTTATCGGATTCGGTCTTCTCGGAAGCCTTGTCCTTGGAGTCGCCCTTTGCGGCTTCGATCTTTTCCGTGGAAACCTGATCAGAGTTGCCCTTGTTCTGGGTCGAGCCGTTATTGACGCCAGCCATCAGCGAAGAGCCCAGCGTAGAACCAAGCTGCTCGGAGAAAGAAGGCTTCTTGTCCGGCGAAGCAACGGGAACGTCCGGCGCCTTATTCGAGTCATCCTTGGAAGCATCGGAACCAGGGGTTGCGTCAGAGCCGGAGCCGTTGTTAGAGCCGGTGCCAACGGACGAATCGCTCGAGCCAGTGGAAGAGTCAGAGGAACCAGCGCCGGTCGAACCAGAAGCGGCGCCGTCCGTATTGCCGGCGGAGTTTGAAGACGAATCGCCCGCAGCAGAGCCGTCCGAATCGGAGCCGTTCGAGACAGAGCCGTTCGAGGTAGACCCGTCGTTGGTAGTGCCACCAGCAGAACCATTGCTGTCAGCATCGGTCGAGGGCGCATCCATCCTGTCATCGTTGGAATCGTCACTCGAGTTGTCATTCGAATCAGGCGTCGGCGCAGGCGCCGGCGTGGACTCGGGCTCTGCAGGCGTCGAGGGCGTCGAGGCAGCTTCGTCCTCGGCGATATAAACCAAGCAGTCCTTCAGCTCGTTGCGGTAGCGGTTCTTCCAGCCCTCATGATACTGGGGCTGGCTCGAAAACTTGGTCGCGACGTTATTGACCACGCTGTTGGCAAGAGCCGTCACAAACTCGCGGTCGGACATATCATTAGAAAGATTCGCCCAACGGAAGAAGTCCCTGCAGCCACCGGTACCGCACATGTTGGTGATGCTCCAGACCATGCCCTTGACGCAATCGGCGCGACCGGAAATATCAATGCCCAGGCCGCTCTTGAGCCAAGCCTCGGTCACCGCATAGTAGGAGTTGTACGCATAGGCATCCTGAAGCGCCGAGAACTCAGCAGAATCGGTATTGTAGGCGCCCTGGAAAGCCTCCTGCGCAATGCGGCCCAGCTCGGTAAGCTGGCCGTTCTCGTACATGGAATTGCTCGCGTTGGAAATCTCGCTGCCGCGATCGATCGCGTCCTTGAGCATGCTGTATTTTTCGGGGTTGTAGTTGTAGGCCTGCTTCATAAACGGGATGAGCGACCAGCGGCGATCGAACTGGTAATAGCCCAGCGCGTTATAGCCGTCCCCATACGAAAAGCCCTGGTTGTAGTTGCCATGGCTCTCGTACTTGGTAAAGTACTTCATCTCGGTGGTGACATTGACAAACGAAACGCCCTGGACCGACCGCAGCACGCCCGAGAAGGACTGCTGGGTGTAGAGACCCTTATCGATATCGGTGGCATCCGAGGCAACGCCCGGCGTGGGCTCCTCGGCAGCGGCGGGTGCCGGCACGGAAACGGCGCCAAACGAAAGCGCCAGCGTCAGGCCCGCGACAATAGCAGAATGCTTGCGCTGCATAAGATCCTCCCTGCATTGGTGTAGTTAAAGTGCAGTTTGCAAAGATAAGAGTAAGTATTGCAGCTCGCCCGTTGTTGCACAACAACCCCTCGGTAAACGGCAACAACCCTCCGCGAAATCCGCGAAATCTAAAGGAATTAAACAAACTGGTCGTCGGGCACCAGAAGAAGATCGCCGTAGCGTCCCATCAGCCCGTCTCTCAACTGACAGAAAGCGGGGATATAGACGTTCAAGATACGCTGAATCAAATCTTGAGCGAGCTTGTTGTCATAGATATGGACGTTCGTATTGCGGTCTCTGAGCATATCTAGCCATGCCGCCTCATCAATAAAGTCGTAGAATCGGTAGGCTTCCTTCAAGATGGCACGAGGAGACCCCGATGCAGCAAGCGTGGCGCCCTCATACTCGAGCAGACGTTTAAGGAGCTTCCAGCTCAGTTCAAACTGAAGGTTGAACTTATTAATCAATCCACTCTGAACAAAATCATTGCTAAGATCCTGATTGGGCGCATCCTCAAGATTCGCCAAGGCGCTGGCAAAGTTCTCATATTTTTTCATACAGAATCACACCATCCCTGGCAATTTCATCGAGCAATTGCTGCGATAAGGACTCATCCAGATTGACGACGTCTATATCTAAAAGAGTATCAAGACGCTCCTCTATCAGATATGAGAAACGGTCGAAATCCCGGCAACCTGCTACAGCAATATCAATATCGCTCTTAGGCAAGTTGTCACCGCGGGCACGAGAACCAAACAGCACAACCCTCTCGGCGTCACATTCCCGAGCAAAAATCTCAATTTGCTTGTACACCTTGTCGAGAGATACCATCTGCAGCCCTACAGCTTAATGCCGAAGTTGATCTCGGGGACGGCAGCAAGGTCGGCCAACGTCACGCCGTCGACGTACTTTTCGATCACGTCGTCCAGACCGCGCCAGAATTTGACGGTCGAGCAAAGATCGCTGCGGGCGCAGCTGTTGTCGATGCCATCGCACGCCACCGGAGCCGTGCTGCCCTCGACGGCGCGCAGGATGTCGCCGGCACGCACCTCGGCCGGGTCCTTGGCCATCATGTAGCCGCCGCCCTTGCCGCGCACGCTCTTAAGTAGGCCCGCCTTCATGAGCGGACGAACCAGCTGCTCCAGATACTTTTGCGAGATACGCTCGCGGTCGGCGACCTCGCGCAGAGCGATCTTGCCCTCGGCGTCGCCCAGCGCTGCGATATAGATCATCAGTCGGAGGGCATAGCGGCCCTTAGAAGAAATGAGCATACCTACCCTCCCATCGCATCTTGGACAACATAACCAGGTTTGTTTGTCCCAAATCTTAAGTAAGTGGGACAAACACAACAGGTTATTTTGTCCCACATCTAGAAAAGTCGAGTGGATTAGTCGGGTTTTCCCTTGACTAACGCCGAACCCATAGTAACTTTATTCCGAGAAGATTCCTAGGGTTTCGTACACCCATGAGTACACCATATACAGAGAGGGACAGCATGAGCGCAAATCCGCTGCTTTCCATCGAAGGTCTGACCGCCTCCGTGGACGAGAAGACCATCCTCCACAACGTCAACCTCAACGTCGCCGCCGGCGAGACCCACGTGCTGATGGGCCCCAACGGCGCCGGCAAGTCCACCCTCGGCCACCTGGTCATGGGCGACCCCGTCTACACCGTCAACGACGGCCGCATCGTCTTTGACGGCCAGGACATCACCGAGCTCACCACCGACAAGCGCTCGCGTGCCGGCCTCTTCCTGAGCTTCCAAGCCCCAGTCGAGATCCCGGGCGTGCCGCTGTCGAGCTTTTTGCGCGCCAGCATTGCCGGTCGCCCCGGCCTGGAGATGAAGGGCAAGGAGTTCCGCCGTCGCGTCAAGGAGCTCGCGGCCGAGCTCAACATGGACACCGCCTACCTCAACCGCGAGCTGGGCGTGGGCTTCTCGGGCGGCGAGAAGAAGAAGGTCGAGATGCTCCAGCTCCTGCTGCTGCAGCCCAAGCTCGCCATCCTAGACGAGACCGACTCCGGCCTGGACGTCGACGCGCTTTCCACCGTCAGCCACGGCATGGACGCCTACCGCAAGAGCTGCGACGGCTCCATGCTCATCATCACGCACAACACGCGCATCCTGGAGCACCTGGATGTCGACCGCGTCCACGTTATGGTTAAGGGCCACATCGTGCGCGAGGACGATGCCTCGCTCATCCCCTGGATCGACAAGAACGGCTTTGAGACCTTTGAGCGCGAGGCCGCCGAGCAGCGCGCCCAGGCCGAGGCCGCCGCTGCCGAGCAGCAGGCGTAAAGGGGCGACGCAATGACCAAGAACCGCACCGAGGTCGCGGACATCGACCGCAGCCTCTACGACTTCACCTATGGCGAGGAGGGATTCGAGCGTCTCGACGCCGGCATTACGCCCGACATCGTGCGCGAGATCAGCGCCAAGAAGGACGAGCCGCAGTGGATGCTCGACCTGCGTCTCAAGTCCCTCGAGATCTTTAACCGCTTCCCGGATCCGACGTGGGGCCCCTCCATCGAGGGCCTGGACATGGACAACATCGTCACCTACGTCAAGCCCAACACCGACCAAAAGCACGATTGGGAGTCGGTGCCCGACGACATCAAGAACACCTTTGAGCGCCTGGGTATCCCCGAGGCCGAGCGCAGCTACCTGGCAGGCGTCGGCGCACAATACGACTCCGAGCTCGTCTACCACAACATGCAGGACACCGCGTCCAAGATGGGCATCGTCTACTCCGGTATTGAGGAGGCCCTGCACGACCCGCAGTGGGAGCCGCTCATCCACGAGAAGTTCATGACGCTCATCCCGCCCACCGACCACAAGTTTGCGGCCTTGCACGGCGCCGTGTGGTCGGGCGGCTCGTTTGTCTACGTGCCCAAGGGCACCAAGCTCGACTTCCCGCTGCAGAGCTACTTCCGCCTCAACGCCAAGGGTGCCGGCCAGTTTGAGCACACGCTCATCATCGTCGAGGACGATGCCGACCTGCACTTTATCGAGGGTTGCTCCGCGCCCAAGTACAACGTGGCCAACCTCCACGCCGGCGCCGTCGAGCTCTTTGTGGGCAAACGCGCGCACCTGCGCTACTCGACCATCGAGAACTGGTCCAAGAACATGTACAACCTCAACACCAAGCGTGCGCGCGTGGACGAGGACGGCGACATCGAGTGGATCAGCGGCTCCTTCGGCAGCCACGTGGGCTACCTGTATCCCATGAGTGTGCTCAACGGCCGCCGCGCCCGCTCGAGCTTTACCGGCATCACCTTTGCCGGTGCCGGCCAGAACCTGGATACCGGTTGCAAGGTCGTGCTCAACGCGCCCGAGACCTCGGCGACCGTCGAGACCAAGGGCATCTCCAAGAGCGGCGGCATCCAGACCTTCCGCAGCTCCATCGTGGCCACGCCCAAAGCCGAAGGCTCCAAGGCAACCGTGAGCTGCCAGTCGCTGATGCTCGACGACCAGAGCCGCTCCGATACCATCCCCGCCATGGACATCCGCGCCAAGAACGTCGACATCGGCCACGAGGCCACCATCGGCCGCATCGGCGACGACAAGGTGTTCTACCTGATGAGCCGCGGCATCTCGGAGGAAGAGGCCCGCACCATGATCGTCAACGGCTTTGCCAACCCGGTCTCCAAGGAGCTGCCGCTGGAGTACGCCGTCGAGATGAACAACCTGATCAAGCTCGAGATGGAAGGAGCGATCGGATAATGACAAAGGAAACCACTATGCCGAACGCATTTACGTCATCCGAGCTTCTGCAGTGCGACGTATCGGGAACGACGAGCCCGACGACGCGTACTAAAGGTACGCTAGGAGGGTCGGAGCCCCGAGACGGCGTGCTGCAGGAGATCGGGCAGGTCAACGCGATGCCGGCTGCCACTTGGGGTTGGCTCAAGATGAACCAGACCAAGCTCGAGCTTTCCGACGAGCTTGCCACCGCTCCCGCCGAGGCCGTGGAGGTCGAGGGCCTGGACGAGCAGTTCCTCGGCGCGGACGACGCGTTCGACAACGCTATGGATGCCATGGCCGAGCGCTTCCCCGAGCGCCGCGCTTCTGCCCCCGGTGACGCCGCTGATCGTGCCCGCATCACGCCCGAGACCGAGCTCGACGTTCCCGCGACCTCCGTCTACCAGGCCGGAGCCATCAAGCTCGAAGAGGAGCTCTCCCCCGCTGAGGCCTTCGAAACCGGCATGGGCGAGGCCGCCTACGCTTACCTAGCAGACCACGCTACCAAGCGCATCGTCATCGATGTGCCCGCATACCAGCACGCCACGGTTACCGTGCGTGTGAGCGGTGTCGATGCCGCCGCGGCCATCGCCGCCATCGACGTCGTCGCCCGCCCGCAGGCAACGCTCGACCTGCATATTGCCCTGGACTCCCCCGTTGCCGGCGAGGGTTTCGTGGGCTCCGTGCTACGCGTGTGCTCCCACGAGTACGCCATCGTCAACGTGACCTGCACGCAGACGCTCGACGATAGCTGGATCGCGCTCGACGACACCGGCCTGTTCCTGGACGAGGGTGCGCGCGTCAACGTGCAGCACACCGTCCTGGGTGCCGGCGCCAGCGCCACCGGCCTTGCCGGCGACCTGCTGGGCGATACCGCCAAGGTCACCATCGATACCGATTACCTGGGCGCCCGCGAGCAGGTGCGCGACTTTAACTACGAGCTGCGCCACCGCGGTCGCAAAACCGAGTGCGAGATCGACGCCAACGGCGTACTGACCGGCACGTCAAAGAAGGTCTATCGCGGCACCATCGACCTCGTGCACGGCTGCAAGGGTGCAACCGGCACCGAGCGCGAGACGGTGCTTTTGGCCAACAAGGGCGTCGACAACAAGACCGTCCCCGTCATCCTGTGCGACGAGGACGACGTCGCCGGCAACCACGGCGCCACCATCGGTCACGTCCGCGACGAGCAGCTGTTCTACCTGGCCTGCCGCGGCCTTGACCAAAACGCCGCCGAGTACCTGTTCATCCGCGCCAAGCTGGAGGACGCCGCGCTTTCCGCCACCGACGAGCGCACCCGCGCCGCCGTCGTCCGCCTGGGCAACAACCTGATCGACAACTTTGAAGAGGAGCTCGCATGATCGACACCGAGCACGTTAAATGCGATACCTGCACTGCCCCCGAGCCCATGGAGCTCGACGCCAGCGACGAGGCTTCGCGCGGCTGGCCCACCGTGGACATCGAGACCAACCCCTACAAGGGCCAGTTCCCGCTGTTCCAGCAGCACCCCGAGATCGCCTTCCTCGATAGCGCCGCCACCGCGCAACGCCCTGCCTGTGTGCTCGACGCCGAGCGCGACTTCTATCAGCGCATGAACGCCAACCCCCTGCGCGGCCTGTACTCGCTGTCCGTCGAGGCCACCGAGGCTATCGCGAAGGTGCGCCAGCAGATCGCCGACCTCATCGGCGCCCCCAACGCCAACGAGGTCGTCTTCACCCGCAACACGAGCGAATCGCTCAACCTGGTCGCCAAGAGCTTTGCGCCCACAGTGCTCGAACCGGGTGACGAGGTCGTCATCACCATCATGGAGCACCACTCCAATCTGATTCCGTGGCAGCAGGTCTGCCGCGAGACCGGCGCCAAGCTCGTCTACCTCTACCCCACCAAGACCGGCCAGCTCACCACCGAGGAGGTTCTTGCCAAGGTGGGTCCCAAGACCAAGATCCTGGCCGTGGGACAGGTCTCCAACGTGCTGGGCGTCGAGAACCCGGTCAAGAACCTTGGCAAGCTCGTGCACAAGTACGGCGGCTACCTGGTCGTCGACGGCGCGCAGTCGCTGCCGCACATGCCGGTCGATGTGACCGACCTGGGCGCCGACTTCTTTGCCTTTAGTGCGCACAAGGCCATGGGCCCCATGGGCATCGGCGTGCTGTGGGGCAAGATGGACCTGCTCAACGCCATGCCGCCCATGCTTACCGGCGGCGAGATGATCGATTCGGTCACCGAGCAGGACGCCGTCTGGGCTCCCGTCCCCGAGAAGTTCGAGGCCGGCACGCAGGACGCCGCCGGCATCTTCGCCACGGGTGCGGCACTCGACTACCTGGTCAACACGGTGGGTTACGAGAACATCCAGGCCCGCGAGCAGGCACTCGTCCACTATCTGATGGGCGAACTCATGCAGCTCGACTTTGTCCAGATCATCGGCTCCATCTATTGGGATAACCACCACGGCGTCGTGAGCTTTAACGTCAAGGGCATCCACCCGCACGACGTCGCGAGCATCATGGACATGGACGGCGTCTGTATCCGCGCCGGCCACCACTGCGCGCAGCCGCTGCTCACCTGGCTGGGCGTCGAGAATCTTGCCTGCTGCCGCGCCAGCGTGGCCTTCTACAACGACAAGGCCGACATCGACAAGTTCATCGCCGGCCTGCATCACGTTTGGAGCACGTTCAATGGGTAAT
>ERZ1034897.1210-NODE-1210-length-10363-cov-5.198390_pt1 | contig 10363 bp, 9 predicted proteins | sample MGYA00520629_ERZ1034897 | MGnify/ENA primary metagenome ERZ1034897 (study PRJEB33766, sample SAMN09781789) | gut metagenome | biome: gut microbiome | host: Homo sapiens | place: Madagascar | study: EMG produced TPA metagenomics assembly of the PRJNA485056 data... | reverse complement strand
TTAATACCATCCCAATGACTCTCACAACGAGTCTCACAATTCACATTTTGTGATTCTTAAAAATTCCACTTTATTACTATAGAAAAATCCCTGCCCAGCCTGGGTATATTTTTCTCCCTGCCCACGCAAAAATTTTTCCGTGGGCAGGGAAAAATAAAAGTGGGTACAGAGATAAAAAAATCGCTTCTTTCGAGTCTTTCGAAAGAAGCGATTTTTTGTTATCATTTAAACGATTTTTTATCCTTTAGATGTGTCATCATTTAGAATGGAAGATCGTCTGCACTACCACCAGCATTGGCATCAGCAGCAGGAGCAGCATTCTGAGCTGGAGGGAATGGAGCAGTTGCACCACCAGCAGGAGCAGCAGAAGCACCCATTGGAGGGAATGGAGCTGCACCAGGCTGAACACCACCCATCATGCCAACAGCATTAGGATCTACCTTCACTACATTCCAGGCACGTACATTGTTAAACCAACGACCATTATATTCGTGAGCATCAATGTCGAATGAAACATTAATCTCCTCACCACTCTGTATGTTGAACTGAGCCAGACGGTCAGCGCCAAATACGTCAAACACTAATTTCTTAGGATATTGCTCGTGAGTCTCGATGACAAACGACTGCGACTTCCACTCGCCTCTTGCAGAGACACCGCTTCTTTCAGGCAAAACGGCAATAACCTTTCCTTGTAATTCCATATATTTCTCGATTAATATTTTGTTTTAAAAACGAAGAAAGTTACCTTTCAGTTTGCGAAATTACTAAAAATAGTTCAAAAACTAAAACATTTCTCTGTTTTTTTTGCCTATAACCGATATTTTTTGTATTTTTGTGCTCATATTACAGCTTTTAGGAAACAACAAGTTGCCTACTGGCTCGTCATATAACAGAAACAATAGATTAATAACAACAATATCAGTAACAGATAATATTTAAAATACAAAATACTCATGAGATTTACATTATCCAGTACTGCGTTGAGCAATAAGCTCAACATGCTTGCCAAGGTCATCGGTGGAAAGAACTCTCTGCCTATCCTTGACTGTTTCTTATTCCAAGTAGCCGGAGGCGAGATGACCATCACAGCCAGCGACAGTGACAATATTCTCAAGACTACCATCGAACTCACAGAGTGCGACGGTGAAGGAGAATTCTGTATCCCAAACAAGGTTATCCTCGAATCTCTCAAGGAACTCCCTGAGCAGCCACTCGATTTCGATATCGATACAGAGGGCACCTTGGCTATCAAGATCTTATACCAGAATGGTCTCTATAACTTTACAGCGCAAAGTGCTGATGAATATCCTCGCACACAGAGCGTTAACGATGCTGCACATACAGTAGCCATCGACGCAGCTGTGCTCATCGACAATATCACCCGTACCCTCTTTGCTACTGCCAACGACCAGTTGCGCCCAGTGATGAATGGTATCTACTTCGATTTGACACCAGAATCACTCAACATTGTAGCCAGTGACGGACATAAGTTGGTTCGCAACAAGAACTTCACTATCAAGAGCGATACTCCTGCTGCTTTCGATCTTCCTAAGAAGCCAGCTACACTCCTGAAGAACATCCTCTCACGCGAAGAAGGTGACGTAACCATCAAGTTTGATGAGAAGAGTGCAGAGATTCTCTTTACAGACGGCAGTTTGAGATGTATTCTCTACGAGGGAAAATACCCAAGCTACAACTCTGTGATTCCAAACAACCCTAACGAGGTGACTGTAGATCGCCGTGCCCTGATCAGTGCCTTGCGCCGTGTCATGCCATTCGCCAGCGAAAGCAGCCAGTTGGTTCGCCTCAAGATAGACAACAACCACATGGAGGTTTCATCAGAGGATGTAGATTTCGCTACATCAGCCAAGGAACAGCTCGTATGCGAGTCAAACAATACCAACATGAGCATCGGTTTCAAGGGCAGCAGCTTGCAGGAGATTCTCAACAACCTCAGCAGCGAGCAGGTAATTATCCAACTTGCAGACCCAAGTCGTGCCGGTATCATCGTTCCAGCCGAACAGCCTGAAAACGAAGATGTCCTCATGCTGCTCATGCCTATGTTGCTCAACGACTAATCACGCAGAGAAAGGAAAAGAAAGAAAATGAAACTGAATCTTAAGAAACCATTGATCATCTTTGATTTGGAGACTACGGGTCTCGACTTCATCAAAGACCGCATCATACAGATGTCATATATTAAGGTCAGTCCAGACGGCACGGAGGTTCGAAAGAACCTCTTTGTCAATCCGGGAAGACCAATTCCACAAGAGGTGGTAGAACTGACTGGTATCAGCGATGAGGACGTAAAAGACGCGCCTACCTTCAAGCAGTTGGCTGCCACACTCGAACAGGAATTTACCGGTTGCGACTTTGCCGGTTACAACTCCAACCATTTCGATGTTCCTATGCTCGCAGAAGAGTTCCTCCGTGCAGGCATCGACTTCGACTTCAACAAGTGCCGCCTCATCGACGCACAGACTATTTTCATGAAGATGGAACGACGCAACTTAGCTGCAGCCTATAAGTTCTATTGCGGCAGAAAGATGGAGGAAGACTTCGAGGCTCACCGTGCCGATCAGGATACAGAGGCTACCTACCGTGTACTCATGGGTGAATTGGACAGATATGCTCCAGGCGTACAGGAAGAACCGGACCGTGTACTCAACAATGATATGGATGAGCTTGCAGCATTCTCTAAGCAGAAGGACAACGTAGATTTCGCCGGACGCATCATCTGGAAAGAAGTAGTGGATGCCAACGGAAAAGCAGTGCTCGACGAGAAAGGTGAACCACTCAAGCACGAGGTGTTCAACTTCGGTAAGTACAAAGGTTGGGATGTGGCAGAAATCCTTTCCAAGGACCCAGGCTATTACACCTGGATATTAGGAAACGAATTTACCAACAACACCAAGCAGGTACTCACCCGCATCCGTCTCCGTGAGTACAACAAACGAATGGGAAAGTAATTTCTTCTAATCACAGATTATGTTAAAAGGAAAGAAAATCGTATTGGGCATCACAGGCTCGATTGCAGCCTATAAAGCATGCCTGATTATACGAGGATTCATCAAGCGGGGCGCTGAGGTTCAGGTGGTCATCACTCCTGCCGGAAAGGAGTTTATCACCCCTATCACCCTCTCTGCCCTCACTCATAAACCCGTGGTAAGCGAGTTCTTCTCTCAGCGCGACGGAACCTGGAACTCTCATGTAGATCTCGGTCTCTGGGCGGACGCAATGGTCATCGCTCCTTGTACGGCTTCTACCATGGGAAAGATGGCAAACGGTATCGCTGACAATATGCTGATTACCACCTATCTCTCCATGAAGGCTCCTGTATTCCTGGCTCCTGCCATGGATCTGGATATGTATAAGCATCCTTCTACGCAAGCCAACATGGCAAGACTGAAGGAATACGGCAATATCATCATCGAACCGGCTTCGGGATTCCTTGCCAGCGGATTGGAGGGTAAAGGACGTATGGAAGAACCTGAGGTCATCGTGGATTACATCGACCAGTATTTCGACCTGCTGGACGGAATGAAGGATGGAAACAAGGAAGGCATGAAGGACTGTATCAAGGGAAAGGATCTGATGGGGAAACGTATCCTTATCACAGCCGGACCTACCTATGAGAAGATAGATCCTGTGCGCTTTATCGGCAACTATTCTTCCGGCAAAATGGGATTTGCCTTGGCTGAGGAATGCCGACAGAGAGGGGCTGACGTAACCCTCGTTGCCGGACCAGTATCACTCTCCTGTCATGAGGACATCCACCGCATCGACGTGGAGAGTTGCGAGGAGATGTATCAGGCTGCCACGAAGGCTTTTGAAGGAAAGACCGATGGAAACTCAACGGGCAGAAAGATGGATGCAGCTATCCTCTGTGCCGCAGTGGCTGATTTCAAACCAGCTGAGGTGGCAGACAGGAAGATCAAACGAGAAAAGGACGATTTGCTCCTGCGTCTGGAACCCACCCACGACATCGCTGCCGCATTGGGACAGATGAAACAGGAAGACCAGCACATCGTAGCCTTCGCACTGGAAACCAATGATGAGGAAACGAATGCAGAGAAGAAGCGTATCAAGAAAAACGCAGACTTCATCGTGCTCAATTCCACCCGCAACCCAGGCACCACCTTCCGGACAGACGAAAATCAAATCACGATTATTTCTGAAAAGGGTAAGATAGAATATGAGAAAAAGCCAAAGACAGAAGTGGCTGCCGACATCATCGATGAATTGGCTAAGCTCTTCTAATATGAAAGGCTTCTGCCTTCAGATACTGATGATAGGATGCACCCTGCTTGTTAGTGGTGCATCCTATATTCATGCGCAGGAACTGCAAGCGAAGATTACCATCAACCATGCCCAGATTTCGGGCACGGACAACGCTGTTTTCGACAACCTGCAGCAGACGTTAGAGAGATTCGTCAACGAGCGACAATGGACGCATCTGCAATTTCAGAAGAACGAGCGCATCAACTGCAACTTCAATCTGACGGTGAGCAAGTATGACAAGAGCCAAGGTCTCTTCACCTGCAAGGCACTCATACAGGCCAACCGCCCCGTCTATAACTCCGCCTACACCACTACTATATATAATAATGTGGACGAGAACTTTATCTTCAAGTTTGCTGAGTTCGACCAGATTGAATTCAATGAGGAAACACTCGACAACCAGTTGACTGCCCTCTTCGCCTACTACGCTTATCTCATCATCGGTCTGGATCTCGACACCTTCTCCCCGATGGGAGGAGAAGACATCCTGCAGCGCTGCATGAACCTCACCAACAATGCCCAGAACCTCGACTTCCCGGGATGGAAAGCTTTCGACAACAACCGAAACCGCTATGCCATCATCGCCGACTATCTGGATGGAGGTATGAAACCATTCCGCCAACTCCAATACGATTATTACAGAAAGGGACTTGACGAGATGGCAAACAATGCAGAACGAGGACGTACAGAAATCACGACCACTCTGGAGGAGAACCTGAAGAAGGCAAGGGAAAACAAGCCGCTCAGTCTCCTGCCACAGATATGGACGGACTACAAGAAAGACGAGCTCGCCAATATCTACAAGGGAAAGGGAACTCAGAAAGAGAAGGAAAGTATCTATGACCTCCTCTTCTCCATCAATCCTACACAGAACAATTCGTGGGACAAAATCAAGCAATAATTATGCTCAAACAATTATATATCAAGAATTTCACGCTCATCGACGAACTCAATATCCAGATGCACCCAGGCTTCTCCGTCATCACGGGTGAAACGGGTGCAGGAAAGAGTATCATCCTCGGAGCCATCGGTCTGTTGTTAGGCAACCGTGCTGACAGCAAGTCTATCAAGGCTGGCAGAGATCGTTGCGTCATCGAGGCACACTTCGATCTGTCTAAATATGATATGCAACAGTTCTTCACCGACAATGACATCGATGAAGATTTGTCGGATACCATCATCCGCCGTGAGTTGACGGCAGCAGGGAAAAGCCGTGCCTTTATCAATGACACACCGGTATCGCTGACCAAGATGAGGGAACTGGGGGAACAACTCGTCGATATACATTCGCAGCACCAGAATCTCCTGTTGCAGAAGGAAGACTTCCAGCTCAATGTGGTGGATATTATTGCACAGGACGAGAAACAGCGGAAGAACTATGAGGCTGCGTACAATCAATATAAACAAGCCAACCAGAAACTGAACGCTCTGAAGGCTGAAATCGAAAAGAACAGGGAGAACGAGGACTTCCTCCGATTCCAGTTTAAGGAACTCGATGAGGCACAACTGCAGAACGGAGAACAGGAAGAACTGGAACAGGAATATGAGATGCTCAGTCATTCCGAAGATATCAAGACGGCACTCTATCAGGCAGACAACCATCTGTCGGGAGATGACGGCAATATCATCGAAAGACTGAAACAGACATCAGAGCAACTCGCTAATATCAAGGATGTTTATCCCGAAGTAACCGAACTGTTGGAGCGCATCGATTCCAGTTATATCGAACTGAAAGATATTGCCCAGGAAGTAAACGGACTGACCGATCATGTAGAATTTGACCCTGCCCGTCTGGAGACCATCAATGAACGACTGGACAAACTCAACTCACTGCAGCAGAAATTCCACGTCAGAGACTTGGGAGAACTGATAGAAACCTACCATCAGCTCAAGGAACAGCTTTCACACATCGACCATAGCGACGAAGATGTGGAAGCCTTGGAACAGGAAGTAACCCAATTGTTAGAGAATGCACAGAAACAGGCAAAGGAATTGACCGCTATCCGTACGAAGGCTGCAAAAAAAGTAGAGGAGGAAATGAAGCAGCGCCTCATCCCGCTGGGCATTCCAAACGTAAGATTCAGCATCAGTCTGACAGAGAAACCGCTCAGCCACGATGGTGGAGATAAGGTAAGTTTCCTCTTCAGTGCCAACAAGAGCACCCCACTCCAACCTGTTACCCAGGTAGCATCAGGAGGAGAGATTGCCCGTGTAATGCTCTCGCTGAAGGCAATGATCAGCGGAGCCGTGAAACTCCCAACCATCATCTTTGACGAGATAGATACTGGAGTAAGCGGCAAGATAGCAGAGAAGATGGCACAGATCATGGTAGAGATGGGCAACCACGAACGACAGGTTCTTTCCATTACCCACCTGCCACAGATAGCAGCCATGGGCAGTCACCACTACAAGGTGAGCAAGGAAGAAACCGACAACGGAACTATCAGTCGCATGACGGAACTATCACAACAGGAACGTGTACAGGAAATCGCCCAGATGCTCAGTGGAAGTGATGTCAGCGAGGCGGCACTCGCTAATGCCAAGGAATTATTAAGAATATGAAAAGAATATATATAACTATGATAGGATGGATGGTCGGAGCATCATCTCTCCTTGCACAGCCAGGTTCTGTGCAGAAGGTAGCCAAGAGTGTCTTCTCACTCACCACCTTCAACAAAGATGGAGGCATCATCGCTTCTACCCAGGGCGTCTTCATCGACAACAAGGGCACTGCCATCAGTACCTTCAAGCCATTTATCGGCGCTACCAAGGCAACCGTAGTAGATGCCAATGGCAAATCGATGGAAGTAGATGCCATCATGGGTGCAGACGAGTTGTATGATATGGCTAAATTCAGAGTCATCGGCAATACCAATGCTGCACCGATTGCAAGCAAGGCTTCAGAAGCTGGCAACAAGGTATGGCTGGTTCCCTACTCCATCAAAAAGCCACAATACCAGCAAGAGGATATCAGTAGCGTAGAGCAGTTTAACACCTCCTACAACTACTATATTTTCAGCAATACCGCACCAGAGAATGCCATAGGTTGCCCATTTGTCAATAAAGACGGACAGGTAATCGGACTTATGCACTCCAATGGTACCGTTACGGCCATCGATGCCAACTATGGCAAACAACTGCATGTAACCGGTCTCTCTACCCTGGACGCAGCCCTTCGAGAAAGCGGCATCCGCACCGCCTTGCCAGACAAGGAGGAAGATGCCATCACGATGATGACGCTGAGCAAGGGACAGAAATCGGCTGATGACAACATGAAATATGCAGATGAGTTTATCGGAAAGTTCCCTACATCCTCATTCGGTTATAAGGAAAAGGCAGCCTTGTTGGTCAACAAACAGCAATTTGAGGAGGCAGAGAAAGTGATGCAGGAAAGCATCAAGAAATGCAGCAAGAAGAATGAGGCTCACGGCGATTTTGCTGACCTCATCTATCAGAAGGTAGCATACGTAGGCGATTCCATCTACCCTGCTTGGAATGCAGACAAGGCTTTGCAGGAAGCACAGAAAGCCTATAGTATCAAGGCAGAGCCGCTTTACAAGCACCAGGAGGGAAAAATCAACTACCTGAAAAAGGACTATCAGAAGGCATACGACCTGTTTATGGAACTGACCAAGACACCGATGAACAGTGGCGAGATATGGTATGAGGCAGCCCAAGCTAAGAGTCAACTGAAAGCACCATACGATGAGTTGAAAGTACTTCTGGACAGTGCCGTATCAGTAGGAGTTCGCACCAAGATGGCAGCCCCTTATTATCTGGCACGTGCCAATTTCCTTGATGCTCAGGGCAAGACCAGAGAAGCATTGGCAGACTATAATATGTATGACAGCATAGCTCGTCCGATAGCCCCTACCTTCTTCTATGCCCGATACAAATGCGAGATGAAGTTGCGCCAATGGCAGCAGGCATTGTTGGACATCGCCCGCACCTGTTATCTCAATCCGAACGAACCAACCTATTTTGCAGAATGGGCAAGTCTCGATCTCCGCGTGAAGAGATATGATGAGGGAATCAGCGCTGCAGAAGCCTGTATCAGACTGGCACCGGAATACGCTGATGGTTATCTTCTCCTCGGTATTCTGCAAGCAGAGAAAGGCAAGAAAGAGGAAGCCAAAGGTAATCTGCTGAAAGCTAAGGAGCTGGGTGATACCAGAGTGGATGAATATCTGAAGAAATACAAATTGAATTAAAGTTTAGATTTCATTTATAGTAGGCGTACTGTTCTCGTGATGGGAACATACGCCTTTTATTTTATTCCCCAAATGCCTTTGCACTAAGATTTGCGTAAGTATGGGCAAAATAATACATAATTAATAAAAAAACAAAGGAAATATCAAGGGAAGAACCTAAAGGAAAATTCTATGGATAAAGATATAAATTCTATTAACAATTAAAACGAAAGGAGCAAAATGATAGCACTTGCTGACTGCAATAATTTCTACTGCTCATGCGAGCGGGTTTTCCGCCCTGACCTGGTGGGCAAGCCGGTGGTTGTACTGAGCAACAACGACGGCTGCATCATCGCCCGTTCGGAAGAAGCCAAGGCTCTTGGCTACAAGATGGGCGATCCGTTCTACCAGATGAAGGAAAAGTTGGAGGCTGAGGGCGTAGCGATATTTTCGAGCAACTACACTCTCTATGGTTCACTGTCCAACAGAGTGATGTCAATGCTCTCTCATTACTCTCCCCAACTCGACCAATACTCCATCGACGAGAGTTTCTTCGAAGTGGACAAATCCATTGCCGCTGCCTTCTTTCAGGAAAATCAATCCTCCGAAAAAACGGATTCCCTGCTCCACCGTTACGGCGCAAGAATCTCATCCGACCTACTCCGGGCAGTGGGCATTCCCATCTCCATCGGAATCGCTGAAAACACGACGCTGGCCAAAATCGCTTCAAAATTCGCCAAGAAATACAAGGGCTATCAGGGCTGCTGCCTCATCGATACCGAGGAGCGCAGACACAAGGCACTGTCGCTTTTCCCAATAGAAGACGTATGGGGAATCGGCCGACAGATAGCCCGCAAACTCGACTATATGGGAATCAGAACCGCAGCTCAACTGGCCGACCAGAAAGAGAGTTGGGTGCGCTGTCATTTCAATATCACCACCGTGAGAACCTGGAAGGAACTCAACGGCGAAAACTGCATCAGCATCGAGGAACTACCCCAGAAGAAAAGTATCTGCACGAGCAGGAGCTTTGCCGACGAGGGCATTAGCGACAAGAATGTAATGGAGGAGGCCGTGGCCAATTTTTCCGTACGCTGCACAGAGAAGTTACGCAGACAAGACAGTGTATGTCAGGGTGTTACCGTATTTGCTTGGACCTCTCGTTTCAACGATCATATGCCGGAATATACCATCCACGACTCGCTCGTACTGCCCATCGCCACAGATGCTCAAGACGAGATAGTAGGAGCAGCGCTCACCATCCTACGCGCCCGCTATCCAAAATCTGTGTCCGAACGCCCCAACCGTCACGACCTGTCGTTTCGCTTCAAGAAGGCAGGCGTGATACTCTGGCAGATATCCCCCTCCACGCCACGTGAGCAGGACCTCTTCGACCCCATCAACCGTGAGCGCCAGAAGGCACTGATGGCAGCCATCGATGCCATCAACCACAAGAACGGATACGGAACCATCCGACAAGCCATTCAGGGAACAGACTGCCGTTTCGACCTAAAGCGTGAATACATGTCGAAACGTTTCACCACAGATATTAGCGACATACTGGAAGTGAAATGTTGAGAATATTATCCATAAAAAAGGTTGAGAGAAAGGTTGAGAAAAAAAGGTAGAAAGACTCCTTCAAAAACAACTTTTTTTGAAAAAAGAATAAGCAAAAGAAGAAAGGAAAACAAAACAGATATTAATAATAAAGAATAGAAGAAACAGAATGAAAGAAAAAACAAAACTAACTATACACCCCGCAGAAATTGGGGAAAAGATGGCCATTCCGATGGCAGAACAGAGTGTAAAGGCAGGATTTCCTTCGCCTGCACAAGACTATATGGAGGGAGAAATAGACCTCAATGATGTGCTCGTGAAACATAGGGAAGCTA
>ERZ1034897.1206-NODE-1206-length-10386-cov-27.872423_pt1 | contig 10386 bp, 5 predicted proteins | sample MGYA00520629_ERZ1034897 | MGnify/ENA primary metagenome ERZ1034897 (study PRJEB33766, sample SAMN09781789) | gut metagenome | biome: gut microbiome | host: Homo sapiens | place: Madagascar | study: EMG produced TPA metagenomics assembly of the PRJNA485056 data... | reverse complement strand
GTCTTCTAAGGAATTTGCAGCGCAAATAGGAGTAACAGAAGTAACGGCAAGTAATCTCATAAACAACAAGACAACTCCAAGTATAGGCACGCTTTATAAGATAGCGAAAGTACTTGGCGTGTCTGTCGTACAACTCTTAGGAGAAGAAACGGAAGAAGCGAAAACCAATACGGACTTTGCAGCCTTCATCCGCTATAATGGCATACACTACACGGCAGACACATTGGAAGAGTTCAATACAATCGTGGAAGAAATAAAAAGTATAGCAAAATGAAAAAGAAAGTAATTGAATTTTTGGTGCGTGTTTTTGTGTTTATCGTTTCCGCTGCCTCCTTCATTGTTATGTACATGGTCGGAAAATGGGTTGTTAATGCATTGTGGCAATAGAAGCGTGCCATATCTCATGGCGTTAGCCTCCGCAAGGGGGAGGGCGTAAGCCCTTGGGGGCGGCACGCCCCCTTATCTTCCCCTTGTTCTCTCATTCTCCAATACACCCATACACCCATACAACACTCTACATAAAGAGAAAACACCATCATTACTCTACCATTAGCTATAGAAGAGCTAAGAGAGTAGAATAACCAGAGAATCCTCCAAATTGAACTGGCTGTAAGCGTGATTTGTGCGTTTGCAGCCTTTTTTGTGCTTGTCGATTGGCTCGTTTTGGTGTTTTGAGGTTGTTTTTGCGTGTTTTTCCGCTTGATTTGGCGTTTTTACGATATTTGGCAAGTTTCCTTTTGTTCTATCCTTCTATTTAGAGTGAAATTTTGAGCAAATATTGGCTTTCTCGTGCGTACATCTCTATGTTTTCGATTGTTCTATTTTTCGCTTTACTACTACCCTTGGTCTCAAAAATTACGGGGGTTAGACCATTTTGGTTGCTCTAAACGTCGGATTTTTTAGGTAAAAGCCCCGACAAAGGGGTTGGCGTGAAAAATGCAAATATTGTCACGGAACGAAACACGGCAAAACGTGTTGCTTTTCTCCTTAAATTTGACGTTACTAAGGACTTCTGTGGCTTCTTTTGTGGCTTTTGGCTTGTTGTAATGGCTTCACTTGTTGTAATGGCTTCATAGTTCTTGGATGCGCTCTTTGGCTTTCTGTCCTTGCCTTTTTCGACTTCCAAATGTTGTGTTACTTGATATATGACCCTTGTGGGGTCATAACCCACAAGGGTAAATGACTGATATGTAAGGAGTTATAGGGTTGTAATGTGGCTTTGGTAGGCGCATGGTAAAGAAAACGAGGAAAAGATGATTGCTCTTGATGATGATGAGGGGTGACGATAGTGGCATGAGTGGTATGTGGCATGGTGGCTGATATGGGGAGGATAGGTTAGAGTGCTGACGTGTTGGAGAGGTTAGAGCATGATGGCGAGGATAAGGAAGCGATGAGGCATAGGTGGATGATGAACGACCCAAAGGGGGTGGGGGCTTAGGTACTGGCTGCGAATTATAGTAGATAAAAGCATAGGTATAAAAAGGTACTGTTCTCAAAGGAGGTCATCATCATTTTCCCCAGAAAAGGTACTCCACAGAAAGGAGGTCAATGTTATATTCCCCCAAGGAAAAGGTACTGGAGAGAAAGGATGTTAGTTATGATTATTAAAAAAATACAGTAGATATGGAAAATAAAATAGCGAAGATAGTTGACAAGGTTGGCACAGACAAGGTGACGCCATTGGAGCTGTGTTTGGAGCAGTGGTGACGGGATTGGGAGTGTAGTATTTTGAATTAAAAAAGATATAGATATGACAGACATTAACAGATTATTTAGGGTGCCATTAGGCATTAGCGAGTTGTCAGGAGCGAATAATCCGATGATAGGTTTGCTTGGCGCTGCGAGTTTAGGTTTGAGTGTGGGTAGTTCGTTGTTTGGTGCTCGTAAGGCGAAGAAGGCAGCGAGAAAGGCTCTGAGGGAGCAGAAGTATCGTGCCAATGCTGAGAAGGCTTGGTATGATAAGGAGTACAATACGGACTACCTGGATACAAAGGCGGGTCAGAACTTGATGCGTAGGGCTCAGGAGGTTCAGGATGATTACATTCGCAAGGCAGATGGTGCTGCAGCTGTTGGTGGTGGTACTGCCGCGAGTGCCGCTATGGCTAAGGAGGCTGCCAATAGAACGATGGGTAACACTATTGCGAACATTGGCGCTAATGACACGGCGAGAAAGGCGAGTGTTTCGGATCAGCACATGAGGAACGAGCAGAATCTTTCTAAGCAGAGAGAGGATATTTATAGTCAACAGGCTGCGAACACTACTGCTGCAGCCCAGAATATGAGTAATGCGATGATGAGTGCAGCTCCGATGTTGGACGGCTTGGGTAAGGGCAAGGCTGCTGCCAAGATAGACGTGTCAAGTCCGCAAGCTCAAGCAGCAAAACAAGGTTCGCTTGTGCCTAATGTGAACGAGAATGAGGTTCTCTATGGTATGTATGACAACATACTTCAGAAGGCTACGGGAGTTAAGTAAGGGTAAAAAAGTAAAAGAGTAAAAAGAAGGAATATGGGAAGGATAAGAAAGAAAATTGGCGTGAGCGCGAAGAATGGTGTTAATGTGGAGCGTGTGATGGAGGCAGCGGGGTTGTTGAAGGATTCTGTTGTTGACGCGCAAACAAAGAAGATAGAGATATTGGAGAGGTCGTTGAAGATGAATAAGGAGCTTGCGGAGCGTTATCACTTGGAGTTGGAGAAACTTAAAGAGGATTATAAGAGCCTTGCTGCGCACTTTGACGGCTTGTGTGTCGAGCGTGATATGTTTGAGCGTTGCTTGAAGTCGGCCGAGAATGCCTTGGTGTATAAGGACAAGGTGATTGATAGGATAAAGAAGAAGAACGCTAAGCGCATGGCTGCCAAATGCGAGGTGATAGAGGTGCTGAACGAGGAGATAGCCTATCAGTACAAGCGCAGGGATAAGGCTGAGAAGCTTGTTGAGGCTCTTGGTAAGACGTTTGAGTCGTTGAAGAAGAATGATGGTGGCTATGAGCTGCTGTCTGTAAATAAAGAATAGTTATGAGCAAGGACGAAAAGAAGAAGATTGGTTTTATGTCGGGTGCTCCCTTGGGTGTCGGTGGCGTGTCTGCTGCCCCTCCTGCCGTTGACGCTACCAATGGCGACGTGTTGGCTCCCAAGGGCAGAATAAGGCCACGTATGGGTGGCAGCAGTATGGTGCCGGATGCTATGCCGGGGCGTGCTTCCGAGTCGGCTGTTGCCGCTCCTACATACAACGCTTTCACTACTGGTATGCGAAGCGGTCGCTTTGACACCCCTCCCGACGCAAAGCCACAACAGAGAGGCCACTTGGAGGATGCAGCTATAGTAGACAGGACTGAGTATACACCACAGCGAACAAGGGAGAGCCAGTTGGTTGGTTCAGATGGCATGCCTAAGCAGGTAGGGCATCTGAATGACGCTGCCCTCGTTGAGGAAGGAGCGTACGACCCACAACATTCGCGAGAGGTTCAGACATCTTATCCCGACGCAAAGCCACAACAGGCGATACACGACAAGAGGGGTAGTGCGGTTGAGGTGATGCGCCCCGAGGCGGAGGCTCCTGTGTTTGAGAAGGATGACACTCGGAGGGACGGCGGTTTCTTTAAGTGGCTTGGCGGTTTGACGAAGAAGCGTCCTGGCAAGCGTGAGGGCGAGAGTGACGACGAGTATGACGAGCGCATGACGAGGAACAAGATGCGCATGGCTGTTCTTGCTGACGCTATAAGACACATGGGCAATATCTACTATACCTCCAAGGGTGCTCCAGCGCAGAAGTTCAACAATCCGGTGGCGGAGTTGCAAGATGGTCTTGACAAGAGAAAGGCCGAGCGTGCGAGAAAGGCTGCTGTCGAGGCGGACAGCGCTTACAAGAACGCGAACTTACAGATAAAGATGGATGCGGCTGCTGCCGACAGAGCTTACAAGGGACAGATGCTTGATATGAAGAGACAAGCCGGTGAGCGTGCTGCTCAAAACGCTAAGGACTTGAAAGAGTACCGCGACGGAATACTTGGCGTGCAGCAAGGAAACTTGAAGTTGGCTGGCGACAGATTGGGTGAGACCAAACGACACAACCAAGCATCTGAAAGACTCAGTGCGAGCAGACTTGCCTTGGCGCAAGCGAAGGCTGCAAGAAGCGGCGCTAAGGGTTCTGGAGGAGCTAATGGAGGTTATGGCTACGCTACACCTTACGGACGACTGACAAGCAAGAAGCAGCTTACTCCACAGCAGGAGGCGCAGGCTTGGAACGAGATGCGTAATCTTGGAATGATAACCCCTCAGAAGCAGAGGGAGCTTGACCTTGCGATGAACGGATATACGGCAAGCGACGGAACTGTAGTGAAGCCGAACTCGGCACAGGCCAGAAAGATTATTCAGGGTGCTATCGGCTATGGCTTGCTTGACGCTTCAAGCCGTGGCGAGTCGCTTAGGAAGACGTTTAGGGACGGCTTTGGCTATGCAGACGTGCGGACGAGCGACAAGGCCAAGCGTGGCGTGAACACTTCGGGCAGAAAGGTTGGATATGTGACCAAGAGGGTGTCGAAGAGTGAAGCCAAGCAGATTAGGGGACAGCGCAAGGGCGCGAACCCTATTAACTGGCAAGGCTCGGGCGGCAAGACCAAGGCTCCGTCCACCAAAGGTACAGCCAAGGGCAAGGGTACGGACTGGAGCAAATATGTGAAGTAGACTATATAAAGAGTAAAAAAAAGACTATAAAAACACGATAAGAATATGCCGGATAACAGATATTATATTTTCAAGGACGCTAAGGGCGGTAAGCATACTGTGGACAAGGCGGCTTACGACAGTGACCCGGAAGGATTTGCAAAGGCTTTTCCCGGAGCCCGTATGGAGGTGATAGACCGCAAGACGGGACGCCGAGGCGACGTGGCCGTAAAGGACGCGGGTAGGATTGGTGACTTTGGCGCCAACCTTTTCACGGGAAGAAGAGTGAAGAAACAACCTCAGCAGCAACCAAAGACTGCATTGGGAAAAGCCCAGCAGAGCGTGGCGCAAGAGAAGTGGGGCGATAAGCCTTCCTATGCCTCTTTAGGCCTCTCTAAGCCTTTGGGTGATGGGGGAGCCAAGGCTGTTGATTATACTAAGCCCGGGTCGTTCGGTGACTTGATGAAGCAAGAGGATGCGCAGATGGACGTGTATAACGGGGAGACGCAAAAAGCCATTAAGGAGATGGCTGCCCGGACTCGTGCGGAAAGGAAACGCATGAACGCTCCTGTTGTTGATACTGGCAATGCGAATGTGAACAAGTATGTTGTGAACACACAGGGACAGATGGAGCGGCAGATGATGGACAGCGGCAGAGAGCTTGCCGACAAACATCTTGGCGGCTATGTGTCTAAAAGCATTGAGGACGTTTTTAAGGATGCTACAGCGAGAGGTGTTGCCGCTGAAGATGCTTTGAGCAAGGCTTCTCCATTCGCGTCTATGTGGGCTGGTGAGGCTTACAACGAAGCTCTTGACCCCGACAAGCTGATAGCGCAGCTAAGCAAGAAAGCCGAGAAGGATATGGCAGGGTTGTTTGCTAACCCGAAGACAAGGGAGGATATCAAGCTGAAGGCGGCTGCTTATGGTGTGGCTCCGGAGGAATACGTAAGAAAAATACTCGCTCCTGGCTTGCAGGCGAAGATAGCCGAGGAGTTTGACAAGAGCGAGCTGAGCCGTAGTATGCCTAAGAGCACGGCAGAATACATCATCCGTGGTGTCAACGACTCGATGATAGGCACTATCTTGTCGATGGGCATGATGTCAAAGAAGCAGAGACAGTATGCTCAGCAAGGAATGGCTATGACCGATAACGGGGAAAATCCTTATGTTAAGCCGGGTATGGGTGCGAGAGTGGCACGCGGAACATTGAGCTTTGTTGCTGACGCTCCTGCGTTTGGTGCAGCAGGAAAGGCTGGTGCAGCCGTGGCAGGCAAGGCTTTCGGCAATGGTGTGGCACAGGCAGCAAGGATTGCTAACACGAGTCTTGCAGGGCGCATAGGTCGTATGGTTGGTACTGGAGCCGTAAGTCAAGGTGTAACGGGTGTGCTTTATGGTTCGACGAATGCTGCAGTGCAGAATTACTCAACGGGTGATGATACCTCTATTGGCAATACCGTGAAGCTTATGACTATGGGCGGTCTTTCTGAGGGCGCAAGCTGGGCTACTATGGGTGGCATTGGCGGTGCTGTAGGTGCAGGAATCTATAATGTAAGTGGCGTGAAGCGCATCCCTGCCAAGGTGTTCCAAATAGCGATGGAAGGTTGGGGTATGCACGTCGGTGGCAATGTCGCCAAGATGATAGAGGAACATGATACCGACTTCTGGAGCGTTGAAGGCACACTTGAGGCTTGTGCCAATGTTGTAGCCTTGAAGCTGACACATGCAAGACTGCCTAACCGTCAAGTGAATGATGGCAAAAAGGAAAGCTATCTTGACATGGTGGCGAGAAACATTAAAAACCTTATGACATCTGACGGACAGAGAGCAGCCTTTGGTGGATATACTTTCACCAATGAGGAGAAAGAACAGCTGTTCGGAAGCGACAAGGCGCCAAAGCGCGAAGAGACGCTCTACGGATATGACGTACACGGCAATCCGCTGACGAGAAAAGAGAGTCTGACATCTTGGGCGATGCGAGCAAAGAAGACCGCAGCCAAAGGGAAAGGCAAGGAGTCGTATAAGGACACAGACACTGAGTTTGTGAAGACTGCCTATGACGAGATAATGGCAGATGAAACTATCCCTTGGGACACAAAGGCTAAATTCTCGGCTTTGGTTATGGGAACTGTTCCTTCGGCCCGTCCGATGATGGACCATATAGCGATAGAGCGTGACGAGAGAGGAGCGTATGTGCTGAACAGTTGAAGGCAGCTATGGACAAAGACCCGTTGAAGCGCAGCGAGGAAGAACAGAACGCTTGCGTGGCTCTGAGAAAGGCTTATGAGGGAGAGCAGTTCCCGGAAGGAACGTTGCATCCCGACCAGTCGCAGACAGAGGGCAAGGACGTGGTTGAGGCGAATGGTCTTGGTACGGAGAATCCTAACAATGATGCTGTGGCTGAGGTGCTTGGTAAGCTAACAGAAGCTGAGGATGCCTTGGATGCAGCGTTGGAAAAAAACGATGTATTTAAGCAGGAGTTTGAGCGCTTACAGAAGGCAGGTATGAGTAATCCTCAGATATATATGGAGTTGATAAACTCGGGATTGACTCAGGAGCAGCTTGCGCCCCTTGCTGACTATATCAATGCCAATGCGAAAGCGCAAGGTATGTTTAAGGGGACTCAGAACAAGATAGCGGAGGTTACACAGAAGCATGTGGAGCAGTGGAGCTATAAGGGTGAGCTTAATGGCGAGAAGCTTAATGGCGGTCAGATGTTGTTTGTGAAGGACAACAATGGCAGACTGCTGATTGTTGGAGCTGGCGATGTTGCGTTTGATAGTGAAGGTAGAGCAAGAGAAAGCGTAGGCGACATGCTTAGCGTGCTTGACCCGAATACAAAGGAAATGGACTTCGTGAGCAAGAAGGACGTGCAGCTTGACCATGTGGAAAAGACGGAGGACTATGCCAAGAACTATCAAACGATGTTGGAGGAGTTGAACTCTACCGCTTACGCGGAAAGTGAAAAGGGAAAAGAGAAAAGTGAAGAATCCGATACTAAGCCTTCTGAAGCCTCTCTAAGCCTTCCTAAGCCAGGGGAACAGCCGAAGGGGGAAGATGCACCGGTACCTGTGGATGAAGATGTAAAGCCTATAGGGGAAGGGGGAAAAAAGAATCCATCCGATAATGGCAATGGAAGTAACGAGACTTTAACATTTGCGGACGGTACACCTGTGCCGATGATGAAGGACTCGAAGGGTCGTGAGACAGCTGACTACTCGCGGATGACACACGAACATGGAGCGGAGTGGATGTCTTCGCAGTTTGGTGAAAATGCGGAGGCGGCTGTTGACGGACAGATAAAGAGAGCCGAGAAGATGCTGAAGGAAGCCGAAAAGATAAAGGTGGACTACACGGGAGATTTGAATGACGCTAAGGAGGCGGAGGCTCAGAAGAAGATGGCAGTTGATGCCGCCAAAGCAGAGCTGGAGCTATATACCAATATCAAGAAGGCAATGACTGAGAAAAAGGTCAAGGCTGGAATGGAGAAGGTAGGTAGTGTAGGTGACGTAGGTAGTGTAGGTTCGGTAGGTGAAGTAGGTAATGTAGGTGTTGCTCGCGAGAAGTTTGAGAGCGGTAAGCGCGTTGTGGGCAACAAGCGCACACGCACATTGTCTGACGGCACGAAGATAAAGGGACACTATGAGCTTGTCGAGGCAGACAGCCTTACTCCTTCGCATAACGCTAATGACGGCTACAAGAAGAGTGAGGGTTTCCCCGTGAACGAGGAAGGACGCACTATCAACGACCGCGACTACGAGAACGACAAGGACGCTCAGAGGGTGACGGACATGATAGCAAGGCACTATGACGGACAGGCGGTAGACCAGGTCCCGGTTGTGACGACTGACGGCATTGTTGTTGATGGTAACGGCAGAACGATGGCGGGACAGAAGGCAGCAAAGGACGGAACAGACGGAGCTTATCTTGAAGCGTTGAAGGAAAATGCGGAGAACTACGGCTTCACTGCAGAACAGATTGAGCAGAGCGGAATGAAGCATCCAAGACTGGTGCTTGTAAGTGACGAGCCTATGAAATATGACACGGCTACATTCGCGAAGTTCAACATGAACGAGAAGAAGTCGCAGGGCAACACGCAGCAGGCTGTTGCAAACTCGAAGAAGCTTAGTACTGACGAGATAAGTGTTATTGTGTCGGAAATAGAGGGCAGTGGCAGTCTTGATGCATTCTTTAACAATTCTACCGCAATAAACTCGTTGCTAAAACGTTTAGTTGATAAGGGCGTGATAGGTCTTAACGAGATAGCCGGATTGCGTGAGGGTGAGGATAGATTGTCGGCTTCGGGCAAGGACTTTGTGAAGAACCTGTTGCTTGGCAGCGTGTTCTCAGAAAATACTATCCGCATGATGGGCGCTGACGCTATGCTGAAAACCAAGGCTCTGAACGGCATCCGTGCTGTGACAGACAACATGAAACTTGGCGACTATGCTCTGATGAAGGAGATAGACCAGGCAGTGCAGTTGCTGTACGAAGCTCGTCAAGGCGGAAGCGGTGTGGACGCATACTTGCGCACTCCTGCTATGTTTGGAGAGAACGCTGCGGACAGATACGACCCTATATCTCAGGCTATCGCTCTTGCTCTGGAGGGTAAGGTTGAGGACTTCCGTGAGCTGATGATGGCGTATAACAGAAATGCCGCTCCTTATGCTGACGCCAACCAGACGGAAATGTTCGGCGAGAGACCTACGAAGGAAGATTTTGTAAACGAATTTTTAAAACTTAGAAACTGGAAAGACTATGAAACAAGACATTCAAGCAAAGAAGGAAATGGCGATGCTGGCAGCGCTGAGGGAACTGAACCGCAAGCACCAGGAGGAAACGTCATCACAAGCGAAGCAGACTACAACAAAGCCATAGAGCAGCTTAAGGAAGCCAAGGGTGAAGAACGTGAGCGTATACTCGACCAAATGGGAGAGTATGTGAAAGAGTTTGCCAAGAGTAATGGGTATGACGAGCCTGTTGTGTTGAGAACGAAGCAGGACTTGGCGGATGCGGCGAAAGACCCAGAAGAAAAGGCTTATATTGAGAATATGCCTAATGATTCTCATTATCCTGGATATTATGAGGATGGTAAGATTCACATATACCTTGAAGGCAGTACTGGCTCTGAAGAATTGCGTGAGACATTTGAGCATGAGTCGGTTCATGCGGACAATGAAGTAGACCCTTCAAGGGTCGAGGCTCTTGTGTATTCGATAACAGACATGAATACTCTAACAAGAAGAGAATTGGAAAGTGTTATTGAAGAGTTGGCACATACAACCAACTATACAGAGAGAGCTTCAAAGATGACAGAAGACGAAGCGTTACATATGTTGGCTGACGAAGCATTAGCACATCTTGTGACCTACGCTCAAGAACACGGAAAGGATGCAATTTCTGAAATTACAGATAATCCTACTCTATTAAACATATCAGAAAAATCATTAAAAGAACGAGAAAATGACAGAAGAAGAAAAGAAGGACTTGGTTCACGTGGAAATACGGAACAAGGGGAGAATATCGATGCTGTACCTGCCAAGAAAGACAGCGGAACTCATGACGAAAATACAGAAGGAGAATTCGGAAATGTCGGATTGGGCGGCACTAACAAAAGCGCAAGAACTAATGAAGGACAGCGAGAAGTAGACGACACATCACATACAAACACTAATAAAGACCCGCTTGTAAGAACGACTAAAGAGTCGTTAGAGAAGAACAAGGCGGAGT
>ERZ1034897.1202-NODE-1202-length-10402-cov-6.075674_pt1 | contig 10402 bp, 17 predicted proteins | sample MGYA00520629_ERZ1034897 | MGnify/ENA primary metagenome ERZ1034897 (study PRJEB33766, sample SAMN09781789) | gut metagenome | biome: gut microbiome | host: Homo sapiens | place: Madagascar | study: EMG produced TPA metagenomics assembly of the PRJNA485056 data... | reverse complement strand
CCGTAAAACTCGGTGGCGTTGCACTGGCTGTCGCAGTCAGCAAGCAGCACGCGCTTTTTGTGGTCGGCGGCCAGAATATAGGCCATGTTCACGCTCGTGACGGTCTTTCCGACACCGCCTTTGAGATTTAGAATTGAGATTGCTTTCATGTTTCTATCCTTTCATGCTTGTTAAAATGGAACCTGGCAATCACCGGGCAGCTCGGTAAAGTCGAGCTGTGACACCTCCTCTGCCGGCGTCTTCGGGGGCGTCCAGTCGCGGCGCGACTCCATGAAGGTCTGCGTCTCGCCGTTGAATCGCAGATAAAACGAATTCCCAGCGATTCCGGTTTTGTTTTTCGCAACTGTAACAACGCGATCACAGTCCACGATTTTCTGGTTTTCGCGGAAGAGCAGCAAAATGAAGTCCGCGTCCTGCTCGATCTGACCGGAACTGCGCAGGCTTGACATCGTGGGTGGTGGGATTTTGCCGGTCTTTTTGTTCGGCTCCGGGCGGCCCAGCTGCGACAACGCAATGATTGTCGGGCCGCCCTGGCGGCCGAACTGTTTCAGCGCACGCGAGACTGCGGTAACACGAGCATACTCCTGGTTTCCCCACGGCGTTTTGTCCGAGGACTCAATGAGCTGCAAGTAGTCGATGTAGATCACATCGTAGTGCTTGGCCATTGAGTACAGCCGGATATCGCCAACCGTCATACCGGCTGCCTCGATGATATCCAAATTTCTACCGCCGAAATCGCCGCTGATCGCGGCCAGCGTGTCCCAGTCATGGTCGTTCATGGCATTCAGCTGAATTTTCGGCAGGCCGATCTGCGCCGCCGCGGAGATCATTGCGTCTGCCAGCTTTTCGCAGTCTGTCTCAAAGCTGAAAAAGCCGACTTTCTTCGTCTTTGCCTGCTCGCGGGCGGTTGCTAACGCGAGTGTCGTTTTGCCGTCCGAGGGGTATCCGCCGATGATGCCAAAGTCACCGCGCATCGTGCGCAGATGGTCGTTGAGCTTTTCAAAGCGCCAGGGCAGATATGTCGGCTTTACGGATGGATCGTGGCGCTTGTAAAAGTCCGCAAGCGCGGCCTGCATCGTCATTGCCCGAACGCCCGGCCGATCCACCATAACAGCGTTGATGCGATCGAGCATGGCCCGAATGTCGTCCTCCGTTTCCGCGGAGAGGATTTCTGCGGCCGCCTCCTGCATCAGCCGAAGGCGCGCTTGCCGTTTGAGATCGGCTATGTATGCCTTGACATGCGCCGCCGTCGGCGTCAGATCCATGATCTCGCGGAGCAGCTCCGTATAATCCTTGCCGATCACGCCGACGACCGTGACCGGATCGACCGGCCGCCCGCGTTGGAACAGACCACGCATAGCCTCGAAAATCGTGCGGTACGGGCCGTCGAAATACTCCGGTTTCAAAGCCTGGAGCGCAATGCCGACGGTGCGGTCGTCGATCAGCATAGACCCGATGACGCCAAGCTGCGCATTCAGCAGCGCTTGCCTGTTCTCCATCACACAAACCTCAAGCCGCTGGTATCAATCGTCCCCGTTGGCTCAGCTGCCTGCGACGGAGCCGCATCAACGCTTTTCCGGACTTCGTCCGTCCAGCGCTGCTGGTTCAGATACGTCGATGCGTGCGGGATTCCGATTCCGGCCATCCATTCCGGTGAAGCCTTCTGTGCGGTCAGGGCCCGTCCGATCTCGACGATCAGTGCATCATCCGGCCGCAGCCGATCCCATGCGCGGATTGCAGCCTGTCTGCCTTCACCGCGAGGGTAGAACTTCCAGAATCCCTCGAAGCGTTCCGGCTTCCATTCCGCTGCACTTTTTGCGCGACGCCCCCCATGGGGGCTTTTAGGGGGTAATATATTATTATTTAATACATTACCCATCGATTTTTTTGCCGGTAAGGGGTCGGTTTTTTTGCCGGTAAGCTTATCGGCATTTTTGCCGGTAAGGGGGGGTGCTTGCAGCACCTGATAGATGCTCCGGGTAGGGTGTCCGTCGCGGGCATCCGGGGTGTAGCGCAGCTCAATGTGCCCGGCCTTTTCAAGCGCCTTGATCAGCCTGCTGACCGAGTCCTCGGACAGGCCGTTCGGCTCTGCAAGCTGCGCGTTGGTCATGCCGCAGCAGCCGTCCGCGCCGGTCATCTGCGTGATCTGTCCGTAAAGCAGTTTTGCATTTGCGGGGATGGTGTCATCGTAGAGCACCGTCGCCGGCACGACCGCCCAAAATGCCCGAAATTCACCGCTCAATATTTTTCACCTCCTGCCCTTGCATTTTGCGAAAACTGATGGTATACTAAATATGCTTTCATGATTCTGTCATGCAGAATCGCCCGAATCGTCCGGTTGTTCGCAGCAGCCGGGCGATTCTTTTTATTTCTGCTCATAGCTGGTTCCCTCCGCATAGCGCAGTGTGTAGGCCGCGCCGACAATATCGTTCAGCTCGCGCACGATCTCATCATAGATCGGGCGCTCTTTTTCGTCTATCAGGCCGTCCTCGGCGATCTGTAAAAGCTGCCTGTCCCGGTTCTGGTCGGCAAACCGAATGATCCGATTCACCAGCCGGATCACGGCCAGTGGCAGCGGCTGACGCTCAGAGTCCGGCAGGACGCCAAGGCAATCCGACGTCTGGCGCAGATGCTTGTACGCATACCACGACTCGCCGCACAGATCCACCATCAGGCATACGTGGTAGTTCGACGGGATGCGTATGTTGCGCTCCCAGCCCTTGACCGTGTCTACCGACACGTGAAGCGCCTCGGCCCATTGCTCCTGGCTGAAATGGGCAGCTTTTCTACATGCGCTGCATATGTTCGTGTATTCTTGTTCCATGGTATTCCCTCCCGTTTTTTGGGATAATAGCTTAGGTGGTTTGCGGCAGTCCGTTCAGCTCCCGCCACCGCCGGATGATCTCCATATCCTCCGGGTCCGTCACAAAGATCTCGCGCTCCTGCATGGTGTTCCCTCCTATCCCGATGCGGTAATATCGCCGTCGACATAAAAATCAACCCCAGGGAACATCGCGCGCACAAGGCGCAGTTTGAGTTCTGTTGCAGCCATGCGCTTCTGGTCGTCCGTCAGCTCCTCGAAGCGGATCAGGCGGCCGTCGGAGCCATGGACATAGCTTTCCGTGCGGATTACCGGCTTTTTCTTCTGCATGCGCGGCGCCTCCTTCCTGTTCGCATTTTATGCCGCCGGCTGTGTTGTTGTTCGCGTGCTCAAATAATGCCGAGAATGCCCAAAATTCGGACGGTGCAGATCACAAGCGTGATGGTGCAAACGATCAGGCGAAAAAGAAAACGCCTGTTCTCTCGTTCCTCCTTGCTCTGCATCACTGCGCCTCCTCTCCGTTGTACAGCTCGTCGATCGAGCAGCTCAGCGCCTTGGCCAGCGCCGGCAGCTGCGCGGCGCGCGGGTATGCCGAGCCGGACTCCCACTTCGCAATGCTGCTGCGCTCGACGCCGAGCATCTCTGCAAGCTCGCGCTGCGTCATCTTTGCACGTTCGCGCAAATAAGCTAGATTCTTCGTATCTATCCCTCCCTTTGACTTCCCTCCGCGCGTGTAGTAAGATTTTGGCGGAGGGGAGGTGTAAAAATGCAATTTCCAGACTTTCACGAATTCGAGTCCTATCTCTGCGAGGTCGAACCGGAACTCACGCGGCTTGTAAGCAACCAGCACGTTTATCGACTGGAGGACAGCACCCCAGAGTCAATCTCGGCGCTTGTGTCCGACGTGGCCGCGAAAACGTTGGCCGCTGCCAACAAAATGACTATCGGGTATCTCGCGGCGTATCATCAGTTTTTGGCGGATTACTTTGAGAGCCAAGAATCTGATGGATGAAGCCCAAGTCAACCGCCTTCGGAGAAATTTCCATGCGCACCTCGCACGGCTCGTGGAGTTTCTCCAAGGCGGCGACACGCCGCTCAAGTCGGCGAATCTTTTGCCACTGATTCATTTCCGTTGCCCTCCTTTCTGTGCATATAAGCCACATGTTGTGTGGGCGATATTCACATTCTTCTTATAACACACTTATGGCACGTTTGTCAATAGAAATGTGCAAAAAATTCACTATTGAAACGTTCACTATTTTCACATATACTTGAATTAGGTGATTCCAATGAATAATTTCAAAAGGTTTCGTGAGCTAAACGGCGAGTCGCAACAAGCGGTTGCTGATTTTCTTGGCATTGATCGCTCAACATACACGAAGTATGAAACTGAGCAAAAGGCACCTCCATACTCCAAGATTGAGCGATTAGCGCAGCATTGGGGCACGACCGTCGCTACGCTAATGGGCACAGATGAGGGAACAAAAAACCTCACCGGGATTCCCGATGAGGTTTACGATATTGCACAAAAGGTCATGAGTCTGCCGCCTGCGGCGCAGACGGAAGCGCTTGCGTATCTCGATTTCCTAAAGCAGCGATATACGCGGAAAAAAGATTGAGTTCTTCGGGGGATAGCGTCAACAAATCGTTTATCAGCTCGTCAAACATCTCGCGCTTCCTTTCTCTGTGTTGTTTTCATTTTAGAATGTATGTTTTGAAATATCAATAGCAAACCTTTACAAAATTCTCAGTGTTATTTTTACGTAAGGCGAGTGATGCAGTGTGAACTACAGCAAGAACATAGATAGCTACGGCTCAGAGTTTTGGAGTTTCAACGCCGCTGGGGTCAGTTACCCGAACAAAGATGGAACTTTACGGCAAGACATAATTGGCGCCTTGAACTGCGGCTCCCACTATAACTGTCGCATTGACGAATATCTGTATCAGGAAGAAAAGGCTTACTACATTGTTATTGACGGCAAGATAGTCGGGAACGTGCCGCGAAACATCGCAAAAGAGTTCGCAGCCAAATCGGCCGCTGGATATATAATGGAAATCACCGCCGCTGGGATTCACGGAGGCCCCAGCGCAGATTTTGACGATGACGATGATGACGGCGAGCCGCGATACTACGGTGTACATCTGACGGTAAAACTAATCAGCCCAACCGAGCAGAAAATTAGGAGTATCACTGAAACTGATGGCGCATATGCCGTGGGCGAGCCGGAACGACACAGCAGTGTTCGCGACGAGCCAACTGACGAGCATATTGAAAGCCTCGAAAGCAACAGCCCAATCGAGCAAAAAATTAAGAGTAGCACTGAAACTGATCGCGTATATGCGGTGGGCGAGCCAGAACGACACGGCAGTGTTCATGGCGAGCGAACTGATAAGTATATTGAAAGCCCCGAAAGCAACAGACCGCCGAAAAAAATCAAAAAACGGCTTAGCTTTCTCGGGACAGTTGCGATTCTGTTACTTGCGTTTATGGTGCTGACAGGTATCTCGAACGCACTGGCAAAGGCGCTGCATACAACAAAACACCCTACCGGCGAGCGGCTGAACATAAACAACATTGAAAAGTATGCTCCGGATTTTAGCATCAAGCAGGACGAGCAGGCCGATACGTCAGTGCCGCGCCCAAGCAGTGATGGCGTGAACCAATATCCAGAAGATGTTGCAGAAATAGATCCGCCAGAGGCAACAGCCGAAGAATCGTCCACATATATCTTGAACACAAACACGAAAGTGTTCCATCGGCAAAACTGCTCATCCGCAAAGCGGATCAAAGATAGCAGACGCTCATCAGCGACTGGAACGCGTGACGAAATAATTGAAAAGGGCTATAGCCCGTGCGGCATATGCAAGCCGTAGCGGTGCCCGACTTGGACACCGAGGGCGCGCTGCTGATACGATGATCGCACATAGAGTTGCCCCGTATCGGCGTGCCGGCGTCGACACGGGGCGTTTCTGTGCGGCAGGCGATTGGGAGCGCCCGTGCTTCTACCTTACGCCTTTACCAATGGTTATGTACAGCCCCTTCCGTGTGCTTTCACGCCCCATTTGTGTGTTTGGAGGGATTTTCTTGGAAAAAATGTTGTGGCAGCTCTGCCGCGAAGCGAAGGATGCGCAGAATCTCACAAACCAGATCGTCGCCGACCGTGCCGGCCTCGCCCTGAATACGGTTTCTCAATACCTGCGCGGCGAATCAAAAAACGCCTCTGTCTATACCGTCGGCCAGATCTGCTATGCCCTCGGCATCGACATGAACGCATACTTCGGCATCTCGCCGCCCGCTCCGGAGTCCGTTTCCGAGCTGCTCCGCCTCGAAAACAAAAGCCTCCGTGCCCAGCGCGATCAGCTTCGCAAATCCCTGAAAATGCACCGCGTCACCACCTTTCTTTTGATCGGCATCGTTGCCGTCTGCGTGCTGGCGCTGCTGGTGAATGTGGTGAATCCCGCCATCGGCTGGGTTCGCGCGGGATAGGTGGAGGGTGAGATGCAAGCACACGCACAACGCATCGCGGCGGCTTACATCCGCGTTTCGACGGACGACCAGACGGACCTTTCGCCGGAGTCGCAGTTGGAGAAGATCCGCGAGTATGCTGCAAAAAACAACTTGATACTGCTTTCGGAGTACATTTTTCGAGATGATGGCATATCCGGCAGGGCGGCAGGAAAACGCCCTGGCTTTCAGAGAATGATCGCAGCGGCCAAGGATGCATCACATCCGTTCGATGTTGTAATCGTTTGGAAGTACTCGCGCTTCGCGCGCAATCAGGAAGAATCAATATTCTATAAATCCGTGCTGAGATCAAAATGCAATGTGGATGTGGTATCGGTTTCGGAGCCGTTGGTTGCCGGGCCTTTTGGCAGCCTGATCGAGCGCATCATAGAGTGGATGGACGAATTCTATTCGATCCGCCTGTCTGAGGAAGTAAAGCGATCGATGACGGTAAATGCGCAAAAGGGGAGGCTTCAGGCGACGCCGTCCTTTGGCTATTGCGTGAAGGATCACATGCTTGAGATCGTTCCGGAGGAAGCGGAGATCGTGCGGGAGATCTTCCGCCGTTTTGTCGCGGGCGACGCCATGTATGGAATAGCAATGGATGTAAACGCACGCGGTCTGCGGACCCACAGAGGAAACCCATTTGAGAATCGCACGGTAGACTATATCCTGAACAATCCTACATACATCGGCAAGCTCCGGTGGACGCCGACCGGCAAAACGCGCCGAAATTTTAAAAATCAGGACAGCGTCATCGCGGATGGCTCTCATACCCCAATCATCGACATGCAAACGTGGGAGGCCGCACAAGAGCGCATCGCGGAGTTGAAGCGTACATACAAACGCTACAGCAAGCCGGCTGGAGATCGTAAGCACTGGCTTTGTGGCATTGTTCGCTGCCCAGACTGCGGGGGAACGCTCGTGTTCACAGCGCCGCATTATATGCAGTGCAACAACCGGCTGAAGGGCCGATGCGCCAGCTCACAGCATATCGCAGTCGAGCTGCTGGAAGAAGCATTTTTGCAGCAGCTTCAGCATGATTTCACGTTCGCCGAGGCGATGGCGTACACGGCCAACTATACACACAACGATCACGTTGCGGCAGCACTTGCGCAAAAGCGCGCGAAAATCACAAGCCGCATGGCGCGGCTGAGGGAAGCGTATCTGGATGGCATCGAGTCGCTGCCAGACTATAAAGCATCCTTGCAAAAATTCCAGGAGCAGCTTTGCGAGATCGATGAAGAAATCAAAAAAGCGGCAGAAACGCCCGAAAGCGTTTCCACCGAATCTATGCGCGAAGCCATAGCCTCCGTGCTCCGGACGCTACGCGCGCCGGGCGCAACTGTTCCGCAGAAATATGCTGCGGCACAAGCCATCATCGACAAATGCTATTTCGACAAATCCAAAATGCTGCTGACGATTTCATATAATTTCAGCGTTTGATTTTTATGCCCGGAATCTTAGTAAGATGGAGTCCGGCCCTCCTTACTCCATCTTACTAAGATTATTTCTTATGCACGATCCCCCTATAATACGCGCACAGTTTTTCCTCCGGACCGGGGCCGTCCTTGTCCATGAGAAACGCCTCTGCCAGTGCAGCGTAAAACTCCGGGCGATTCACGCCGAAGTCCACGGCGACGCCGTAGTAATCGGAGTACATCATGTTCATCGCCACGCCCCACGCCCAGCGTGGGACATCACGCCCGATGCCGCGCGCATCCGCAACGGCGGAAGTCTGATCCATCGTCCAGTGCGGGCCGGTCGAGCCGTCGGCATTCTGCATATGCTCGGCCCAGTGCATGGCCGTTTCTCGGTCAAACGCTGCCGCATCCGGCTCGTCTGCGCGGCAGTCCAGCTTTTCCAGCCTGCGGATCGTCTTCGCGTACAGGCCGACTTCCTCTGCGCTGCCCAGCGTCACGGGTTTCTCCATGGCCTCGTGCAGTTTGTGATAAAGCTTATCCACATACTCTTTCATGCTCACGCCTCCTGAATGCACTTGTATAGACTGTCAATATCGTCCGCAGCAAAAGTTAGTTTGCCGATAAACGGAATCCTTATCGGCAGTTTTCGCCCATCGAGCCGAGGTCTTGCCTTATTATAGAGCCTGTCAATGTCAATATCCCCGTGCTCATCCATAATTTGCATTGCTTTGATCCACGGGTTATCTCTCAGTACAAGCAGTTGCTCTTTGCTGCCGTCTGCCAGCAAAGACAACCCAACGCCTGCCACAAAGGACCGCACCTCGTCCATATGTGGGGATGCTACTGTATCAAAAAAGCGCAAAATTCCGCGCATGGCCTGATCTATCGTTACCATAAGGATACCTCCATCTTATTTTTGGGGCGGCGCTTGCCGCCCCTTTTGCATTAGGTGGTCGCCGTTGCAGGCTCAACCGTCACCTTCGCAGCACCCCAGCCGGGGCATACGGAGGCGTTCGGCACGACGAGCTTTGTCAGGCCGAGCAGCTGGTTCACCTGGTTCTGGATGCAGCCGATCGTCGCAGTGTTGGTGCCGTTGTACACGGCCTGCTGCATGTTGATCGCCACCTGCTCATCCTTGTTCGTGCGGACCTCCGCAGCCAGACCGATCAGACGGTTTTCGAGCTTGCTGTAGGCCTCCGTGATCTTCCGGTTCGTCTCGTCCTGCCCGCGCCAGTAGGAGATCTCCGTATCCTTTTCCGAGATCGTTTTCTGCTGGTTGAGTTCATAGCGCGTGACCGGCGTGTTTTCGCTGCACGGTTCGGGCTGGCGCGTTGCCAGCGCAGCGGCCAGTGCCGTCATTGCTGGCGTCGCCATGGCAGCAGCATCCACAGCGGCAGAGCGGTTGCCCTGTCCGAGGCCTCCGAGCAGATTCCCGAGGCCACCATTTGCCAGACTCATTGCGGCGCCGCCGATGCCGAAGCCCAGTGCAGTCCCCGCGAGTCCCTTGCTTGCGTACTCCATAGTAGTACCTCCGATAAAATAGTAAGCTGGCCAGCTCCTATGCTCATTATGAGGTATCCAAGCGAAACAAAAAACCAACTTTTCGGCCACTTTTCGGCCACAAAAGGTATAAAAACAGCCACTCCGTATGGAGTGACTGTCACATGCGATAGTTTAATTCTGTTTTTCGATCGGCACGATTATCTTTTTATGTTCTCGCTTCTTCCAGCACGACTTGAGCCCATCAATGTGCTCGAACAAATCCTTTGGTATGGTTGCCTCCATCGGGTCAAGAATGAAATCAATTCCTTCTCGCCGTGCAAGTTTTGCTGCTGGCACGAAATCGCTGTCACCTGCAAGCAAGATTATCTGATCTACTTGCTTTTTGTAAGCTAACGAAGCAATATCCAATCCGATGCGCATATCAACGCCTTTCTGGTTGAAAGAGATCGTAAAGTCTGATTCTTTCAGATCATCAACGCTTCGCTCCTTTCTGCACAGTGCCTTTGTGGCATCCGCCGAAAGTGCAAAGTGTGCGCCTGCATCAGACAGCCGACCCATCCGGAGTGCGACCTTGCGCTTCTTTTTCAATTCCTCAAAAAATGCATTTGCCCAACGGTAAGTATCGGATTTCCCGAAGTCGATCCCGCGCTTCAACGCCGGGTGATAGACTGTCTTTTTGAGCGGCGGGCAATCGTAATAGAAGATACGATACAGTTCACGTTCTTCTCTGTGATCATTGTCCTTTCCCTCGTCGCGAATATGCGTCATGCAATAGGCATACAATTCGTTTGCACGGTCAATCGGGCTTTTATCGCCCCGAAGGTAAAACGCTCGCTTTCTGTAAAATGCACCATCTACAAGAATCGCTGTCTTTTTCATATGTCAGCTCCTAAAAATGATGAAGCCCCCGGTTGCAGCATTCCCCGTATGAATGGGGTGCTTAATACCGGGGGCCTGTTAATGGCACAACGGACGTAGTAAACAAACATTACTTTCGTTGTGCTTATATATTATGACAGCGAAAATTCAATGTCAACCCATTTTGAAAAATTTAATATTCAAGAGCCGCCCTATCCGGGCGGCTCCTTTGCATGTTCCCGCAGTACATTCATGCACCGCGCTATGATCTTCTTGACGCCGTTTACGCTC
>ERZ1034897.1197-NODE-1197-length-10420-cov-8.576942_pt1 | contig 10420 bp, 10 predicted proteins | sample MGYA00520629_ERZ1034897 | MGnify/ENA primary metagenome ERZ1034897 (study PRJEB33766, sample SAMN09781789) | gut metagenome | biome: gut microbiome | host: Homo sapiens | place: Madagascar | study: EMG produced TPA metagenomics assembly of the PRJNA485056 data... | reverse complement strand
TTATGCGCCGCACCACCATTTCGCATTTCTCATTTCTAATTTCTCATTCAATCGAAACTTTCAAACGTAATTCAGGGGCGAGCCGCCCCAGGAGCTCCCCCTCTATCGGATCCCCCAGAACCGCTCCGTATTCTCCTTCGCGCATTTCGTGAGCACCTCTTCCGAGACACCCATGTACTGCGCAAGCGTCCTCGCCACATAGGTGATATTCTGCGGCACATTCGTCCTCGGCAGGTGGAAGCCGCGCGGCGTGAGGTACGGCGCATCTGTCTCGATCATCACGCGATCCAGCGGGAGGATCGAGACTGCCTCGCGCAGGTCATCCGCGCGGCGCTCATCGCAGATCCATCCGGTGATGCCGATGTAGAAGCCCATATCGAGCAGCTGCCGGAGCGTTTTCTTATCCCCCGTGTAGCAGTGGACGACGGCGCGCGGGCAGATGGCTTCGTGACCGGCAAAGCAGGCGATGAAGTCCTCCGCTGCGTCCCGCTCGTGAAGGAAGAGCGGCTTTCCCAATTTCTCTGCGAGCAGGATCAGCTCCTTGAAGTAGTGGATCTGATTCTCCTTCCTGCTGTACATACGGTCATAGTCGAGCCCCGTCTCTCCCACCGCCAGGATGCGGGGATTCGTGGTCAATATTTCCTCGATGCGCGCCACGTCCTCCTCCTTCGCTTCGTCGGCGCTGTGCGGATGGATCCCCGCCGTCCCGTAGACGTCATGGGTCTTCGTGAAATCATTCACGAGCTCATTCTCCTCCGCCTCCGAGCCTGTCAGGATACACTGGATCCCTGCGGCGTGCGCGTCCTCGATGATCTTCTCCGGGTGGGGGAAGGATTTCGTAAAAAGATTCAGTCCGATATCGTAGTAGGTGTATGGCATACGTTGATTCCTTTCTTGGCTTGATTCACCAATCACTAGTCACCACTATTATATCCTACCAAGCCAAACAAAAAAGAGCCCTTTCGGGCTCTCGCAATTCATGTGGAGCGGATGAAGGGAGTCGAACCCTCCTGTCCAGCTTGGGAAGCTGGCGTTCTACCGATGAACTACACCCGCATACTCATGCATAGATGATACCACACTTTCCGCTCTTTTTCCAGTCTTAGCGAAAAGTTATTTAGGGAAACGGCTCGTCAAGTCACCAGCAACAAAAAGGAGCTGTGAAGAAATGAATCCTCATTTCTTCACAGCTCCTTTTTACTTTGCTTTCATTTGGTTCAGGGTTCAAGGTTCAGGGTTAGCGAATCATCCCTTGATAGCTGCTTTCCCTTTCTTCAACCAGTCCATGAGGAGTGGGGAGAAGGCGGAGAGGACGCAGAGGATGATGAGGGCCCAGCAGATCGGGGTGGAGAAGAGGATGGAAATGTCGTTGCCCGAAAGTGTGAGGCTTCTCCTCAGGCCACGCTCGCCGATCGGCCCTAAGATGAGGGCGAGGACGACGGCAGCGGTATTGAGGCCCATCTTACGCATGAGGTATCCCATGACGCCGAAGATGAACATGAGGACGACGTCGACGAAGCTGTTATTGATGGCGAAAGAGCCGACGACGCAGAGGACGAAGATGCACGGGATGAGGATGGCATCGGAGATCTTGGCGATGTGCGCGAAGATGCGGCAGCCGCCGAGTCCGATGAGGAGCATGAAGAACTGTACGATGACGAAGCCGGCGAAGAAGGTGTAGGTCATCGGCGCATATTTCGTGAAAAGCTCCGGTCCCGGCTGGAGGCCCTGGATGATGAGGCCGCCCATGAGGACGGCGGTGACGGATTCACCCGGGATGCCGAGAGTCAGCGTCGGGATGAGCGAGCCGCCGGTGACGGCGTTGTTCGCTGCTTCGGAGCCCGCGACGCCTTCGATGGAGCCGTGTCCAAATTTCTCCGGTGTCTTGGAGAACTGCTTGGCAGTATTGTAGCCGAGGAAGCAGGCGATGGAGGCGCCCGCGCCAGGAAGAATGCCGATGATGTTCCCGATGAGCCATGAGCGGATGACGGTCGGCGCGATCTGTTTCAGTTCATGGGCTTTGAGCAGCACGGAGTCTTTGAATTTCACAATGCTTCCGCGTTCCTTGATGGCTTTTTCCATGAGGATAAAGACTTGGGACATGGAGAAAAGTCCGATCATCGCGCAGGTGACATTGATGCCGTTGTAAAGCTCATCAACACCAAACATGTAGCGCGCGGTCCCTTCCATCGGGTCCATGCCGATGGTGGAGAGGATGAGCCCGAAGGCGCCGCTCATGAGGCCCTTGACCATGGAGCCGGTGGTGACGCCGGCGATGATGGTGAGTCCGAAGAGGGCGAGCCAGAAATATTCCGGACTGCCGAATTTCATCGCAAGCTCTGCAAGGAGCGGTGCGAAGAAGTAGAGGGAAATGCAGGAGAGAAGCCCGCCGAAGAAAGAAGCGGTGCAGGCGGTGCCGAGCGCTTTGCCCGCGCGTCCCTGTTTGGTGAGCTCATAGCCGTCGAGTGCGGTCGCAGCCGAAGCCGGAGTGCCCGGGGTGTGGATCAGGATGGCGCAGATGGAGCCGCCGAAGATGGCGCCGCAGTAAATGCCGCCGAGCATGATGAGACCTGTTTCTGCCTTCATCCCGAAGGTGAGAGGCAGGAGAAGCGCGACGCCCATCGCCGCGGAGAGCCCTGGCATGCAGCCGACAATGACGCCGATGGTGACGCCGATCACCATCATGAGAAGATTCATAGGGTCCAGAGCATTACCAAAGCCCTGGGCCATCAGTGCTAATGTATTCGCATCCATGTCATTTCCTCCTTAGAGCCAGTCTTCGATGAGCATGCCCATCGGAAGGGGCACATTCAGGAAGAGATCAAAGGTACCGAATACCAGCACCACCATACCGGCGAGGACCAGCAGAATGTAGAGCGGACGGATCTTGAAGAATTTCAGACAGAAGAGCAGGTAGACCAGGGATGCGGGATAGAAACCGACGAGGTACATCATGACAAAGTAGAGGATGAAGGCCGCAAACATGGTCCAGAATTGTTTCGGCATAAAGCCGTCGAAGAGGACCGGCATGTCGTTTTCCGAAGTTTTTTCTCTCCGGTAGTCACGCACCATCTGCCCCACGCGGACAGTGGTGAGAAGGAGCAGAAGCCCGATGACGAAGTGCGGATAGTGCCGCGCCCCGAGGGGAAAGCTCTGTGTCAGGTAGAGGAAAAAGAAACTGAAAGCGTACATGAAGCCGCAGATATAGATATCTGATTTTTTCATGAAATGGTTTGACTCCTTTGGAAAATGGGGTAAGGATTCAGGGTTTGCCTATAGGGCGTATCGCCCCGTGATTGCATGCGAAAGAGGGGGGAGCGGGTTCTATAGGTTCAAGAGGTTCCATGGGGTTGGTGCGGCGCATAAAATTACGAAAGCGCCGCGGAAAATTGAAACCAGCGGTTTTCTCGTATCACCAACCTAATCCCTAGCCACTAGTCACCAGAAAACAGAAGCGAGAAACGAGCGTTTGCACCTTCTCGTTTCCCGCTTTTGTGATTTCCAGAGAATAGGGATCACGCTGCGAATCCTGAACCTATCGACCTGAACCCTGCACCCTCAATTATTTCGCATACAGCTTAGAAACAACGTTCTTGCAGAAGTCCATCTGTTCTGCGATCATCTGGCCAAGGGCTTTGCTGTCTTTGAAGTCGATGACCATGCCCGCATTTTCATGGGCTTTCTTGACTTCCGGATCTTCCATGGTCTTCTTGAACGCATCTTCGTAGAACTTGATCACATTGTCCGGAGTGCCCTTCGGAGCGACGAGGGCACGCGCGGAGCCGTACCATTTATTATAGTAGCCGAGTTCGCCCAAGGTCGGTACATCTGGGAGCTGCGGGTCTCTCTTTTCCGCATAGACGCCGAGGACTTTCAGCTCTGCGCTGTCGCCTTTGATCAGTTTTGCCACATCAGCGACTTTCGCGCAGGAGAAATCGACTTCGCCCTGACGGAGAGCGAGGAGCTGGTCAGCAGTTCCGCCATAAGGAACTGCGTTGTATTCAAATTTCGCAGACTGTGCAAGGAGCTGGGCTGCGGTGTGATTCGAAGCCTGCACGCCATTCGTAGAACATTTCAGCTGTCCCGGATTCGCCTGTGCATCTGCAACGAGTTCCTTCAGGCTGTTCCACTTTGCATCCTTCTTGACCACGACGACAGCCGTTTCTGTCAGGTGGTTGCAGATCGGGACGATGGACTTGTCCGTGAATGCAGAGCCTTCCATCTGCGCGAGCGTGGTGTAGGTCGGCAGGTTGATGAAGCCGATGGTCTGGCCGTCCGGCTTGGATTTTGCAAGCTCCGTCCAGCCGATCTTGCCGTCAGCGCCCGGTTTATTTTCGATGACGAGTGTCTGCCCGACATATTTCTTCGCGCTGTTCGTCAAGAGACGCGCACCGGTGTCCGTGCCGGAGCCGGCCTTGTACGCCACGATGACCTTGACGTCCTTTGTTGGTTTCCACGCAGCGTCGCCTGCGGCTTTCTTGTCTTTGTTTCCGCAGCCGGCAAAAAGAATGCCTGCGGAAAGAACTGCGACACCGAGCAATGCCAGTTTCTTATTCATAGGTTTCCTCCTTGCATCTTCCGAGATGCTCCCTCAAAATCGTGCAAGAGGATAGTCCGTCTTTCTGAAGGCTTCATCGCCCCTCTATTCTGTTGCACGTTTATCAGAAATATTTTATCATTCTGTTTTTTCGTAAACAACAGGTAAAGTGCTTGTAAAGCGTTTATTGAACAAGTATATGCTTGTTATTTGCGTTTACTCATGCTTCTGGCAGCGCATATGAGAGAAAGGCATAGAAGCCTAGGAGCATCTTCTAAAATTGATATAGAATAGAAAAGGTTTCGGGTTAGCCCAAGGGGCGGCTCGTCCATAGATTGCGCTTGAAGGTTTTCCCAGAGTTGGAAATAAGAAGTGGCCAGGGATTAGGAGCCGCGAGTGACTAGTGACTTGAATACCACCTTCGGGCATCGCCACCATCTATACTCCACGGCGCTTCTATATTTTTATGCGCCGCACCTTCATTCCTAATTCCTCATTCCTCATTCGAGCAAAGCTTTCTTCCACAATCAAGGGGGGGCAGCCCCCTAAGGGCTACCCCTCTATCCTCACGCGCCGAAGAATATTTCCAGCCCGATCCCGATGAGGATCACGCCGCCTAAGATGGTCGCCTTATCCGCGAGCTTCATGCCGAAGCGTTTCCCGAGGAAGAGCCCTGCGATGCAGATGGCGAAGGTCACGATGCCGATGATGATACTTGCGAGCATCGCTTTGGCGAAGGGGTACTCCGCCAAGGTGAAGCCGACGGAGAGCGCGTCCATGGAGGTCGCAAGCCCCTGGAGCAGCAGATATCGGAAGCCCACGCTGACCTTGACGTCCTCTTCATCTCCGGAGAGACCGTCACGGATCATGAGCCCGCCGATGGCGACGAGCAGGACCAGCGATGCCCACGGCACGAGCGGGAGCAGCACCTGAAAAAGATCGACGATCCGGTTCACACATGCCCAGCCTGCCATCGGCATCAGCCATTGGAAGAAGCCGAAGGTCCCCGCGATGAGACACATGGTGCGGATGCGGAGGAAATGATTCGCAAGGCCATTCGCCAGCGAGACGGAAAAGGCGTCCATCGCAAGTCCCACGCCGAGCAGGACACTGTTCAAAATAAATAAACCACTCATTGGTATCTCCCCGAAATGAAATGAAATGGACTGTGCGGCTTCGCCGAAAGGGATGAGTGACCAGTCTCTCATGGTCATTTCAAGCGCTTTCTTCCCACGAAAAAAAGACCCCGCGCACAGCCGAAAACTATGCACGTGAGTCTCGCATTTTTAAAGCAAGCCAGGCAGGATGTACGGGTCACTGCCAGTATGTTGACGGGCTCCACCGAAGTGGCTGCTACTCCCTCACTTATGGGAGAATGATAGCATGAAAAAAGGCAGATGTCAAAGGGATGGAACCGGTTCGATGGGTTCTGCGGGTTCTAAAGGGAGGGCGTGGTTCTCATCTTTCAGAAGTAACGCACTCTCTCAAATCAAAAACCTGCAGCGCTTTTCATTTTGATGCGCCGCCCATCCCTCGTTGAACCGGTAGAACCCAATGAACCCTTTGAACCTATTGCCGTCTAATGACTTTCAGCACGTCTTCCCAATCCCCAAATTGATACGGCGTCATCTGATCAAGCTCTTCGCGGTCGGCGTCGGAGTAGCGGTCATAGATCACGGCGAAGTCGATGCCGGCATTTCTTGCCGCGGCCGCGCCCGCCAGCGAATCCTCGAAGATGAAGCATTCTTCTTTGGAAAGGCCCATATCCTCGATGACCTTGAGGTAGATGGCCGGGCTTGGCTTGATCTCCGGCGCATCTTCCTGCGTGTAGATCCTCGTGAAGCAGGAATCAAGCGGTGCTTTGCCGCGGATATTTTTATTTTCCTTCCGATATACCTCCATATTGCCGCGGCGCGTGGTGCTGGCGATCACGAGTGTCTTCCCGTCTTTCTTGAAAGCATGGAGCACCTCCGGTGCGCCCGGCTTGTAGTCCACGACCTCCTTCAGGAAATGCTGCGCTATGCGGTAACGCTCCTGCAGAATGTCTTCGGCCTGCCATGCGGAGGCATACGTTTTCCCCAGCTCCTCGCAGTAAGAAAGATACGGCTTTTCTGCATTCCGATGCTCCTTCAGGAAGCGCTCTCTTCTCTGCTGGACATCGCCCTCTGCCATGGCAGGCCCGCCAAGCGTTTGGATCAGCCGGAGGTCTACCTGGTTCCACACGCCGACGGAGTCGATCAGCGTCCCGTCCATATCAAAAATGATCGTCGACTTGTTCTCAAACATATATACTCCTTACTTTTTCAAGAATTTCTCGATCTCCGGATCTCTTTTGAGCGCCAAAAGCTCCTCCTCCGTCGGATAGACGGGAATGTCGCGGTCATGGTTCACGAGGCAGAGGAAGCCCAGGATGTCTCCCGCGTCCGCGCGAAACTGATGCCACTGCCAGGGCGGGATGGTGATGAGATCCCCTTCCCTGACTTCATGCACATCACTTCCAAGAAGCGCATGGCCCTTCCCTTTGAAGATCAAAACGAGATGCATGTGCTCATGCTTTTCCAGCGAAGAGAAGCCGTCCTTCTCCACCTGAAAATAACGGAACTGCACCGGAAGGTCGGCTTCGTTGTCAAAAAGGATCTGCTTCGTCACATCGCGAAAGACCCCGGGATTTTCCTTGTAAATATGGGGCGTGATGCCCTCCCAGCCATTCGGCCGGCTGTGAAATTTATGGATCATGGATGTTCTCCTTATCGAATGGGTTCGGGGTTGGCCCGTGGGGCGTGATGTTCTTTGATTGCGGCTGAAAGAGGTTCAGCGGGTTCTGTAGGTTCTACGGGTTCAAAGGGTTTGGTGCGGCGCATAAAAAAATAGAAGCGCCGAGAAATTTTGATGGTGCTTCGCACGTATCGTCATCCCGAGCGAAGCCGAGGGATCTTCCTTGCAGAACCATTAGCGCAACAATTGCGCTATTTCAATCACCGCTTGCTTCCAATCCCTAATCCCTAGTCACTTATCCCCGACTTTCTCTCAGCAGATCCTCGGCAGGCCCTCTCCCCGAAGCGGAAGGATGCGGCGGCGTCCGCCATAGAGAGTTTTAAGATGCACGCCGCTTCCCACGCTGACGCGCCCGATCTCTTCGGCCTCTGTCCCATAGGGGAGCGCGCGAAGGATGCGAAGCGCCGTCTCTGCCTCGGCGGCAGGGAGCGCGATCAGCATCTTGCCCTCGTTTCCCATCGTCAATGGATCAAGCCCCAGGATGCCGGAGAGTGCTTTGACCTCTTCTCTGACCGGCAGTGCCTCTTCGGAGAGCGTGATGGAAACGCCGGAGGCTGCTGCCAGCTCATTGGCAACGGTCGCCAGTCCCCCTCTCGTGATGTCGCGAATGGTATGGACAGGCAGCTTCGCCGCCAGAAGGGCTTCCACCAGATGATTCAGGGGCGCACAGTCGCTCGCAAGCGTCGTCTTCATCTGCATGCGCTCTGTGAGGATGACGGCGTGATGATCGCCAAGCGTCCCCGTGACGAGGATCGCATCCCCATCGTGAAGATTTCCGGAGGAGATCTCACAGTCCGGCGCACGGTCTCCGAGGCCCGCGGTATTGATGTAAAGGCCGCCCTTCCCTTCGATGACCTTTGTATCACCGGCCACGATCGTGACGCCCGCCTCCTTCGCCGTCTCTGCCATGGAGCGGACGATCGGCTCCAATACATCGGTGGAAAGTCCCGTCTCGAGGATGAAGCCCGCCGTCAGATAGAGAGGCCTTGCCCCCATCGAGGCCAGATCATTCACCGTCCCGCAGACGGAGAGCCGTCCGATGTCGCCCCCCGGGAAGAAGAGCGGCGAGACGACGAAGCTGTCCGTCGTCATGACAGGCACGCCGAAGATGGGCGGCAGCACCGCACCGTCTTCCATACGGTCTAAGATGGGATTTCCAAGATACTTGGCAAAGAGAGAGGCGATGAGCTTCCCCGTCTCCTCGCCGCCGCTCCCGTGGCGAAGTTCGATATTCATAAATAAGATGCTCCTTGTTGATTGATCGTTGGTTAGAAATAAGTGCAGGGTGCAGGGTTCAAGGTTCAGGGTTCAGGGTTAGCCTATGGGGCATGCTGCCCCTTGATTTCGAATGAAAGCTTTGCTTGCATGAGAAATTAGAAATGAGAAATGGTGGTGCGGCGCATAAAATAATGAAGCGCCGCAGAATTTTGATAGCGCTTCGCGCCGTCGTCATTTCGAGCGTAGCCGAGAAATCTCTATAGCAGAACGCTCATTGCCTGATGTTCAGCAGCACCAAGACATCGTTTTTCCCCGGCGCATACACGCTGATTCCCACAGTGCAGTAGAGATCGAGGGCTACGCTCGGGATGACGATGCTGGAGAATCCTAATCTCTAATCCCTAGTCACTAATCCCTAGTCACGCAATCACTTCTCCCGATAGGTGATGCAGCAGGCACCCTCGGAGGAGACCATACAGGCACCGACAGGATGCTCGGGCGTGCAGGCACGACCGAAGCAGGGACATTCTTCGCTCGTGATGCGGCCTGTCAGGACATCGCCGCAGCGACAGCCGGCGGGCATCTGGTCTTCTGAGAGTCCCCGGCTGCCCGCATCGAGCACGCGGTATTTCTCCCGGAGATAAAGCCCGGAGCCTGCGATCGTCCCAAGACCGCGCCACACGGCATCCCCCGGCGTGAAAACATCCGCAAGGAGAGCCAGCGCCTTCGGATTTCCCTCTTCCGTCACAACGCTCGGATACTCATTCCATAGTCCCCTCTTTTTCTGCGACGCCGCAAGCACGAGACGCGTCAGTGCGCGGAGAAGGTCAGCGGGCGAGAAGCCGCCGATCACCATCGTCTCTTCCGTTTCTTCCGCCAGTTTTCTGAACGGACGGCATCCTGTGATCACGGCGACATGACCGGGGCAGAGGAAGCCATCGATGTGGCTTTCTCCGGAGATCAGCGACATCGCCCCCGGCATCGTTTTGAGCGCCGTCAGGAAGCGTACATTCGGGATGTGCTCCTCATAGACGCAGCGGATGAGATCCGCCCAGACAGGCGCCGTCGTCTCAAAACCAACGGCGGCGAGGATGAAGGTCGTCTCGCGATCGGAGGCCGCCTTGGCGAGCACATCTTCCGGATCGTAGAAGAAATCCACGCGCCCGCCCCTGCCTTCCGCACCGGAGAGTGACATATGGCTGCCCGGGACGGCGAGGAGATCACCGAAAGCCATCACCTGACAGCCCGGAGTGAGCGCATAGCGGACAAGCTTATCGATGTAGGACGTCGGTGTCACACACACCGGACAGCCCGGTCCGGAGAGGAAGGTGATCTGCGGCGGGAGCATCTGATGGATGCCCGAACGGTACAGCGCTGAGGTATGCGTCCCGCACACCTCCATCAGTGTGAGCGGCGGCCCGTCGTAGCGAGCAAGCCAGCGGGCAAGTTTGCGTTCCTCCATAAAAGGCTCCTTTGAGAAATAGGGGAAAGGGTTCAGGATTTAGGGTTGTGGTGGCGGCTTCGCCGCCATGTTAGATGATGGTATTCTCGTATCGCAGCCTTCCCCTCGAGGGGAAGGTGCCCCGAAGGGGCGGATAGGGCACTGGCGGGATGAAAGAGAGCGGGAAAATGCGTCTCAAGTACGTCGCTTATGAGAGTACTCTATCCACCGCTCCGCGTCGATTTTTTATAAAGAGCGATGCCCGAAAGTGGTATTCAAGTCACTAGTCCTCAGTCATAACAATGATACGAGTAGGCCCTTGGAGAAGGGCCGCGCCGAAGGCGCAGGATAGAGTGCCTCGGAGCGGCATAACTCTACGCAGCGGTATGAAAAAGGATGTGAGACGATCCGTCTTTCTTGCGTGTCATGAGGGCCGAAGTGGAGGGATC
>ERZ1034897.1195-NODE-1195-length-10429-cov-9.639483_pt1 | contig 10429 bp, 13 predicted proteins | sample MGYA00520629_ERZ1034897 | MGnify/ENA primary metagenome ERZ1034897 (study PRJEB33766, sample SAMN09781789) | gut metagenome | biome: gut microbiome | host: Homo sapiens | place: Madagascar | study: EMG produced TPA metagenomics assembly of the PRJNA485056 data... | reverse complement strand
ATATTTATGTTTTTATGTGTTGGTTATCGTTTATCTTCTCCCAGGGTTTTTTTTTGGCACATTGTCCACAAGTCTATTCAATTCCGCCCCCCGCCTGCGTTTGATATGTTCCGCAAAATGGCACACAAGTGGCACATTGTCCACAAAAAAGGCACAAAAAAATGGCACAAGAAAAAAGGTAAAAAAAGAAATGGCACAATGTGCCATTTCGGTGTGTTTTTGTGCCTTTTTGTGGCACATGATTAGCGCAAAAATCTGTACGCATTACAGTAAATCATCTATGTTTGTGTCGTCGTTGTGGATTGATCGATAATAGCAGCGGTCTTGATCTACCTTATATCCGCAGATCCTTCTTTTACTGCTTACGCGTTTCCACCCGGGTACGTTGTCTAATATTTCTTGCATTCGTCGATTTTCGGAACGTTTATAATCGTTTTCATCTTTTCCGAAACACTCACACCATAATTCTCGTGGCGTAATGGTTTCGCGCGGTACCTTGGCGGTTATTTCTGGTACGTTTTCAGCTAGTACGCTGTTGCCGCCGGTTATCAAGTTCCCGGCATAGTATTCTTGTTTTTGGGTTCTTGTTAGTTTATTCCAGATCTCTGGCACCGGTATTTCGATCTCAAGAAAATCAATAGCTTGCAAGAGTTCCGGATCCGTTTCCTTAAACGCTTCCTGCACCTGTTTTAACAATTCTTCCTGTTGTTCATCAAGGAATATAGGTTCTTTTTCTTGGTAGTAGTGTAGCGCTTCGGCCCATATCTGATCACGTTCAAGCGGTAGATCAATATCTACCAGTTTTACTTTTTCTTGCTCCATGCAGGCAACTGGCCAGTAACGGCGCTCGCCTGTGCTGTCCCGTAAAAATTCATTTTGGTTAGTAGATCCCCAGATCACAACGCGGCGTGGTTGCTTTTCAAATTCGCGGCCGTATGGCTTTCTGTAGTTATCTTTGCGCAGCGACAGAAAGTTTTTCAGCGCTTCCTGATCGCTTTTCTTGAATGCTACAAGCTCGGCGCTTTCCATTATCCATTTTCCCGCTAATATCATTTTTGCGTCGCTATCTTTATCCTTGATTGGTGGCATTTCGTTTTGATACCAATCTTCATTGGGTGCCAGATTGCCTATAAATTTGGTTTTTCCGCACCCTTGGGGCCCTTTAAGAATCAGCATTACATCATACTTGCAGCCGGGGACAAGTGCGCGAGCGATATGCGCCACCATGTGTTTACGCGTAACCATTCGGGTGTATCCCGCTGGATCGTCCTTAGCTCCTAGGTAATCAATGAGCAGGGTATCAACGCGCGGAACCCCATCCCATTTTGGCAGGCCGTTGATATAGTCCATGAGCGCGTCATAACTGTTATCATGCGCAGTCTTTTCGATTGCATCGAGTATGATATCTTTAGCGGCTGCGCGCTCCATGATTCCATCAAGGTACACTCGGGTATTGGCTGTGTCGTAGTCGCTCCAATCATGCTCTTGTGGCTCCCATGGCAGATCATGCGCAATTTTTCGTTGCGTAAATTCATCATAGCGGATTCGGCCCTTCAATGTTGGCCAGTTTTTCAGGAAGGCGACAACGTTTCCCGGGTTTTTGTCCCACTTTTTATTGGCGCCTCGCCCCACGGTGCGCAAGCTGTCCATCCATGTAAAATCAGTATCCTCGGCCAGCTCATCAAAGCTAAAACATTCGCGCAGCTCTTGCGCCCTGTCGGTTTCTCTTTGCTTTACCACTTCAGGATCTTTCTGGCAAAAATCAACCATGGCCTTATAGGAATTTAGGTTTTCCGGTTTGGTGTTGGGGTGCTGGCCCGCGTCTAGTGCGCTGAAAAGTGTTAAACGCACTAGATCAAATGCGTTATGTGCGTGGCCATCTGAGATTGGTGCGGTGTTGTTGAAACTGTACACGATGGTGTCATCTTGATACGTGGCAACCCCGCCCCCCTGCGAACCGTTCACCCATGTATAACGGCCTGTAATGTCTGGGGTGTAATAATCGCTACAGAATTTTTCAATGGCTTCGCTTATTCTGTATGTGCGATTAAATGCGCCAACCCAGCCTTTTTTCGTGAGCGGATCCTCGATTTTGACGGCTTCACCGTTTCCACCGCTGGCAACGTTCGCCTGTTTTGGGTTTATCTCTGCGAATGACGCGCAGATTTCGCGTATTTGGCCCTTATTGGTTACTGGTAATACCTTTGCACCCCGATTGTAAAAATGCTCGATTTCAGGCCCATCAGCGCGTCTCAGGGGCATATACATGCATTGGGTAGCCCTTGCACAAGTACCGTCGAGCCATTCCGGGTTTAACATGATCGCCAGCATAAAAACCGTAGCCGTGTAGGCGTCTTTCATATCGTACCCCGGATCACTGGCCATGAGTGTACTTTGTAACGGCAGCAGGATCCTGAAACGTGGGTTATCTGGATTGCTGCTGTAGGTTGTGTATGCAAAGTATTCGTACTGGCCCAGCCGATCGCGGATCCTGTTGGCCACTTCCTGTTGTGTCGTTGCTTCGGCGTCCTTCATGTCAAGGTCAAGTGTAACCATGCTGCGGCTTGTTACTGTGTTGTAGCTGTGGCCGCCCCGGTCGAATCCACCCATAAACGCGCCGCCCCATCGCTTATCTGTTGCAGGCTTGCATTTTCCCATGATGTACTCACAGAACTCTGTGAACTCCATATTCAGGTGGCACGGGTGGTATCCATCGAAGTAACCTTTTGCTGCATCGTCGATAAATGGATACTCTGTGATTTGCATATCAGTTCATCCTTCCTAGGATCCCTGCGGCTGATTTTTGGCCTGATTTCTAATTCAGCTTTTGTACCGAACTAGAATTTCAAGCATCAAAAAAGCCCCGGGATCGTTGTACAAAATTGATTCGTACTCGATTCGGGGGCTACTGATTTGCAAAACTTAGAAAGACTGTGAAACACTCTGAAGGCGGATAAGACAGGATGAAATAAAAAAATTTGTCCTTTTGGTCAATTTTTTTCAGTACAAGTCTTGTACAAGGCCTTGTGTTTGTGATAATCTTAGATCGTACATTATTACATAAGCCCATTGCCGTGGACCTATGTAATTTATTTTGCCAGTAAGATTATCATCTTGCGCGTTGTTTTGCTCATCGGTTGCCCCCGGTGAGCACTTTTTTTATTTATTCCATAATACCCGTAGTTCTATCGCCTGTCAAATTCAAACAAGCGTTTTTTATCATTTTTGGCTGCTTTTGCGTTCAAAATATCTTAGATATAACACCTTCTGCTATATCTTCGGCGGCCTTCATCGCGTCAATGCGTGCAATGTGATAGGCTTTGTACACCAACATTTCTTCGGCTTCGGGAACAAATACCCGAGCTAGATTTTCTGCCGGGATCCTTAGCAATTCAGCGGCGCGGCGCATTTCCTTTAACATCCAGTCTTGCTCACCGTCCAGCTTGTCCAATAGATCGCCTACGCTCATACCCATATCATTGGCGAAAGCTTCATAGGTTGGATAATAGGTGATAATCAGCGCATCAAGAATAGGTGTTTCTTTCGACAGTGTAATCATTGTAGATCGTCCTTCCTTGTAGTTTTGCAGGCGTTTCGCCCTTTTTTGTCTGTTTTACCCGTAAAAAGTCACCCGCGCAACACGTCAAGAATGCGTTGCCATAGGGATTTTGGCTTATCCTCGGGGTGTATTTCTGCCGGTTGGATTTCCACGGTTTCCACGTTCTCAGGTGTTGGCGCTGGATCGTCGAGCGGATCACCGGCATCCTGTGACGGATCCTCAGCGGGTGCAGCGGGTGGCGTGCTGGATCCCTCGAGCGCGCGCAGCTGGTCTTGCAGCTGGATAATCATTTCTTGCTTGCTTATCAACTGCTCCTGTAGATCAGTGACTTTCAAGAGCAGCGCTTCATTTCTGGCGCGCAGATCCTTTAGCTCTTGGCTTTCGTCGGCAGCATCCTGAACAATTACGGCGTGTTTCGGTCGCCGTTCATCAAGAATCTGCACCGCCAGATCATCAAGGTACTGTGTGCGGCCTTCCTTCACAATGTGGCCTTCCAGCTCATCGCGCAGGCGGTTCACCTGTTGCCGTGCGGCCTCATAGCTGATTTTTCTTGTTTCTGCGTATTGCCGTATCGTTATCACTCAGCGCGCCCCCCGTCCTTATAGATTCGGGGTATTTCATCCATTAAAATATTCCATGCTGCGTGCAGCCCGTCGGCGTAGCCTTTTTGATATTGGGCGTCGTCGGCGGTTTTGGCGTTGAAACGTGCATTCAATGTAGCGCGTTCATGGCTTGCTATAATCTTGCTTAGGTCCATAATTTGTTGCGCCAGCGCTTCGCGCAGATCGTCCATGGTATCACCTTCCTTCCTGATAGTTGTACAAGAGCTTTCAAAGTGTGTTGCGTTGCACTTGCTTTAGAAAATGGCTTTATATAGCCGTTCATGTGCGTTCTTGCACAAGTTTTGTACAAGTTTTTTGTACAAGTTTCGACTACTGATAATACATAAACAAGGACCTTGTACAAGTCTTGCAAAGCCTTGTTTTACATCCTGATACCAGCACGCTGGTACATCCTCAGCATATCCGTCATAACGTTGCGTTGTTCATCCATCGCTTGATAATGCAAATAGCGCTGTGTGATCGTCGGGCTTGAATGTCTCAGTAGGTGTTGCACAACAAAGATATTATTGCCGCTGGCGCGTAGTGCTGTATCGGCGGCCGTGTGGCGCAAGCTGTGCGCGGTCCATTGCGGATCATCATACCCCGCTTGCACCATCGCTTTTTTCAGCATTTTGGAGATTGTCGTTGTGGCGATGCGCTGGCCCCCGGATCTGTTACCCGTCGCCACGAATAGCGGTGCATCTTCGGGCAGATCCGTGCCCCTGAATGATAGATAATGATCGATCGCGCGCACAGTGTCGGCGGGCAGCGGCGCGGATACGTCGGCGGCGTCGCATCCTTTACCCCATAGCATGAGCACGCTATCTTTGCGGCGATAATCGCCCACGTTGGCGCGGTGTAGCTCGATCGTGCGCAGGCCATTTACCACGGCCAGCAAATACATGGCCATAAGCCGTGCGCCCTGTTCCGTGCTGGTATCGATACCGTGCGCCACGTTTGATACGGCTTCAGGTTTGAGCGGGCGGCGCGTTGGTTCCGCGCTCACCGTCGGGCGCTTCACACCCTCGCAGATATTCGGATAGATCCCGCGGCGTTCCAAAAATGCAAAGTAGCGCCCCAGATCACTGAGATATTGCGCCACGGTGCTGGCCTTGCAGTACTTCAAGAGACTTTCACGCCATGCCATAACATGGCCTTTTTGCGGCCGGGTCACGCCCATATCCATACAAAATTTATAAAATTGCTGTAGACAATTCATATATGCGCACCATGTTCGCGGCTTTACGTCCCTATCTTCGGCATAGGCGGCCAATAGATCGCGGCTCACCCATTGCGCGTTGGCGCTGATAATGTCCATCGTGGCGCGCTGTTCTTCTATCATCTTCGGCAGCATATCGCACACACTCCCCCGCATTCGATTGTTGGTTATTTCGTTCCTTGGTCCATAAAATCGGCCAGATCCTTCGCTGATACGCGCCATTGATTCCCGATTTTCACGGCTTTCAAGCGGCCGTCCCGCACATATCTATACAATGTGCGGCGGGCCAGTTTAACGCGTTCGCTCACTTCATCCAGCGTGTATAATTCGTTGTCCATGCTGTCACCTCGATTCTGTGTTATTTAATAATACCATTATATGGCTTTTGTTGGCCGCAGTCAATCACTAGTGGCCACTTGTGGACAATAAAAAACGGGCGCAGCGGATCGCTACACCCTTGGGGGGACTGTTTTATATTTTAACCGGTCTGTTTTCCGGGTTGTTTTTCATCGCGAAGGCTTCAAGCTGGCGTGCCAGCGCGTAGATTTCAGCGCCGTCCAGTAGATCGCGCCATTCTGGGGTTAGTGTTCCCCCGCAGGTGTCCACGAATCTGGCCACCTCGGCGCGTAGATCATCCAGCTTCGCGCGCAGCTGTTTGGCGTTGATAAAATTAAAATCCTCACCCGGGATCATGCCAGCCGGTCCTACCTTGAACGCATCGAGCAGGGCAGCGGCCATTTTGTAGGATCCCGGGTATTTATCATAGAGCTTGTCAATCTCATCCTGAGTGAAGTTCTCGGCTCCCCGATCGCGGATTTCTGCCAGATCATCGGCCGCGCCATCCGGCAGGGGTGCAGCGGTATGGGCAGATAAGCACAGTTCCGCGTGAAGAATCGCAACGTCAACAATCGCGCTTGTGGCGGCGTAGATCGTGCGTTGGCCAACGTTGGCGCGGCGGATCAGTTCGCGCGCAAGGCCTTCGCGGGTTTCCTGCTCCATAAAGCTATATCGCGCACAGCTGGCCGCGGCGTCATCTTTATACCATTGCAGCCAATCATATAAATCCACAAAATCATTCAAGAATCCTACGATCTCAGATAACCCAGCACAGTGGCGCGCTTGTGCAGCGTCGTTGCACTGTTGCTTATAATCATAGCCATCCACATACTCTCTTATCTCTTTCATTTTTCTTCGCTCCTTACTACAGTCACAATCATATCATGGTAGCGTGTAGCTGTCGCGCTCATGCGCTCACTTTTGGTCATTTGTGGCCATAAATGATAATAACGGTTTTGTGGATGGTGTGATATAATAATATCTGTAAGGTCCCTCTGAATTTATCGTCAGCGGCGGGGCTTCGCGTTCGATTGTGTGCAAGCGCGGTTTTCCTTCGGCCGCGCTTGCAAAATATTATTAGTTATGGTATGATTTGGTTGTACAAAATTGATTAACATGATGTCTCCTTTTGTTAGATAATTGCAGGTCCATCCTCGAAAATGTCTCGGTTGCCCACGGGACATTTTTTTATTTGCGTGTATACCACATAGTACTTAGCGCGCTAAAATCCCATTTACCCGTTTATATCAACATAAATATTGATATAAACCGGCAAATACCAACCTCGCATTTTTGAGCAAACAAAAAAAGCACCTCGCGGCGTGGGGTGCTTTTCATTGTCAATCATCGGTGAGAACAAAACCGGCAGGGATACGTTTACCCAGGATCCGATAAACGCTTGACTCTCTCAGATCGTACTTGCTGGCCAGCTCTTTTACGCTCATGCCGCCAGCATAGTCGGCATTGATCGCGGCGTTTCGCTCGTTCTTCGCCCACGTATCAGCGCGCTTCGGGATCGTCAAGCGTACCCCCGGCAGTCGCTCTTGTACTTGCTGATAGAGTTCAGGCCCAATGATATTTAACAACGTATTATTAGCTTGGTAATTGTTCATAGATGGATCTCCTTATTTTGTATTTGGAAATAAAAGCGAAAGAAAGAAAGACTAAGCTCTCCTTTGCAGGGATCCTCTATTTTGCGTTCGCGATAACCGCGCGGCGTTCGTTCCCTCCCTTCAAGCGTGCGCGGGTTCCTCCTTATGTAATAAAACATACCACATTACTAAATAATAATCAAACCGCGGCGACTAAAAAAACCGTTTTAATATAGGTGCTGCGACATCAAAGTTAGTGTTTGCGAAGTGAGAACAGACAGAAAATAGCGTGTAGCTGCACTGGATCGCCTTTTGACGTCGGATAGGATAAAACCGGTACTAAAATGCTTTGGATGGTGCTTTTTTGAAAACAAAGAACGGCTTAACCATGCGGGTTTGAGCTGACCCGTAACGGAAACACCCCGAAAAAATTTTTTCCCAGCTAGCTGACATCTGGGCTCACGAGCACCGCAGATAGATTTGCGCCCAGAAGGACCCGTAAGTATATTCTGTGGCGTCCGGGGTGGGGCCATCAAGTAAAAAAGAGCTGGCCCTGTGTGGTCAGCTCTTGCCGTTTCTAGTAGAATATAATCGTTGCAGCCCCCAGCTTCAAGCATGGCCAACGGCTAGCCCAGAAAGGGGGTGTCGGTATGTTTCTTGATTCTCTGTTGTCCCTTGTTCTCTGCTTGATCCCGCAGGTTCTTGCTAATCTGATTAGCCATAGCCTCATATCGTGGATTCACAAAGAGGATAAGTAGTAACCGGTTGCAACGCTAATAAAGAGCCCCGCGATACCTTTGGCACGGTCGCGGGGTTCTTTTGTTGCAGTCGGATATGTTCCTATCCGCCCTGTTGTCTCATGGCTTTAGTGTACCATGACTGGCGGTGATATTCAAGCATGGCGCGGAATATTTCGGCCCGCTCATTTCGCGTATATGGCCATAATAGCGTGGGGGTAATACTGTAGCACCCCGCATTTTAGCTAGGTAATCGGCTGGCGCCGGTACACCGCGGTAGGCGACAGCCTTCAGCGTGTTCAGCTGTACCTTCATATCAGATCACCTCACCTCATCCCCAGATTATCCCTTTTTCTTTCCATGCCTGCGCTCGTTCCTGCGCTTCTAGCTTCTTGCGCTCATCGTAGGTTGGGCGGCCGTGGAAATGCTGAACCACATCATCTACTTTACGGGTAAAATAATCCGCGGTAGGATTGCCCAGCGAAGGCCCAACTATGTAGGCGGCCTTATCATGCAAAGTACGAATGCGGGACCATGCGTCCTGGATAAAGCTGCGGCCTTGGGCGGCGTAGTCATCACAGATAGGTTGCACGATTGCAAGCCGTTCCTGCGCGTCGGTTAAACGCTGATAAATTTCAGGATTGCCTTTAAGCTCTGCGCTATCAATCACTTTACGCTTGCGGCGTAGCGTATCCAGTTCAGCGCGAACGGGCTCTGCCTGTGCTTCATAATCTGCCGCGGTGTCTAGGTCCATATTGCTAGCAGCCGTGCGCGCTTGGTTCTCAAGGTCATTCAATGCGGCGGCCGTTTCTTCTATTTGTTCATCCAGTGCCTGCGCCTGCCGGTCGATTGCAGCGCGGCGGCGTGCTAGATCTTGCCAATAATCTTCCACCGCTTTCATTATCGCGTCATAGGCTGCTTGCTGGGGCTTATAAATGGCCTGTAGGTCGTCGGGCGTCGCCTTGAATATATCAGCTCTCAGGCCATCCAGCGCCCCCGCAGCGTCAAATCTAGCGCGTTTCTCAATATCTTTACGGCGTTTTTCGTTCATTGGGCCACCCTCTTTCCATCGGGATACAAGGCTGCTATTGCAGCGTCAACATTGGGATCCCCGGTTGTGCGCTGTCTGATTTGGGTTTCAAAGTCATCCCCCCGCGCTTGACGAATTGCTTTGTCTGTCTCTGGGTCGCCCGTGATTGGTTGAAGTAGATTAAGCATGTTACCCATAGAACTAATAGCATTGTTTTTCCCGTCCTCAAGGCCTTCATTGTACACCGCTGTAATAATTCCGGCAAAATCAGGATAACGGGCTATCGTTTTCATTACATAATCGTTAGATCTATCCATTATTTTTCACCCCCATCAACAACAAAACATTTAATTATGTCTAAAATAGCGTGTACCATCGGATCGGATCCCGTCTGATATTCAGGACGCCCAATAAAATCCTGAATGCAGTCAAAAATAACACGGGCCATCATAGTGGATCCAGCTTCATAGGATTCATTTTTAACGCGCTCCACATAGTCTGGATACGTTTCTAAAAATTCTTCATAGGTCATCGGATGCAGCACCTTCTTTCGATTCGTTTTTCTGATAGTACTTAGCGGCTTCAGCATATCCAGCCGCAAAGCCTACGGCTATAAAATGGATTATCAATTCATCAACTTCGGCGGCGTGATCGTCCATCAAATTCCACGCGGCAAGGGATAACAATCTAGGCTCATATCTTGCCATTACTGGGGGTTGCTTCCTTGGGCGAATCGTCGGGCCTAGGTAGGCCGGTGATCTCATAAAACAAGCACCCGCCATCGAATAAATCAGGCGCAGCGGAATACTTGCAACCCCGGCAGGTAGCTTTTCCCCCGTACACATCGCAGCCCATCTTGCCAGCCCAAAAATCTTTAGCTGTCGGCGGTCGTAGATCCGTTTTCACGGTCATTCGTTTCGCCCCCTTCAGCTGCGGCCAGCTCTTTGGCTTTCTTAGTCCAGTAGCGCGCCATTGTTGCCGCGTATTTCGCTGGGTTACGCTTGCGCCACGCGTTCACTCTGGCGGCGTTGGCGGCCCGTGCTTCAGGTGTTTGCGCTCTTTTTCGTGCAGCCAAAACTAGCACCTTCTTTCGTGTTATTATGTTATGACTATTATAACATAATAATGGGTCAGCTTTATTATCATTTATGGCTACTTTTGCGTAAATCAGATCAGGGGGGATAGGGGGGATTATTACGCGAATATAAAAGCCGGTTCTTTTTGTGGACAATGTGCCATTTTTTTTCTATATAGGATATAACACATAACCAACCAATGAAAACGCATTTATACCCATATATATTTATGTTTTTATGTGTTGGTTATCGTTTATCTTCTCCCAGGGTTTTTTTTT
>ERZ1034897.1192-NODE-1192-length-10435-cov-6.318112_pt1 | contig 10435 bp, 7 predicted proteins | sample MGYA00520629_ERZ1034897 | MGnify/ENA primary metagenome ERZ1034897 (study PRJEB33766, sample SAMN09781789) | gut metagenome | biome: gut microbiome | host: Homo sapiens | place: Madagascar | study: EMG produced TPA metagenomics assembly of the PRJNA485056 data... | reverse complement strand
GCGGCCTTATATGTTTCTTATGTAGCTTATGTTCTTATGTTACCGCGGTAAGCGCCTTAAAAGCCTACCCCTCGGCGTCAGCCCTTATGTTCTTGAGGCCACGCGGACGATAGTCCGTGGTCTTCAGCCGCGCAGCGGCCTTATGTTCTTATGTTCTTTTGTTTCCCGCGTTAGCGGCTGCCAGACCACGCTAAGGCGTCAGTTCATTAGCATATTAACACATTAGCAGCCCGTCAGCCCATCAGAGAGTTCCCTCCCTCCTCAGCGGGTAATTACCGCGCAGCCGTTCAAAGTCATCAGGGCATTGTTTCAGCGCCACACTGTCGCGCACAGGGTCATAAAGCCGCAGTTCCGGTGCAAGCAAATGCCCCACCCCCTCAGGGTAATAAGCAAACCCCTCAGGCAACTCAGGCGCCGACACAGCTTCGAATGCTGACGCGTCCAATCCAAAATGCCCCGCCACAGCCTCCAAACTCATTCGCGTACCGTTAGCCTTGCCGTCAGCGCTGTAACCCGCAATGTGCGGTGTACCCACAAACACCATGTCAAGCAATTCACGGTCAATGCCAGGCTCATGCTCCCAAGTGTCAATCACTGCCGTGCGCACGCGTCCGGCCTTCATGGCAGCCTTCAGCGCAGCAGTGTCCACCACCTCGCCGCGACTACTGTTAATCACCACAGCCCCCTTGCGCAACTTGCCAAAAAAATCCCGTCCTGCCAAGTGGAACGTAGGATAAGGCTGAGGCTCACGCGTCAGCGGCGTATGAAACGTTACCACGTCAGCCCTTTCAGCCACCTCGTCAAGCCCCACAAAATCAGGTCCCGACGCCCCCTCGTGCGCGGCACGCAGCGGGTCGCAAAGCAGCACCTCCTTAAATCCCAGCCTTTCAGCCATCAGCAGCACCTGCGTGCCCACATGGCCCACACCCACAATGCCCAGCGTCAAACCGCCAAACACCGTGCGGTCAAGTTCACCGCGCGTCACCCGTGCCGTAGCAGGCAGCAGTTCACCCCCCGCGCGCCAGCACCCGTGTGCAGCCAGTTGCAGCAGCACAGCCTCAATATACTGTGCCACACTGCGAGCGTTACAGCCCGGGCAGTTAGTCCATGCTATGCCAGCCTCCTTCAGCCACGCCGTGTCCAGGTGGTCATAGCCAATAGTAGCCGTTGCAATAAACTGAACCTTTGAGCCTTCGAGCAGCGCCCTGTTGCAGTGCGTGCGTGTGCGCACAATCAGCGCATCAGCGTCGCGCACATCATCGGGCCCGATTTCAGCCCCCGCCTTATATGTCACATCACCCAGCAGTTCGGCATAGCCGTGCATAAAGGGTATTTTAGAGTCAATGACCAGTTTCATGTCCTTTCGTTTGTTGTAGTAAAGGCCATTGCTGCCAGCATTCGCGCAGCAATGGCCTTGTTCAAATCATTATTCAATGCCACATTATGGTATGGCATCAATATCCTTTTGAGTCAGTCCTGTCAGCTTTTCTATCAAGTCATAGCCCAGGCCCTCCCTCTTCATTTCGCTAACCATTTTGTTGAGTGTCTCAACCCGTCCTTCAGCCAAACCTTTAGCCATGCCTTTAGCCATACCTTTAGCCAAACCTTCAGCTATACCTTTAGCCATGCCCTCGGCACGTCCCTCGTCCTTGGCAGTATCAAGCGAGTTCTTTATGTCGCGGTAAGCCTTCAAGCTATCCTCATATTCCTTCAATTCCGTATGGGTGAAACTTGCGATTTCGGCTTCCGAAAACAAGTGGTCAAACACCGCGTTGCGCAGGTGTGCAGGTTGCTTGTTGAGTCGGGCAAGGTTCTTCAGCACATATATCCATTTGTCATACAACGTGTCAAGCTCGTCCAGGTTCTTGTTGAATTTAGCTACTTCCACATACTTAAACCTCAGCTTCTCGTTGAACACCTTGTTGGTTTCCTTGTCAATCAGCGCCACATCATGGATGATGGAGTCTCTTGCAAAAGCCTCTTCGTGCATGTCAAAGTTGAGCAGAGCCACCACGTAGACGTGTGCCAGCTTAAAGTTCCAGTCCTGTCCCTTTGGAGCTTGTTCGCGTATGGGAAAGGTAGCATAATACAATGAGCGGTCCTTAAAGTAGTGCTGCTTTGCATTCTGCATCTCCACAATAAACTTCTCGCCTCGCTCATTCTCGCAATACACGTCAAAAATGGCCTTGCGTTCGGCATACACGTCGCCCACATGTTCGCTGTTCAGAAAGTGCACATCTTTCACCACCTCCTCACCGTTAAAAAGCGAGTTAAGGAAACTTATCAGCAAGTCCTTGTTAGGCAGCGTGCCGAAAATGCGCTTAAATCCAAAGTCTGTAAGAAGACTTATATAACGTTCCTCAGTATATCTCATAATTTGGGTTAGGGGTTAAGAGGTTAGAGGGTTATTGGGTTAGGAGGTTAATGGGCTAAAGGGGTTAGGGGGTTAAGAGGTTATAGGGTTAAAAGATTACCATAACGTGCCTAACACACAAAGGTTACTTTATAACCTCATAACCTCATAACCTCAAAACCTCTCATAACCTTGCTTTCTCAATGCCTCTGGCGGCGTACAGAGTAGCCACCACCCGACGATTTGCCGGTTGAAGCCTTAGGTTGGCGTGAACTCGTCTTGGCCGGTTTGCTCTGCTTCGTCGAGCTGCCAGTCGACACCTTCGTTGTGCTTGTGCGGCGCGTGCTCGACGTGCGACGCGAAGTAGACGTGCGCCGGCTTGTGCGCGAAGCCTTGCCAGCCGCAGCTAACGAGTCAGCCGCCGCCTGCGCCAGCGAGTCGGCACGCAACTTGGCATAATAAGCACTGTCGCGACCGTAAACGTGCTCCTGCACATCAACCAGCTGCTTCTCAATGCGCTTCTGTTCGCGAATTACCGCAGAGTCGTCCGTGCAATAGTTCGACAGCAAGCGGTCCTGCAAATTCACAGCCTTGTAAATGTCGCCCTTGTAACACTTCATTGTAAAAAAGTCGTCGGCCGACATCATGGCCGCATTATTCAGCGACGAGCCCATCAGCATCAGCTTGCCCAGATAAGGCGCAATGTCACTCATCTTCACCCAGAACATGGGGTACTGCGCCAGCTCGCCGCCAAAGTCTGCATCGCCGCGTTTCAGCACAGGGCAGAGCGCCGTCACCTGACTGCGGAAAGTAGCCGTATGCTGGTCGTAGTAAGTACTCTCCTTTACAAAGTAAGCCTTCACCTCGTCCGACGGAATGTCAGCATTGTTCACACGCACCTTGTCACCCTTCGACTCGTAAAAGATGTGGTAGCGGTCCATCAACTGCTTGGCCGTCACCTCGTTCTTGGCCGAAAAGTCCTCGTTGCCGTCAAGCTTATAGTCGTAAGCCTTGATTTGCTTGCGCAGCAGCAACTTAAACAAGTACGTAAACAAATTCTCGCGTCCGTCCTGCGGTGTGGTAGGGTAGTAGAGCACCGCATTCTGTTCCTTGCTCAAGTCGATGGTGCGGTACAAGTCGCGTCGCCAGGCCGCATCAGCCGGCATGGTCTGTGCGGTCGGAAACTCGCGGTATGCGCTGCCTTGCGGCGCGTTGAGTTGTTGTTCCTGTCGAGCCTGCTGTTCAGCGCGCCGGCGTGGCGGCTGAGCCTGGGCCACATCAGCGTAAGCCGTGGCACAGAGCAGCAGTACAAGGGCAAATATCTTTTTCATGAGGTTGTGTTAATTTACTATCACTTCGAGACTACCGTTAAGGTTGCGCGCAATGCCGTCGGGACCGATGGCACGCACCTTCGATATGTAGAAACGCTGGCCGCGGCGCAGCTCGCGCATCAAGTTACGTTGGTTCTCGGTAAAGTTGGCACCCGCCGAGGGTTCGGGGCGGAAGTTGCCCATGCGGTCGGCAAACACCGTTTCAAAACTCAGCACCCTGAACGGGATATTGAGCAACCCGTCGTCAATGGCAGCCCCCAGGCCATGAGCACCAATAATGCTCCCCTTGGCTATGCGGCCACCCCTAAAGCGGTCGGCTCCCACCTGTATAAAGGCCGTCGGGTCGGGCAGTTTGCGCACCTGGAAGGTAAACTGGCCCATATTCTGCGCCTTGCCGTTCACCGTGCCGCTCACCGTAAAGGTCACGTGTTCGCCCACTCTGGCCGGACGTGCCGTATACTTGCCAGGGCCACGCTGCACAAGCGAGCCGCCCGTCATGGTCAAGTGCACACCAGCATTGCCGCCCGCAGCCGTCACACTGATGGGGTTGTCAAAGCCCGCATAGAGCACATTCATCAAGTCGGCCGCCACAGTGGCACCCGTGGGCGGTGCTATCACATTATACTTCTGCGTAAAGTTGCGGCGTATCACATCGCCCGCAGCATTAGGCATCAGTATGTAGCCCGAAAAACTGTACTGGCCCGGGCCCCCCACCGTAAAGTTGTAAGAGCCGTCGGCCGCAATGCGCCGGCCGTTCACATATATCTCGGGGCGCTGTGTGGTGTCGACAGCCGCCATAAATATCTTAGAGCGGAACTGCTCGCCGGGGTACAGCGTGGTAGCCTCGGCCGACACATAGGCGTTAAGCTGGTTCACGCGGATATCCTTCAAGTCGATGTTAGCCAGCAGCGTGTGCACTACCTCGTTCTCGGCCTTGCGCACATCACTCTGCAACTTGGCCAGCATCGTCACCGCAGCCACCGAGGGCATCTCCTCAAACATATATTGCTGCCAGTTCTTGCCCACCGTGTTCTCGTTGCGGGGCACATCTGTCGACAGGTTCGAGGCAATGATAGCCTTTTGCCGAGGGTCGGTCACGAGGGCCAGAATGCGGTTGCGGAACGAGTTGATGGCATCGAACAGCTGTTTGCCCTTGCCCCGTGCCGGAGCCAGCATCACGCGGTTAGAGCCCTCAAGGTCCTCCTTATTCTGCAAGTTGTCGGGGTCAGCGTCCTTGCCGTCAGCCTCACGGGCTATGGCCAGACGCAGTTCGCCGGCAAAGTTGTATAGCGAGTCGCTCATACGTTTCACCTCCATGGCCTTGTCGTACCATGGCTTCACCTTTGCCGGATTACCCTTCATGGCCTCGGCAAAGTCAGCGTAGAGCGCTTGGTTCTCCTTCATGGCATTGCCAGTGGTGCGCTTCAAGCTCTCGCCAATCATGGTGAAACCCTTCAGCACGTCACTCGACACATTGAGCGCCAACATAGCCATTAACACGATATACATCAGGTTAATCATCTTTTGGCGTGGAGATACCGGTCTTTTCTTTACAGACATCTGTAGTAATGTTATTATATATTCAAATTCTTCGCTTGGCGTGGGCAGCCCGCAATAACGTGCTGCAAGAAACGCAAGCACTAATGGGGGCGACGCGTCCCGCGTCGGAAAATAAAGTTGTTGCACAAGCGGATTCACCGAGGCGGGACGAGGCAGCTGAAAAATGCCCGACGCGAGACGCGTCGCCCCCATTAGTGCTTGCGTTTCCTATCATATTGACAGGTTAAAAAGCATATTTGAAACCAGGGAAAGCACTGTTATGCCAGGGATTTGCGCTCTAATGGGGGCGACGCGTCTCGAGGCTGCTGAAAAAGTGCCCTTTTTCAAAATTCGGGTTGCATTTTGCTAATAATTAAGGTGTGTATTACGCAAAGATTGCTGTATCTCTGCTATAATTCAGTAATACTACACAAGAATAAAAGTAAAATGATAGTGCCTTGGCTTTTTTCAGCAGCCTCGTCTCGCGTCGGGATATTTTCAGCATTTCAACCCATAACCCTCGGCGTCAGCCCTTATGTTCTTGCGGCCACGCGGACGTCAGTCCGTGGCCGTCCGCCGCGCAGCGGCCTTATGTCCTTATGCTCTTATGTTCTTATGTTTTCCGCGTTAGCGGCTGCCATGCCATGCTACGGCGTCAGCCCTTATGTTTCTTATAGTATGGGGCGCAGCCCCCATACCAAAGTTATGTTTCTTATGTAGCTTATGTTCTTATGTTTCCGCGGTAAGCGCAAAACAACCTGTTTCCGCGCTAAGCGCAAAGCAATCTGTCCCCGCACAAAGCGCAAAGCAAAGAACAACGTCACATCAACAAGTCACACAAGCCCGATTTACTCCGCCTGCTTCGGCATATTCACCGCCATGGCGTCAATCATGCGGCGGTACACACCATTAAGCTCCTCAATGCGTTTGGCCAGTTGGCGCGTCTCCTCATTGATCTGCTCGATAGTGCCCACCTGCTTGCTGATACTCTGAAAGTGCAAGTCATAAGTCTTGTTGATAGCCGTGAGCGTGCGGTTGAGCTGCGCCATCTCCTCGCTGTCGTGAGCCAGACGTGCGCTCTGCTCGTCCACCTTGGTAAAGGTGTCGGCCAGTGTGCGCAACTTGGCAATGTATGCCTGCGTAGCCTCCTCCATTTCGGGCGAGAGTACCGCCTGTGCGCGACGCAGCAGCTCATCGTTTGCCAGCCGTATGATTTCGGCCAACCGTTTGGCCTCGGCGTCAAAGGGCTGAGCACCAGCCGGCGTGGCAGCCGCAATGGCAGCCTGTGCCGCCTCGGCCGCATTCGGTGCCGCAGCAGCCGTAGCAGCCGCCGTTTCGGGCGCAGCAGCAGTGCCACCCCCGCCAACGGTTGCCGTTGCAGCGGCAGCAGGTGCAGCAGCGCCACCACCCACAAACACCACACCACTCACGCCCTGAGCCGCAGGTTGAGCCGCAGTCGCAGCAGGTTGAGCAGCAGCCGCAGGTTGAGCAGCAGGTTGAGCCACAGGCTGAACAGCAGGCTGAGAAACCGCCTCATCAGCCGTCGTATCCTCAATGGTATCCTCGTCAGTGTCGTCAGCCTCCTCGTCGTCATCAGTCAGGCCGAGTCGTGCGGCTATCTCCTCGTCAGTTTCATAGTCGTGCGGCAGTTCCTTGCCAATCTCATCCTTGTCGAAGGGACGGTCAAAGGCCGAGAGGAAGAACACCACCACCTCGGTGCCCATACCCATAAAAAGCATAAAGTTGCCGCCCGGCAGGTGAGTCAGTTTGAACAGCGCACCAAGAATTACGATTGATGCACCCCACGAGTAGGCATAATTAAGGAACGTCTGTCCGGGCACACTATCCATCCAGTGTTGCAAGCGGACTACTATGTTAATCTTGCTCATTATTTCTTCTTCTTGCCATTGTTAGTTGCACTTGTCGTGTTAGCCTTCGACCTCACGCAGCGGAAACCGATGTACGAGCGCGGCTGGTTTTGATACTCCCACGTGCGCCATGCCGAGCGAATGTACGACATGGGGTCCTTCCACGAACCGCCGCGCACACTCTTGCGCTTCAGCACATAGGGGTCCTCCTTGGCAGCATTGTAGGTCAGTTGCGGATTAAGGTCGGCCATGGCGTCCACACCCGCCTCGGTGTACACCGTGCTGGTCCATTCCGCCACGTTGCCCGCCATGTCGAACAAGCCGTTAGAGTTGGCACCATAGATGCCCACGCGCGAGGTAATAAGGTTGCCGTCGTCGGTATAATTGCCGCGGTCGGGCTTAAAGTTGGCATAGTAGCAGCCGTCCTGGCTCTTCGACTCCATGCCCTGCCACGGATAGGGGTTACCCTCCTTGCCGCGTGCGGCATATTCCCACTCCACCTCGGTAGGCAGGCGGTAGCGCTGAATAAATTTGGCCTGTGGCCCCATGCCCTTGAGCAGATAGTTGGTGCGCCAGGCGCAGAAAGCCTCGGCCTGCTCCCACGACACACCCACCACGGGGTAGTCGTTGTAGTTGGCCGACGAAAAGTAGAGCTTCATGTACTGCTCGTTGTTGGCATTTGAAAAGTCGTTCACCCACACCGTCGTGTCGGGGTAGACAGGCACGATGTAAGTGTTCAGAAAGTCGTAAAGACTCGAGAGCGGCCGTTCGATAGTCTGTCGCACAATCTGTCCGTTATCGTCCACATAAGCCGTATCCTTCGATATCATCACCACCTCGTCGGGGTCGGCAGGGTGGTCAGTATTGAGCGAGCGCTCCTTAGGGTCGAGCCGGTATTTGCGCAGCGCGGCCTTTTCGTAGTCAAACACCTCGTAGCGGTAGTTAAGCTGTTTGGTGTCAATCATGCGCGTGCCGTCAATGGGGTGCGTGTAGTACACACTGTTAATGGCGCGTTCCTGGTCCTCGTTAGGTTTGCGCGGCAGCGGTTTAGCCCAGTTAAGGTGCGGTTTCACGGGGTCGCCGTTTCTGTCCACCTCAATTTTGTACGTTTCATCGCCGCCATATTGCGGGTCGGCCAGTCTTTCGCGAATGATAGAGTCGCGCACCCACTCCACAAACTGTCGGTACATGCCGTTAGTCACCTCGGTTTGGTCCATCCAGAACCCGTCCACCGAGATGTCCTTTTGTGATGTCACCGTGCCCCACAGCGAGTCATTCTTTTCGAGACCCACCTTCAGGTAGCCGCGTTTCACCTCCACCATGCCGTAGGGTGTCGGTTCGTTAAACGAGGCACCGCGTGCGCCGGTCACCTCGCCGCCGCTCATCATGGCTCTGCCGCTGCCCATGCACGATGCCATCAGGCCGCACAGGGCAAGAGCCGCGAGTATATTTGCTATTTTGTGTAACATACAGTAGTTGTAAGTACTAATGGTGTTTATAACCCGTTGGCGGAATCTTGGGCTAACTTGTCAACTTGTTTGCTAATTCTGCCAACGCGTTTTATGTGTATTATATAGATATAGTGTGCATGAGATTTTTTTGCGAGACCATTTTGTGAAATGCGCTGCAAGAAGCGCAAGCACAAATGGGGGCGACGCGTCCCGCGTCGGGAAACAAAGCTGTTGCACAAGCGGATTCACCGAGGCGGGACGCCTCGCCCCCATTTGTGCTTGCTTTCCTTCTTATGTCCTTATGTTTCCGCGGTAAGCGCTTCAACACCCATACTACGGCGTCAGCCCTTATGTTCTTGCGGCCACGCGGACGTTAGTCCGTGGCCGTTAGCCGCGCAGCGGCCTTATGTCCTTATGTCCTTATGTTCTTATGTCTCCCGCGTTAGCGGCTGCCAAGCCACGCTACGGCGTCCGCCCAGCTTATTAACATATTAACCTATTAACGCATTGACAAGCTCGCTACAGCCACCTCACCGAACGGTGCAAGTTCCGTCCCTTCTTGCCAAGGTTAAGGTCCAGGCGGTAGCCCAGTGTAATTTCGTGCTGTCCGGCGCCCAGCCCCATGCCCGAAGTGTTAGCCTCGTACGAGTAGCCAAGGTCCACACCATGAAACATGCCGCCCACAAAGCCCGTCACCGAGTGTTGCGGACTGTAGCCCAGGCCGCAGTACAGCCGTTTCTTTTGATGCGCATATTGCAGCCGCGCCGTAATGTCCGCCCTGAAAGCCGTGCCATCGTATCGCAACATGGTAGAGGGTGTTATAGTAAATAACGGACTTCGCAGCCGAATATTGTATGCCGCCGTCAAATTATATAAAGCTTTTACCTTCAGTTCGTTCGTTTCGCCCATCGTCACCGTGGGCGAAGTCACGTGCTGCATGGCCAGTCCCACCTGCCAGCGCCGGTGTGCGTAGTAAAGGCCCACCGATGCATCAAATTTCGACCCGTCGAGGTCGGTGGTAGGAAAAGCCGGGTCGTTGGCGTCGCCCAGGTCGGCCTTGGAACCTTTAAGACTCTCGTTCAGCATGTCCGCCTCGGCACCGATGCTCAGTGTGCCGCCCCACAGCTTGCAGTGGTAAGCATACTGCACGCTGAACCGCTTGTGGCTGAACAAGCCGAAAGCATCGTTCATAAAGTACACCCCCACGCCGTGCCGTGTCTTGCCCAACTGAAAGGCCATGTCGGCCCCGGCATACATGGTAGAGCCGCCGTCCTCGTAGCCAGCGGCATGAGTCTGCATGGCCGCATTGATGTTGAGTTGCGGTGTGCGTCCCACGGCAGCGGGGTTAAACTGCGGTTCAACCAGCCAGTAGTGCGACAGTGCAGGGTCCTGCTGCGCCCATGCCACATTGCCCGTGGCCGCAAGGGCTACGAGCACACCTATAATATATATATATGTGCGTGTGAGGCGTTGGTGCATCTCAGTTTAGTTGCGGGTGTCAGCTCTATTGTTTTATAATTTTTATTGTCACATTTGGCACAGTGCTTTGTCAAGGCCGTACCATGTGCGCTGCAAAGTTAATATTAAATGCCGAAGTATGTTGTGCGCGGGCGGATTTTCAGTTGCGGGAGTGCGGATTTTTTGTTGCTCCGTGTGAAAAATCGCTCGCTCGGCTCGGTGTGGCTGCTGTGGAAATGTGCTAATGTCGTGGCGTGGCTGGGCAGCCGCTAACGCGGGAGACATAAGAACATAAGAACAAAAGAACATAAGATAACGTTCGTGCTTGCCGCTTACCGCGGGAACATAAGAACATAAGCTACATAAGATACATATAAGGCCGCTGCGCGGCTGACGGCCACGGACTACGTCCGGGTGGCCTCAAGAGACATAAGG
>ERZ1034897.1191-NODE-1191-length-10438-cov-3.578734_pt1 | contig 10438 bp, 11 predicted proteins | sample MGYA00520629_ERZ1034897 | MGnify/ENA primary metagenome ERZ1034897 (study PRJEB33766, sample SAMN09781789) | gut metagenome | biome: gut microbiome | host: Homo sapiens | place: Madagascar | study: EMG produced TPA metagenomics assembly of the PRJNA485056 data... | reverse complement strand
ACCATGCCGTCAGCGAAATCGCCCTGTGCGAGAGGCTTGTTCAGGCGAAGCTCTGAGAGGCGGTTGCCGAAGATCTGGCCGCGGGGACGGAAATCATCCAGCGTGGCCTCGCCAAGTTCAATCTGCATCTTCTGCAGCTTGGTCAGCTGGCTCTCGTCAAACTCGACCTCCTGCGCACCGTTGACAACGCGGATATCCCACAGCATGGTCTGCGGCGTCTTGTCCTTGATATCGACAAACTCCATCTTGTACTCATAGAGGGCCTTGTGCTTGGGAATCTCCATGTTGTACTTGGTCGTATCGAACACGACAGAGAACGGCAGGTACTTATCACCCTCCTCCTTGGTGGCGAACTGAAGAACATAGCCATTGATGTTGATCTTGCCGGTCTCCTTGAGGTCTGACTTATCAATGCAGTCCTTCCAGTAGGTGAGGGGTACGGACATGGCCAGCTGGGGCTTTTCAGTGTCGCGGCGATACCAGACGGCCTGAATATCGAAGTTGCGGCGCAGGACGCCCTTGCTGTCATAGCGAACCTTACAGGTACCGGTGACGGTCAGGTCCTTATCATTGTCGGGCAGAACATCCGCCAGATACTTGATGAAATCATAACCGGAGATAAAGCTCTTGATCTTGCCGTCCTCACAGCCGACATTGGTGCGGTATAGGCGGGGGCGGGCAACCTTTGCAAGAACAGTGGCATCGTCGCGGTCTGCCCACGCAACCTCCATCTGGTTGAAATCACTATCAACGGTGCGGATCGTGTCGCGCTGGCTGTCTAGTAGGCCGACAAACTCCGTATCGTTGCCAGCCTTGATGCCAAAATGCAGGCGGTACATCTTGCCGCGCTTGGTTTCGATCTCATCCAGAATGCCGTCCTTGGAAATTACGGGCGTGCCGATAAAAGAAAAGCGGATCGTATTGTTTTTAGCCATAGAAAAACTCCTTTACGTCTCGAATTGTGGCTGATGAAAAATCAAGAAAACAACGGCCGAACACCGTTTTCGTCGTCATCTGCGTCGTCACATTCATCGCCGTAGAGTGCGCCGTAATCAACGCTGGTGATGGGGCTGATGGCACAGACCTGAGCAACTGCGTCTGCGATGACATCTGCGCATTCATTACAGACGGTCAGGTCAAACAGGTCGCCGTCCCGCTTGGAGCCATAACCGAACTGGTACTGAACGCGCATACCATAGCCATCCAGATCCGGGAAGATCCTTTTACACTTGTTGCAGATAAACATTATGTACCTCCGAAATTTATTTCAACTGAAGAGCGTTGCGCATGGCAAAAAGCTCATCGGCTGTGGATGTGATAATGCGAACCTTGCGAGAATAGTCAAGGCTCATAAGGCTGAGCAGGCTTTTTGCATTGGCCTGACTGCCGTTGCAATCAATTACGATGACATCTGCACATTCCTGTGCGACTGCCTGTAGGCACTGGCACTGCATAAAGTTGTTGATGCGGATAGAAAAGTCATAGTTGCCGCTCATTGTGTGCCCTCCTGACTTGACAGAAACGCTTTACGCAGGGAGATGATGTCATAGCCGTTTTCGTTGTGCCAGTCGCGGAATGCTTCATCGCTGGCGTACTTATCGCGCAGGAAACCGTAGAAAAGATTTGCCTGTGTATCTGTAAGAGACGCCGTATTCTTTACGGCACCGTAGCGGCGGACGCTGGCGGCAACACTGCGCATATATTTCCAGAAGGAGTAGTAGTCGGTTTTAAGCTTGGTCATGAAACCGGCAGAATCCTCAAAGACAAAACCCTCAATAAAGTGGCCATCGTACTTATAGCCGGGAGCGGAGGCTTTGATATAGAAATCATAAAACTCCTGCCAATCCATAAACTGGTTGACATATTTTTTGAGATTTAGGTCAAACCGCTGGCTGATGCCGATGAGGTCATCGCCTTCAATGGCGTTATAGGGTAGCTTTTTGAACGCGATTTTATTATAGATAACATCCAGCAGAACAAGATGAGGGTCTGCATACTCGATGATATGCGGGTCAAACTGCTGGTCAATGACCTCAAACAGCATGGTGCAGTTGTTCTCTTTAAGGTACTGTTTGATTTCATCCCAGCGCGGGGAACCGGTTTTGCAGACATGATTTTGGAACAGCTGCTTGAAATGGTCAGCATAGTCGCCATTGATGCTGCCCTTGGTGCAGAAAAGCAAATCATCCTTGCTTTCATCGTAGCCGAGAATACCGAGATAGCCGTTCTCTTTGAGATAGCATTGCACAGGGAACTTGAGGCGGCTCTTGAGAAAATCAATACTGCTGCGAGAGAAGCCATATACACGGGCAAGCTCATCGATGCGGAAGAACTTCTCATAGCCACGCGCTGCGATCTTATTGTTTGCGGTGTCGATAAACAGACCGCGTGCAGCCGTTGTCATGGCGTTCCAATGGTCATTGCGGAACGCGGAGGAGGTAAAGTTGAAGGCGGACAGATCGCCGAACTTGCTTTCCCGGACATCGCGCTCACGGCGAAGGTTGGAGACAAGCAGCTGCACGGAAGCATCGGCGTTCTGGGCGGTGTTATGATCCTCCAGCGGGCGATAGACTGTGTTTGTGATTTCATGCGGGGTGATTTCATCATCGCACAGGGTTACTGCACGCAGAGAACCGCCTAACTCGACGCGATGTTCCAGTGTGATATAGCTGCCATTGCCGTTTATGACCGGCAGGTCCTGAATGTTACGGTGCCCAGCGATCTGAACAATTCCGGTAGGTTCCCACGCTGAGATGATGGCAGGCAGGTCGGGGTAATTGCCAACGCCATGGATAAGCTGGAAGGTGGGAATACTGATGATACCGAGCGGGTCGATCTTATCAATATACGAAATACCGCCGTGGCAGACAAAGTAATCCTTGCCGTGATAGGAAAAATAGCTGCACTGGGCAAGGTGCTGATACAGCCTGCTCACCTGCTTTTTGTCAAGACCGGCGGATTCAAGCTGCAGCCGTGTGCGGGTTTCAAACTCAGGGCTTTTTGCTTTGCGGTCATGAGACCAGTCATAGAGCCAGCGCTCGTGGTTGCCCTCGAGCAGGGTGACATTAGGCTTGTCCATGATGGAGAGCAGGAACTGCACGGTCTCTGCGTTTTCAAGGCCGCGGTCGATATAGTCACCGCAGAAGATGTAATAACAATCGTCCTGCAAACCGCCGATTTCAGCCATGAGTGACTGCAGTGCAGTGTAGCAGCCGTGGATATCGCCGATGACATGGATGGCTTTATAACTGCTGAGATCCGTTTTGAAATAGCGAATCGTTTTGAGCGCGTTATCCGGGGTGAGCACCTGAATACCGGCTGGGATTTTTTGCGTCTGAAACCGGGCGTACATTTTCTCAATGACAGGATCCGGCACGCGCTTGATAGGAGGACGCTGTGCGTTGCGCCGCTTACACTCAGCAATAGGGAGTGTTGTCATATCAATGACATAGATTCGATACCGATACTGCTTTGCCATGGCCTTGTAGCGGTTCATCTCAGAAGTTTTGGAGTTTGTGGCGTCAATGACGGTAAGACAGCCAGCCTGCATACGCAGCTCCAACATCTGGAAAAGCATGTCCCAGACAACCTTATCGTTCTTTTGACTGATGGAGACCTCGCCGGAGGTGGCAAGGACAGGGGAGGAGCGCTGCATGCGGATCGTGTCAGCACTGAGAGCGTATGGCGCAAGACCGTTTTCATTTATGTAGGTGGATTTGCCACAGCCCGGTGCGCCACGGAAAAGGAGAAGAACACGCATGGGTCAGCCCTCCATATTCTTGAGGGCGATGAAGGAAGGAATATCCATGTGCAACGCCTTATAGAGAGAGACGCATTTGCCGATCCATTCGTTATATTCGTCCGAATGATGGGGCGCAGCACGGCCGAGGCGGATGTTGTCAGGCTCAGAGAGGGATTTATAAACAACGGCCTCAATTTCATTTTCCTTTGCGGTGTAATGCCAGTACAGATCGCCGCCGCTGCGGATTATCTGGTCGGCCTGAGCCACGGTAAGATCACGAGCCAGCGTGATATCTGCTTTGCTCCACGATTCGTGCTTAGGCACAGGTTTGGCAGCATCCTGATATGCCTTTTTGACTATGGCATGGACAATGCGGTGGGCTTCCTTTTTGTTGTTCAGCGGGATATCGACACTGATGGTGACTGTGTCATCGTAGCAGGTGCAGGTTGAGCAATCATGCTTGCAGGTATCGGACTTGACGAGTTCGAGTTCATCCTCAAAGAAGATATAACCATCGGTTTCTGCGACATCGTAAAAATATGGCCAAAAAGGCCAATCATGCACATTTGTAATGGTGATTATGTCGCCAACGTTGAAGCCACCATTATCGTGCCGATTTACACCATACTTGAATGCTGTGATGCGGACTTTGTCGCCGGGTTTGAATTTCGCCAATAAAATCACTCCTTCAAATAAAAATCGTTCAAATTTACTTTATCCACAAAGACGAATCTGTCGGTGTCGGCAGGTCTTGGTGTGCGATAGATTTTAGCGCCGACTGGCGGCTCAGGATATTCAAAATGAAAAATGAAGCTGCCCTTTAACGGCAGAATGTTTTTGTCGTGCAGCGGCCCACGCTTGCCACAAACGGTACAGACACCAGTGGGATTGATAAACAGGATTTGTTTTTGCTTCGTGTAGCTGTACTGCCAATCCTCATACCATGCATCAACGTAGGTATGCTTGTGGTCTGACTTTTTCTTGTGCTGCTTCTTCTTGGGGCGGTAGTTCGCGGTCTGTTCGTTATACTCGGAATCAATGACGGAATCCGGCGTGACGGGCAAGGGAGTAGACAGTGTTTTCATCTGAATGCGTTACCTCCAAACCATGTTGAGTGTATGATTTGACGCAACAATTAGTTTTTTCATCAATCAGGGCAAGGAGACCCATGACTTCAGCCGTGAGTTATTGATATCACTCACCCTGCTGCAAAACATCTTTTGCATCCACGATAACAGAGGAATCATCTCCGGCCTGAACTGTCGGCAGCTTACCGTCCCACTTGTCATACATCTGCTGACGGATCAGCTCCGGCGTGAGAGACTGGGAAATCAGGCGGTTAGCATCGGCCTGCGCCTGTGCTTCAATGAGCTTTGCCTCGGCATTGATCTGCGCGGTCTCTTTTTCCTGATTGGCCTTGGTGATAGCAACCTCTTTTTCCTTTTCAGCGTTGACGTTGGCGGTCTGCTGCTCGATCTTGGCAAGCTCCAGATCTTGCTGGGCGTTGACCTTTTTCTGAACGGCAGAGCGAGTCTCCTCATCAGGGTCAATATTGATAAGGGAAACGGATTCGATCACGATACCGTAAGGCTCGAACTTCTGTTTGAGATAGTCGGTCAGCTCACTGTTGAGGGTGGCACGCTTATCGCCGAGCAGGTCGATGACGGAATACTTGGCCGTGACTTCCTTAGTCCAAGACATGATATTGGGCTTGATGAAAGAATCCTTTACATCCTTGCCGGACTGACCCTTGAAACGGGTAAAGGTATCGGCCACTCTGTCTGCATCATATCGATAGGTGAAGGTCATATCGACAGTCAGACCCTTGCCGTCATTGGAGGGGACCTCGAAGCTTTCATCATCGTTGGAGTCACCGTCTTTGCTGGCTGTCAGGTAGGACTGCTCAATGCCGATGGAATATGTGGTCACATTCTGCGTGGGGGAAATGATATGGAACCCCTGGGTAAGCGTTTTGTTCGAGATGCCGCCGTTCATATTGTAAACAACGCCGACATAACCGGCAGGGATCCGTACCGTGCATACAAACAGCACAATGACGACAAGCGCGATAATAACTGCGGTTGCGATACCGCCGAGAGATTTTCTCATTTTTGATTCTCCTTAAATTGTGTAAAAAAGTCGATGATCTTCTGGCCGATCTCATCAAAATGGGTACTGGATTCACACCAGAACAGAAACATGGCCAGACCGATCAGGATCAGGAAAGCAGGCGGAAACATTTCAGGTCACTCCCATCTTTTTCATTGTGAAGTCACTCCAATCTTGATAAAATATCTATTCAAAACGGCCTTGCCAACGGTGAACTTGGCCGGGATGTTGGGAAAAATGGGCACAAAAAATACACCCTTCCGGAGGCGGCGCTCCGGCAGTTTACAGGGTGTATGAGTGTAAAAGATATAGGTGTAAAATCAAATCGTTTCGTAAAGCGATTCTATATAAGCGCGATAGTCTGTTATACCACCGACCTCGCGTTTGTAGTCATTCGGGTATGTGTGTTGGAACCAAAGGCGCTTTTCTTCGATCTGCTGCCAGATGGGGGCGGTATCATATCCGCTGTACAGCTCTGCCATGTACAAGAATTTTGGGATGTTGAAGCCCCAGACATATTCATCGTAAGGTTCCTCTGCGTTGAATATCTTTCGGCGTTTTGACGGTGAATTATACGAAATGTATAAAAAGTCATCCTTGAACATGTGATTGAAGCATAGATTTGGATTGTAGACCAGCTTGGAGACATTTTTTGTGTTGAGAAAGCCATCTGCATAGCCGTAGTATAACCCGCGCATATACCACGGCGGCATATCATGGGCTGTCATCTTGGTCTTGTAGCGGCCATCGCTGTACAAAACGGATTCGTCCGCAGGTGCTGGTGTTGCAAGCCTATACTTACCGCAAGAGTAATAGTTGGCGTGCAGACGGCTCATTCTGCATCCAGAGCGGCAAGCTGTGCCTGAATCTCTGCCTCCGACATATCATAGAGTGCCTGATTCTGTTTCTTGGCGAGGACTTCGAGCAACTGCTGGCGGCGCTCGGCGTTCTCACAGGCGGTCTGTGCCTTGGCCTTATCCGCCAGTTTGACGGAGACGATATGCTTGACGATCTCGATCTTGTTGGAAAGTTCATTCTGCTCTGTGGTCTTGGTGCCAAGCAGGGATTCCTCGCCGGTGGTCTTGAATTCTTTATTGAGGGTCTTAAAGATGCTGTCAAGGTTCTGAACGCTCAGATCCCAAAGATCCTCGGTGCTGATCCAGCCCTTGAAGGGGAAGCGATACTTATTGCGGGTTGCGATTTCAAACAGTTCCATAGTAGTTACCTCATTTCTAAATTTTAAATTACGACCTTGAGCACGCGCTCGGTCTGGCCTTTTACTTTGACGATAAAGGAATCGTGACGGGTGGAGGAGAAGCCAACGCCGGAGAGCTGATCATCGACAGGCTGTACAGACATCTGAGCGCCGAGGGCTTCAAAGACGCGCTTGTGGGCCAGCAGCTCCTGCTTAATGAATTCATTGTAAAAACCGTTGAGCTTGTCCGGGTTCTGGCAGCCCTTGAGCATGAAGAAATAGTGGCGGTTGGCGATGCCGGTCTGCGCGTCCCCATAATTGGGGGAGTACATGGCAACGCTGACAGGGACAAACTGATTCGTGCTGACACCCCACAGGGTACGGCTGGAAACGGTAGACTTGAGTTCGTCATTGATGGTGAACTGGCCGTTCTTGAGTGTGACGATAGCAACGGGGACCCTATCACCGGTGCGAAGCGGGTGACGGTATTCATACTGATGAACTTCACCGTTGGCCTCGATTTCAGCGATAAAGCCGTTATTGCCGGAATCGTGTCTGTAGCAATAAACATGGAACTTATACTGGCCATCTTTCATTCTGGAAAGATCAGGCCATGTAATATTTTCTACGGCAGGTTCGCCATGATTTGGGTTAATGATATCGACATCCAAATTCCCGCCGTCTGCAAAGCCGCGCTTTACACTGAACCAGATGTGACCGCAAGGACCCTGACAGTGTGCATCTTCATCCGACTTATCCCACTTACCAGGTTCATCATTCCACTGGATGGAGAAGCGGAGGACGCCATCGACCTTGCCGCCCGCCTTCTTGACATTTTCGCGGATGTCGGAATCAGCCAGATTGCCGGTGTAGGCCCAGGCAAAGGCGTTATCCCACTTGAACATCGTTTTGGCATTGGGATCAACAGGGGCAGTCAGAGAAACCATGTTCTTGGAGAAGCGGTTTTCGAGGAACAGTTCCAGCTCCCTGGCGATAGGCAGAACATCTGAGATGAATTTATCAATACCGATCTCCTCTACATGGGAGAATCGTTTTGGATCAATGGCAACCTGCTGTTCCATAGCGGCAAAGGGGTCTGCGGCTGCACCGTTCATACGCATGACAGCATCGCGGTTGGCAAAGAGGATATTGTTGACGCTGATATCATCGAGACGGGCAAAACGGCGGGGCAGGGAATCCATATAGCCGAGTTCCGTGACGGTTTTCTTGGCATCATCGAGCATTCGTTTTGTGAAGATGGCCTTGGGGCGCTTATAGTTGGCAGGGGCGACCACGCGCTCATAAGCAGTTACAGCGGCGTTGAGATCCTTGCCGTCTGACAAGTCAATGAGCAATGTGCCGATGCTGGTATTGCGGATGCGGGCGAGAGCGTGGTTCATATTGATGACATCGACCCACGAGCGGAGTTCCTTTTCGGCAGCAGTCATAGCGCTGTACTTCTCCTGATAGGAAGCAAGCTGTTCCAGCTGGGACTTCCACTCGGCACCGCGGTAGAGGCTGTTTTGTGCGATCAGTTCCAGTACGGTCTCGGTGGCTTCAACGGTAAGCTCGTTCATGGAGCGCAGGAATACATTGCGGTCATCCCGGATCCGAGCGGTCTCTGTGTTGATGTCGCGGGTGGTATAAGCGCAGCGTGGTGTATTGACGAAGAGATGATTCCATGTCAGAACTTTGTTACCGTTTTCATCCCGCTCATAACTGCGGGCGGTGCCGACGGTAGGCTCATGAGTAAAGAAAGCATCCTTGATGGGCTTGGACTTGATATAGGCGGACAAGGTGTTCATGACGGGCTGATAACATTCCGGAGAGGTGGTGTCAAAGTCCCAGATGGTTTCGATTTCGTTGCCGTTAAGTGCGATGACACCGCCCATCGTTTTAATGAAATGGCGGCAGCAGGAGCAGTCAAATTCGCGCCGGACACGATAGATGGGGTTTGTACCATCGGGGAAGGAATCAAGGTAGAGATTCCAGAGTTCATCCGGGTCGAAATCGACACGGTAGAGGGCAGCGGCATCCTTGGTCATGGCATCAAAATGACCCATGAATTTGTGATGGAACGAATGGAATGACATGATAGCCATAAGCGGTCTCCTTTGAAAAATTGTGTAGGTTATAATACTCTTGGGTAATAGCGGCGGTTTTCATGACGCTTGGACACATCGCGCATTTTGCCGAGGGCTTCTTGCAGCTGGTGAACACAGCGTTTATTTTGGCCGTCCTGCATGAAGTCCATGAGAGGCTGCATGAGTTCGATTTCATCTTTCATCAGACGGCGGGTCTGGCGGCATTCTTTGAGCTGCTTGGCAAGCTTGACCAGTTCAACGGCATTATTGTGTTCCAATTCAAGTTTATGTAACAGGTCTTGTGTGAGCTGGTCTTGCTCATGAATGCCGGAACTGTTGACCTGATAGCGAGTTTCCAGCGTTTGCATGAGGGAGAGGGTGCCGGAGATGAATTTCATGTTAGCGTCATCCAATGGTTGTATCAGTCCTTTCTGTATTGATTTGATTTTGGGTACAAAAAATAAAAGCCCAATAGTCGACTCGAACGGATGTTTCAGGAGTACAAAACCTGCGTATTAACCTAACTATACGAATTGGGCGTACATCAAACAATTAACTGGTATAATATTTTTTCCATTTTCGCACTGTTGCATCTGTTACAGAATACATAGTTGCAACATCTTTAACGCTATTTTCTTTTAATAGTTGAAATAGGACATCTTTTTTCGGTATATGTTTTCGTCTTTCTTTGTTGAAGCAATCTGTACACATGCCAGTTCTGCATTTTGCCCACAGTTGTTTGCCACATATTTTGCAATAGTATTTATCGTGAGCATACTTTCTTATTGGATAATTTATTGTATCATCGTGCCACACTCTACCAGCATTTATATCAGATATAAGTTGATCACTTACATTATACATGCTTCCAATTTCAATATTTGTAAGTGTTGTTGTCTTTAACAATTTGCGTACTTCGTCAACAGCTTTAAGTGACTTCATTGAATGTGGTGTAGGCAAATTGGCTCCTCTACTTACATTATATCCATTAGGATAGAGCGTTTTTAATTTGTCTATGTAGTATATTTCACGGCTATCTAAATCAGCTTCTTCGCACTCCTCAAGTATTTCAAATGTAAAATTATCAAAGCCATATTTCTCTAACATTCTATGAAAATATGTGTTTTCCTTTTCTTTGTTCGTATCATTGCATTTACTTTTATGGGCATTATATCTTTTTTGAATATTTTTGCTTTGACCTATATACGACTTGCCAGTTATCTTATTTGTAAATTTATAAATACCAATCATTATATCACGTATAATAAAAACCATCTCGAAAGGGGTGGTTTTTATTATTTCTCCTTC
>ERZ1034897.1190-NODE-1190-length-10440-cov-9.406933_pt1 | contig 10440 bp, 12 predicted proteins | sample MGYA00520629_ERZ1034897 | MGnify/ENA primary metagenome ERZ1034897 (study PRJEB33766, sample SAMN09781789) | gut metagenome | biome: gut microbiome | host: Homo sapiens | place: Madagascar | study: EMG produced TPA metagenomics assembly of the PRJNA485056 data... | reverse complement strand
TGCTCACAGTATACCATACATTTAGTATTACCTGTCAATTTAGTAAAATCCCCTTCTCCCGACTCGCCATAATCCATTTTTCCAGATCCCGGTGCTTTATCAGAACCACCGTTAGAAACACTAAAATTAAGATTATTAGTATCACTAATAGTAGGAGTATTTGCAGTAATACCAGAAATAGTAAAATCTTTTCCATTAGAGTCTTTTACTGAAACAGAAACAGAAGCAGAAGTGCCTTGTAAATTTTTAATTGCGGAGTTGATGGCGTTTGCCGCATTAACCTTAGTTGTTGTATTATTTAATGTATCTCCTGTAACTCCTCCATAGCCAACTCCTGTAATGGTCATTTTTCCATCTGCTGAGATTCCTATAGAACCTCCTCCATTGGCAGAAGAACAGTCACATGAGCAACCACATGAACAAGAGCAAGGACAACTACACGCACAGCCGCAAAATGTCTGAGCTCCTGATATACAAAAATCACAAAGACTTGGACTAAATTTTGCTTTTTGATAGCCATCTTTCAAAACCATTGCTTTATATTTTGTAATCAAATCATCTTTTTTAACTTGCTGCGGAGGTAAAATTTGTTCTGTTTTACCTTCTGATATTTGTTCTTGTTGATTATCAAAAGAGTATAATTGTAATCTTTGTATTAATGCGTTATAATTATCTGCTTTAATAGGATTGTTCTTAATCACTTGTTCTTTTGATATGTTTGCATTATTATATTTTATCGAACTGCCGTTACCATGAGAGCCTACAGTATTTTTATAACCTGCCGCAGAAAAAGCTGCATCTATTAAATAACCTTTTCCTCCAGTAAAATCTTCTCCACGATGTAAAGCTGTATGATATTTGTTCCATAATTCAGCCGTCCAACTTTTATAAATAAATTCATCTTTATCTAAACAGTAATTACCAAAAGTATCAAAAGCAGGAAATTCATAACGAGCAGTTACATATTGATTTTGTTTACAATATCCCATGCCGCCATGACAATAGTTTCCTGTATAGCAGGATATTTTGCACGTTTTTTCTTCTTCTCCTGTTTTGCAAGTACTTTTCTTCTCCACTTCACTATAATAGCAAGCAGAACAACTATTAGCAACAAAACTAACAGAAGGATAAGGATATAATTGTTTTAAATCTTCTATATTAGCCATTTGTTTCATTTTCACCAACTTTTTTTAAATATTTTTGGAATAAACTATTTTCTTCTAAAAAGTCTATTCCTATATCTAATATAATTTTTGCCATTTCATATTCTACTTTATTCAATAAACATTCAAGTTCATCAATATATCTAAACTCTCCACATAAATCCAAAGAATTTTTTGGACAAGAAACAACAGAACAAAAATTATAAGCATCACATTTCTCATCATTTTTACAAAAACCTAAATTACTCATATCAAATTCTTTTTCTGCTTGTTTTATATCTGGAAAATAAGCACTCATACAATATCCACATGATTTATTGTTTAAAGTTTGATTGGTTCTACCATTGAATACTTGACATCTTAAATCTTTTCCTTTTGGATTTTTTAAGTTAGAATTAACAATAGTAGAGATAGCAAAATTAATGTTTTTTACTTGCGGTCTTACTACATTTTCTTTAAAACCTAATATAAAACTTGTTATAATCTTTTTATATTGAGAATATAATTCTTTTTTCTTTTCTTCTGTCCATTTTCCTCTTGAATTAAAATCTAATATAGGATTAAAATATAAAAAACCTAATTTTTCTGCGGTTTGATATGTAGAATATAATAAATCTACATAACGTGGATTTACTATACATTTAAAAGCTGTATTTGGAAAATAATAAAGTAAAGTTTTTATATTTTTTTTAAAATCTTTAAAATATCCTATGTTACCATTATGAAGAGGACGAAGATAATTTGTTAATCTTTCATCTCCATCTACTGATAATACAAAATGTACTGGATAGTTAGAAAGAAATCTTATACGGTCAGGCGTAAGAAGATAACCACTCGTATTAAATTCATAAGTGAACCGTTTGTCATATTTTTTTAATATTTCAACTATAATATCCCAATAAAGAAAAGGCTCTCCTCCCGTTAAAAGCAACCTTGAACTAATCTCTTCCGCAGGATTTTCTTTATCTATTTTATCTATAGCCGCAAATATTTCTTCTTTGGTCATAGGTTTAGCTTTTTTATAAGTATCAAAACTTTTTAAATGACAATATCTACAATCCAAAGGACATTCTTCTGTAAATAATATAGTATGTACTCTTACTGGTAATTGTTTCATATAGAGCCACCTTCCTTAAAAAACTTACCTTTATACGTATGTCCGCACAAATAATTTAAACGCATTGCTAATCTATATAAAGCTATATTAGAATAACAATGTGAAGTAGATAATTTAAAATTTAAATCTTCTAAACGAGAAGGACAAGCAACAGACTTACATAATAGATGTATTTTATTGTCACATTTTTCAGGACATTTTATATTCTGAATTTGCTTTAAATACCACTGTATATATTCTTCTACTTTTGCTTTATCTATCCCTTCATATATATTCCCAATTATATGATTTGGATTTGGCAGTTTTTCTTGACAAGGAATAATTTTTCCATCAAAAGTAACGGAACAAGATATAGTTCCCATTCCACATCTTTGTATTTCATTATCTATTGATAAATTATCTATGTTATCTACTTTATAAATAGCTTTTTCTAAGTTTGTAATATGTGGAGCGTCTGGCATTTTTGCGTATATCCATTCTCCAATTAAAGTCAATTGTTTCTCATATTTAAGAAAAGTGTTATCGTCCCAATCTTCAAAAGTATTTGGGTAAAAACTTATATATTTAAATCCTAAATTATATAAAAATTTAACGCTTTCATATAAATAGGGTATACTATCTTTTGTTAATGTACTTCTTACCATACCTTCTGGAAATCTTAATAAATAATACGGAATATTCTTCAAAACAGTAGAGAAAGAATTGAAGCCACACCCCGGTCTCTGCTTATTTTGTACTTCTGACACTCCATCAAAAGACAACAAAGGTGTTATATTATATTTTCTAAAAAAATCAATTTTATCTTCATCAAGTAATGCTCCATTTGTTGTTATGTCAAATTGTATTTTATTGTGATATTTTTCAACAATAGGAACAATGATTTCTTCGTATTTTAACAAAGGCTCTCCTCCAAAGAAAGCAACTGTGTGCGGATTTGTGGTAGATAGAAACCACTCCATAGCATTTTCCGCAATTTTTAAAGTCATATCATTATTATTATGAGTTTCAAAACAATACGGACATTTCATATTGCATCTATTAGTTAAACCCAAAAGCATTGAATAAGGTTTTCCAATTTCATATTTTATTGAATTAACATTGGTATATTGTTTTTCAAAATCTTTAAAAGAACAACTATTGCATTTTTTATCGTCGCACATATTTTAAATCATTCTCCTTTCTTTTATTATACCATAAAATACAAAAAAAATAAAGGGAAAGACTTGTTTAAAGCCTTTCCCTAAAATTTTTATATAAATTCCGCATACACTTTTCCATTTTCATAAACCAACTTCATACTCAGACCATCTAATTTGGTTTTGTCTGCGGCAGACATTAATCCAGATTTAGAAGTAGTTGCATCATTGTATTCTTCTCCTGTTGGTATTACTATATATGTAGTACCAGAATATCTATATATTTTGTTTGTTGATAAATCAACATATATTTTACCGGTTTCACCTGCAATTATTTGCGTACCTTTCTTATTTAAGTAAAAGAAGCCATTAATGTAATACCCTTCAATTACATCATCAACATAAGAAGGTAAGCTATCGCTTGGGATTTTTCCAGTACCCCTTGCCCAATCTGGAACACTAGAGTCCTTGATTGAATAAGTGTTACCATTTGGGAGTTTTATTTTTGATATACTACTCAATTAACTTACCCCCTAAAAAATTAATTACTGAACAGTAATAGTTTTAGTTGTGACTTTAACGTCAGGCGTAATAGTAGCTGCTGTACCAGTAAATGCAGCGGATTTAACATCTGCTTTGTCATAAGAACCTGTAACAGAAATTTCTGCGTCTGTGATTGTAGCTGTACCACTGAGGTCTTTTTCTGTACCTGTAAAAGTAGCACTAACGTCTGTAGCTTTCTTATAAGATACTGCTGTAACGAGAGCATCAGTTGCTTTAGTACCTGTAAATGAAGCTGCTTGAACTCCTGTTGCTACTGCAGCTGATTCGAAAGTAGGCATTGCTCCACCATTAAATGTGTCAGCCGCTTTAGAACCACCTGTAAATCCATTAATTACAGAAGCCTTACCTGTACCTGCGGCAGAGAATACGAGCATTTCTGCATCGTCAGCATCAATAGCTGCTTTAAGACCTTCTTTGGCAAAACTATCTGATTCTGCGTAGTCAAGAGTAGCTGGTGTGTAAGCACCTTCTGTAAAAGTTGCAACTGAGCCCGCTGCTTTTACTGAACCAAGAACATTGGCTGTAGCAAGAGTTACACTAACATCACCCGCAGGAGTATAATCTGCTGTTGTAAGTGTAGCTGCTGTATCTGCAGTTGTTACTGTTGTTGCTACAGTACCTTCTGGGGTAAATTTAGGTACTGCAACTGTGGCTGTTGTAGAAAGAGTACCTGTTGAAGTAACATCTGTAGCTGTCTGTGTAAGAGCTACTTTAACTGTTCCGGCAGGTGTATAAGCTATATCAGAAACTCCTGATACATAGTCTGTTAATGTAGCAGAAGCAGAATCCTTAAATGCAAGTGCTTTAAGTCCAAGAGCTGTTTTTACTTCTTCAGCAGTGATATTGTCTTGCATATCAAGGCCGGCAATTGTGAATGTTTTCTATACATACTTAGCTTCTGCTCCAGCAATAGTAAGATAAATACCCTCATCGCCGAGTTCGTCCCAAGCATTTTCTTTAGTATAAACGTATTCTTTTGTACCAACTATGATTACGTCACCTGCAACAGGTGTAAAATCAATAGCTGTAAGACTTTCGTAAGTACCAATAAAGTGCATTGCACCTTCAATACCTTTTACAGCATTTTTAATAGCAGCTGTAACTGCGGCTCCTGTAGGGATTTTTGTACCATCTGTAAGAGTAGCTTCTACGTTATAAGTTACGATATCGCCATAAGTATCAAGTATAGCTCTTACGTCAGCATCTTTAAGGAAATAAATTGCATCTCCTATTTTTACTTTAGAAAGCACTGGAGCCTTCTTTGTGTTAATTAAATTGTAATCGTAAGCCATTGTTTACAAATCCTCCTATTTAAATATAATCATTTCACTGTCATTTGAAGATATTTCAAACGACATTTTCTTTCTTAATTCAGAAGTAATTGATTGCTGCGTCATTGTACCATCTGAATTCTTTCCTATAGTATTATATAATTTCATAATACCTGCGGTTTCTGGGGTGGCTTCCTCTATATGAATATTGGAATCTCCAGAAATAGTTTCATACTATCCATTATTATAACAATAGATAGTATAAGTTTTAACATCTATATATAACTTATCCTAAGAAGGAGATATTATTCCGTCTTCTGTATAAAAATTGCCATCGGAGTATACGCCTCTAACTAGTATTGAAGCTTCATTTATAAAACGGATAATAGGTAATTCTTCATAACACTTTTCTCCATCTCCAATTTTCATCACAAGACCTTGTTTAGCAGTATCTATTAAAACAACTTCTCCGTTCTCAGGAATAAAAGTATACTTAACTTTTTCAAAATTATAGTCATTGTCTCGTCTAAGACGAAGAATAGAATTTATTTGTTTTACATCTTTCATTTAATTACCTCGGTAGCTGAACCACCATACAAAACAACTGTATCTTTCTAAGTAATTACATCGTCTGAAAGAGTTATCTTTCCTGTTTCTGCATCTGTTAAAAACAAATTTTCATCAAATGAACTATAAATATTTTGAGTAATGTCTTCCTCTAAAGAAGTAATTATATACTTATCTTTTTCTTTTGATTTATTTACTATATATCCTTTGTAAACATCATCTTTTCTAATGCTTATTATCTGACCTGCATATGTATCAGAAGACTAATTTAAAATCTCTTCTGCCTCTTTTTCTGACTCAAAACAATAAATAGTTGATTTTATAGCAATAGGTATTAAATCAGGAGAGATAAAATAATTTTCGTGCGTATCTTTTGTATATACTATATCTGCACTATTTAAGGTATTATTTTGTATATATGGAATAATTTCATCTTTATTAATATAAGCAAACTTTGCTCGCATTTATTCTCCCTCCTTTTTAAATAATTACCTTTACTAATCCTTCTTTTGTTGTGTCAGTTAAAATATCACCTAAATCATTAAGATTAACACCTTCACCAATAGGTTCACCTTTTGATGAAACTACTAAACGATTTTTCTCATTATCTATTTTAATATCGTCTACTTTATTTTGAGAAAGTATCTCTGCATATTCTTTTTCTTGCTCTATTTTACCTTGAAGTTCTAAAATAAGTTTTTGCATAGCCCCTAAATCTGTACTTGGTATATAATCTTCCCAAGCAGCAGTAGGAATAATATTAATCTTAGTATCATTTATTTTGCGGACAACCTCTATCTTATTACCGTCAGCATCCAAAATTAACTTGATGAAAGATATACTTAGTTCTAATTCGCCTTGTTCTGAAGTAAATGAAGAATCTATAGGGAAGAGGTACTATACTTTTTCATCTTGGAATAATGCTTTTTCTGCCGTTAAGATTTTTGTTACATATTTATGGCTTATAGGCATACGATACTCAAACAAGCAAGTAAAATCTTTCATCTAATAGTCTTTGTAAGTCTAATCAACAAGAACCTGTATAGTATTAACACCGGTTGAGCGGTAATAAATACGTTCTTTATCGGAACTTATGGAGTTGTCATTGTATACAGTAATTCTATACATAGTAATCTCCTTTCTTTATTATTTTTATTTTATGTAATTTGTAAATTTTTGTCCCAAAAATTTTACATTATTTTGTAATTTGCGGAGTAGTTACTTTTTGGAAGATACAATCAAAAATAATATGAGTTTCAGCAGTATCAGGCAATGTAATTCCGTTACATACAAGAGAAATTTCTATATTATTTTCATTATATATAGCACTATTTATAAAAGCATAATATTGTCCATTTAAAACTTTTACTTTGCAATTAATTAAAATCCAATTATTTCTATTTCCATTTTTTGGATAATCAACAGTAATAGTAAATTGAGGTGAAATAACATCTTTGGTGCGGAAGGTTTTGGAGGTTGATACAAGACCGAATATGTTATCTGTCACCATTCCCGCAATTTTGTCTATATCGTTAGTTTGTTTTTCTTCCAAAGTAGCTATTCTACTTTTTAACGTACCTTTATCTGTTGTTGATTCTGTACCAATTTCATTTTGTAAACTTGTAATTTTTTCTACGTTAGATAAAATATTAGAAGTATTTGTTTCTACCGCTGTTTGTGTTCCCATTAAAGAATTTGCTAAAGTCTAAATATTTTGGGCTATAGTGCTATCGTTTGTTTGCAATGCAGCAATTAATTTTGCATTATCTTCTGATTTTTTCTTTGCGTTAGTAGCATTTTCTTTTACAGTTGCATAATCTTTTATTGTTGCATTAATTTTTGATATAGCAGTAGCATTATTAGTTATATTCTAAGAAATAATAGGCAGAGTATCGTTAATACTTTTTATATCATTAGTTTGATTAGTATTTATATCCTCACACTATTTTAATCTTGAAACTATATCAGAAGTAGCAACAAACCAATCAGAGTCTACTGCTTCATCAATGCCTTGAAGTACAGTCAACTAAGTATTAACTTGTGTTTTCCACATATAATTTATTGGAGGGGTATTATTACCTGCTTCCGCAATTGTTCCAGCTATTCTTATTTCAAATTGGATTGGGCCCGCATATGCAGTAGTACCTTTTGTGATAAGCCAACCAAACTTTAATTTATCTTCTGCTTCATTATAGGAAACATTAATAGGTTCATCAGAAGCAGTAGAAGTAGCACCATTAGGATTTACACTAACAATAGCAATAGAGTCCATTGAATATAAACTAATTCCTTGCCAAGTATTAGGTATTTCAAAACATATATATGTGCTGTTGTTTTCCATAGTTATATTTATCATATTTTGCGGAATTAGGATATTACGGTTTTCATCTAACGTTGCAACACCTAATGCTTCATAATTAAAATTTTTATATTGTTTCATTATTTTCCTCCTTTCTTTTGTTTAAAGGCAAAAAGAAAAGCAAACCTTAGTAATCAAGGCTTGCTTCTCTTTCTCTAATTTTGTTAAGCTTTCTTTTTTTGGTATTTATATGTTTAATTTTTTTGCGAGGTTCATATTTATTACATTTTTGACAATAACCATAATGATTAGCGTCTCTTTTCTTTTCACATTCTCCTGAACAAATATAAAATTTACAAACTTCTATTCTATCTGTCATAAAAATTTCTCCTTTATAAATTAGAAAAAAATTTTAATGAAATGTTAATAAGTTACCCAAAAATTTAGTTTAGCAGCCAAGTTCTGCCACGCCTTTAGGATTTTTTATTACAGGATAGGTATAACCCTTAACCGAAAGCTTGTTAATTTAACTAAATCTAAATACTGATGACGAGACTCGAACTCGTATGCTCTATAAGCCGAGGTTTTTAAGACCTCTATGTATACCTATTCCATCACACCAGCAAATTATTTACTATATTTTTTAGACCTTCGTCTTACTTGTCACATCTTCTTTTTTATTCGGTCACAGAGAAAACAAAGGCTGAGCAATAGGTAGCTAGCCTATCACTTCTTTGTTTTGTGACTTGTCTATCGTCACCTTGCTCTGATGGGAATGATTACCCACACCTTTCAGCACTTATTCAGCAAAAGAATACAAAACAAATTATTTAATTCATTTATTCTCTTTAAATAGACTCGTCGATTTTGCCTACTCGGAGTTGTCATACAAATGTTATTAGAATATTTCTATTCTTCAACGACAAAAACAGCTTATTGACATTTCCTAAGGTTTGCGGGAGTAGTCAACTCCTACCTAACTTAGGTTCGGTTTTCTCTATTAAAGAAAACTTTCTATTACGCTGCCCATTCATATTCTACCTTAAAAAGCGATGTTCGTACAAGTACCATATCTTTTACTTTGGGAGTTCTCTCCTCTTCGGTTAAAATATCACTACTTTAACTGCGGTCGACTATCAACAAGTATCCTTGCTTCGTTTCGTCCCGAGCACTTTCCAATATGTCTTAGCCACGTTAAGAACGCAGTTTGCACTAAGATAAAAAATATAGTAAAAGTGAATAGAAGGGAATCGAACCCTTCACCGGCTGCTCAACGCAGATGTTCTCGCCATTAAACTATATTCACAACGGGAATAACCTAATTCTTCCCACAATTAGGCAAGTCGGCTTTCTGGCTAAACCGTTTTTTCTTCTGAACCTCGTTTTCTGCGACATCTTTAATTGAAGTTTACGTACTTAGGAGTGAGGAACGAAAACAATAAATAGCAATCTCTCCAAACGTCTAATACATATTGATTAGCAAGTCAATTTGCTTTTTTCTTTTTTTGGCAAAAACAAATGAAACCTATAAGCTATTATTTATACTCTTGCTATTCAGAGTCGAAAGGTTCATCTTCTAAGAGCCTTTCTTTTTTCATCTTAGTGGGAACTAAAAATTTCATTCAAGATACTTTACACTTCATACTATTAACCACATACAGTAATATAATTTCTTTTAGCTGTTAGTATCTCCAAAAGCCTTTTCATTTATTTCCCTTCGTGAAAGTAGTGTGCTTAAAAAGACGAAGAAATTAGTTGCAACTTAATTGAACGGGGGTAACAAGATTTGAACTTGTGTATCACGGAGCCAAAATCCGTAGCCTTACCACTTGGCGATACCCCTATAGACAAGAAGGATATATTAGATACTTTGCTGTAAAATCTTTTATACCGCTTTTCTCTATCCTTCTTTTTAATAAAGAACAAGATACTAAACTTAAATAATATTCTGCAAATATTTTGGTCAATTAAATTTTGCTGTTGTAGTATCTTTAAAACAAGGTTTTAGCTTTTATTTTGTATACTTACCAATCTTCTATTAAATATTAAAATATTTGCTATTTTCTCTTTTGCTGTAAAAACCTTTATTTTAAATTGCGGAAGCAGGATTTGAACCTGCAACACCAAGCTTATGAGGCTTGTAACCTAACCGTTAGTTCATTCCGCAAAGAAAGGGGGAAGATGAAAATTAAAAATCTTCATCTTCACATACATAGTGTGTATCAAAATTCCAGTCGAAATGCTCACCTTCAAATTCTTCTAAAGATATTTTTATCATATTTTCCATAGCTTTCTCCTTTCCTTCTGATACCAAGAACCAATA